>ENA-OQAJ01000036-OQAJ01000036.1-human-gut-metagenome-genome-assembly--contig:-NODE-36-length-34420-cov-8.800688_pt1 | contig 34420 bp, 28 predicted proteins | sample MGYA00242736_ERZ504529 | MGnify/ENA primary metagenome ERZ504529 (study PRJEB26092, sample SAMD00036275) | human gut metagenome | host: Homo sapiens | study: EMG produced TPA metagenomics assembly of...
CCGTTTATTTTTTGCACCGCCGCCCGCCGGGCAAGGGATATCTGCCGGATTTTGGCGATCCTTTTCTATTATAATAGTACCCGTTTAACTAGGGGATTCAACACTAATTTACGCGGGCTTTGTTTTTGGGGTCAGGATGCAAAAAATATTTTATAAAGGGTATTGACATTGCGGGATGTGGATGCTATACTATTTAGGCACTCAAGAGAGAGCAACTAAATATCGCGGGGTAGAGCAGATGGTAGCTCGTCGGGCTCATAACCCGGAGGTCGCAGGTTCAAGTCCTGTCCCCGCAACCAACAAAAGCTCGTTGAAACGGCAAGTTTCAACGAGCTTTTTTCTACATTATGGCAAAAAGTGGTAACAAGCTGGTAACTTTGACCCCAAAATGACCCCAAAACGGCAAAATGACTGCGCCCGGACGGTTGAGACTTTCAACCGTCCGGCGCTTTTTGTGGATAAATTTTGCGGAGTTAGCAGGTAAATATAGGATCGGTCAACCTGCTTTGACGAGTACCAGCACGCTGTTGTTTGGCACGACGATTTGCTCTTGTTTGGTGGGAATGGGCGGGTTCTTGTACTGGCGCAGGGCTTTTTGGATTTGCTGCTTGACTTCCAGCAGGGCAGCTTCCAGCGTGGGGGCTTGTGCGGTAACTTTGGGGAAGTCCGGCACATGGGCAGTGCAGCCGTCCGGGGATAAGGTGCAGAGTACAGGGTAGGGCTGGTTCTCCACAGAGATACTGTACTGCATCCCGAACATATCGTTCATCTTGTCCATCTCATGGCGCTTGTGTTCGTCCATGCTGTGAACGTAGGTGTCCATTGTGAACGCCACCGAGTAGTGACCGAGGATGGCTGACAGGGTCTTGTAGTCCATGCCGCGCTCCAGCGCACGGGTGGCAAAGGTATGCCGCAGGGCGTGGAAGGTAAAGTGCCCGATGTCGGCATCCTTCAACAATCGGTCGTAGTAATCCTTGAAGGTTTTCTGCTCAAAGTAGTGTCCAAACTCGTTGGTGACGATGAAGCCATCGTCGGTGTACTTATCCCCTACCCGCTGCTTGTCCTGCGCTTGCTGTTGTTTCCAGCGGGCAAGCTCGTCTGCCATTGTGCGGGTCAGCGGAATCGTGCGGCGGGAGTTTTTTCGTTTTGGGTGTGCCGAATACGATCTCGGTTTTGTTCTCGCCGTCGTGGGCTTCGTACTTGGCAAGACGGTTGATGGTACGGCGGACATGAAGCTGTGCGGTGCTGAAATCAATATCTTCCCATTTCAGCGCCAGTAATTCTCCCATCCGTAGCCCTGTACACAAGTCCAGCCGGATGAACACGCCATAGCGGTGGCGGTAGCTGGCTTGCACCAGCGCCCGCTGCTGGTCGTTGGTAAATACACTGATTTCGGGCTTTTCTCCGCCGGGCAGGGTCACGGCATCGCAGGGGTTGTAAATCAGCAGACGCTCTTTCATGGCTTGCTGTAAGCACTTATGCAGTGCCATGTGGTAGTTGCGAAGCGTCTTGGGCGACAGCCCTTCCTCGCGGAATTTGTAGTTGTAAAACTCCTGCAAGATGTGCGGTTCTAATTTCTTTAATAAAATCTTTCCCAGTACACAAAAGTGCTTGTTGAGATAACTGCGGTAGCTGGCGTAAGTAGATTGCTTGACGGTGTCCTTCATATAGGTGTCCAGCCAGTATTCATACCATTCGCCCAATGTCACCGACATAGGATCGCGCCAGCCCTGTGTGCGGACTTCATGGGCTTGCTGCTGTAAAATGGCAATAGCTTCCTGCCGCGTGTTGCAGCAGGTGGATGTGCGCCTAGGTTTGCCTGTCTTGTAGTCGATTCCGGCAGATAGCCGCACCTCCCACCGCCCGTCTGCGCGCTGACGGATGTTGCCCTCGTTGTGCCCACGGCGCAGGGCTTTTTGGATGTATCTTTCACGCTGCATCGTCTCCTTTCGTGACACAAAGACTACCACAAGAGTGCGGAGAAAGCTATTCATCAGACCCGACAATCTTCGGGTTCTCGTTTTGGGCTTTATTGACCTTTTGCTGTTCCAGCCAGTCCAGTAACTCATCCCGCCGCACCAGCAGTCGGTTTCCAATGTGGAATGCCGGGAAACTCGCGTCATGGAATATGCGGTAGGTGGTCGAGCGTGAGATGCCGAAGTAAGTTTGTACTTCCTTGGGGCTGACAACATTGGGTAAATTTTGAAATTCCGTGTTCATGGGTTCCTCCTATGTAAATAATTTATAAAAAGGTCTTTACTATATAGCCGCTGAGAACGGCGAAAATTACGAGGTTTTTTAAACTGTTTAGAAAAAGTTCAAATTTTTAGAAAGATTCCAAATCATATCATACAGATAAGAAGTTGCAATTTTTGCAACCGTCCTCAAAATTTTTGAAAAAGCACCTCTACTATATAGCCGCTGAGAAACGGTCAAATATGTCGCAAAGAAAAAATATTTAAAAGATTTCGCATCTGACTAAATGCCCGAATGCACTTCAAAACCAGCATATCACCCATTGTGCTAAAAACCCTTGCACTTTTACAAAATATCTAAATCCATTTTAACAAACAATGGGGCAAAAACCCTGCCACATTACTCAAAATAAAACAGGCAAGCCGCAGATTAAAACGGCTTGCCTGTAGAATGACGATGCTGACGGTGATGACGATGTTTTTGATATACCCCTTTACCCTATCCCACGAACACCGTCATCATCGTCATCACCGTCACACTTATAGCGAAATGACGCTTGCAGTTTACTACTGCTCGAAACAAAAAATAATGATATTACGAAAAACATAAAATCGGAATGACGCAGATGACGCTAATGACGCTGAATCTGGGATATGGTATAGGGATATCCTCAAAACAGCGTCATTAGCGTCATCTGCGTCACTATCGTCACACAAGAGCAGCGAGGGGGTCTGGGGAACACCCCAGAAATGCGTTTGTGGATATCCAAACGCTATGCTAGCAAAACATATTCTCTCCCAAGGCGTGAGCAATCAAACTGGACACCAATACAAATTCGTATATATTTCAGAGTGAATCACTTCTGATTCATCCAAAAATCTTGACTCGAAAAAGTGAATCCGTTCTGATTCACTTTCCAAAGTGCTGCTATTATTCCCCTTCCTCCACGCGCGTGGTCATCACGGCGATGCTCTTTTTTCCGGGAACGGGGTAACGCACCTTCTTAAATGGCAAGAAAAAAAGAATATAGTCATGGCGTTTTTTCAGAGAGCCGTGTTAGTCTATCTGATTCTTTCCAAATACATTGTCCGCGGTATTGCGCTCGGCAGCGTGAAAGGGTAAAATAACACTTACGGAGGTGCAGTGCGCTTGCGCTGCACCTTTTTTGGTGTTTATGCAAAAAAGCAAACGACAAAATACGGAGGAATATACGATGTCATTTCCGGAAAATTTCGTCTGGGGCGCGGCAACCGCAGCCTATCAGGTCGAGGGCGCAGTGCAGGAGGATGGTAGGGGACTGTCCATCTGGGATACCTTCAGCCATACGCCGGGCAAAACAAGGAACGGTGATACAGGGGACATCGCCTGCGACAGCTACCACCGCTGGGCAGAGGATATTGCACTGCTGAAAGAGATGCACCTGAAGGCGTACCGGTTCTCGATTGCCTGGCCGCGCATCTTCCCGCAGGGCACGGGACCAGTCAATCCGGCAGGTCTTGCCTGGTATGACCGGCTGGTCGATGCGCTGCTTGCGGCAGGGATCGAGCCTTATGTCACGCTCTACCACTGGGATCTGCCGCAAGCCCTGCAGGACAAGGGCGGCTGGCTGAATGATGATACGGCAAAAGCCTTCGCCGGGTATGCCGCCGCGGTGGCCGCGCACTTAAGGGGCGGGTGCGGTACTATTTTACCCTCAATGAGCCGCAGTGCAGCGTGGGGCTGGGCTACAGCAGCGGTGTACACGCACCCGGTTTCCGTCTGGATGACGGCTCGGTGTTTACAGCGTGGCACAACACGATCTACGCCCACTGCCTTGCGGCCGATGCGATCCGCAGGGCTGACCCCGATGCCCGGGTCGGCATGGCCCCGACAGGGCGCATCTGCACCCCGGCAACAGACGACCCTGCCGATATTGCGGCGGCCCGCGAGGCAACCTTTGCGCTGGCGGACGGAGACTGGACCTTCACCTATGCCCCGGCACTTGATCCGCTGTGCGGGCGCGGCTGGCCTGTGATCGCGGGCGGTCAGGCCCAGCGTGTGGTGGATGCAATCCCGCAGGAGCAGCTGGACGCTCTGCCGCTGGGCAGGCTGGATTTCATCGGGATGAACATCTACAACTCCGTCATGGTGCGGGCCGGGGCAAACGGCAAGCCGGAATTCTGCCCCCGGGCCGCAGGACATCCGCGCACAGCCATCGGCTGGCCCATCACCCCGGAGTCGATGGAGTGGGGGACACGCTTTATCTGGGAGCGGTACGGTCTGCCCATCTACATCACCGAGAACGGCCTTTCCTGCACCGACAGCATCCATCTGGACGGCAAGGTGCATGACCCTGCGCGCATTGACTTCACCCACCGCTATCTTCTGGCGCTGCGCCGCGCGATTGACAGTGGCGTGGATGTGCGCGGCTATTTCCACTGGTCACTGCTGGATAATTTTGAGTGGAGCGAGGGCTATAACGAGCGCTTTGGTCTGATCTATCTCGATTACGCAACCGGCAAACGAACCCCCAAAGATAGTGCTGCCTGGTACGCCAAGGTGGCCGAAACGAACGGAAAAAATCTGTGAAAAGGCACGGTATGGCCCCTCGCTATGTGTTTGTTTCCTCTAAGAGATGCCCTCTGCGCGCTGATGGTCGTGCTTGCGATCGATGCAGAGAAATGCTCGCGGAATAACCATACCTGACAGGCTGCACACAAAAAATACTCCCTTATTCTGCTGCGCGCGCAGAGGATAAGGGAGTTTTCTGGTTCGCGAAGCAGCACGCCGGTGTATAAAGACCGTACAGAAAAAGCAGCAGCCCACTGCGGGCTGCTGCTTTGCGGTAAAAGGCGGGCGGTCAGCCCATGACGATCTTGACCTCTACGGTTGAGCCGGCGGGAACAGGGGAAAGGATGTTACCGCTTACAGGCTTGCCGTCCACGGTCATGGCTTTGACGCCCTTTTCCAGATGGTCAGGGTTCTCCACAACGATTTCATAGGTTGCCCCGCGCCAGACACGGCGCAGGGTAAAGCCGTCCATCTCGTGCGGGATGCAGGGATCGATCTTCAGCCCGGCCAGCGTGGGCTGGATGCCCAGGATATACTGGCTCACATCCACAAAGGTCCAGGCCGCCGTGCCGGTCAGCCAGCTGTTTTTTGCTTCGCCAAAGGTGGCGGCGTCGCGGCCAGCCACCATCTGGCTGTAGACATACGGCTCGGTGCGGTGGATCTCACTGATGTCCTCAATGTATGCCGGGCAGGTCTTTTTTGTAGATCTCAAACGCGCGGTCACCATGGCCGACTACAGTCTCGGCACAGCTGACCCATGGGTTGTTGTGGCAGAAGATGCCTGCGTTCTCCTTGTATCCCGGGGGATAGCTGGAAATTTCGCCCAGTTCGAGATGGTACTTCGTGTAGGCGGGCTGCAGCAGCACAATGCCGTACTTTGTGTCGAGCTTGTCTTTCACGCTCTGCAAAGCGGTCACGGCCTCACCGGTGTCCACACCAATACCCGCCATGACGCACATGCCCTGCGGCTCGATGAAGATCTTGCCTTCCTCGCATTCCTCACCGCCGATCACATGGCCAAAGGCATCGTAGGCGCGGCGGAACCAGCTGCCGTCCCAACCGGCAGTCAGTACGGTATGTTCCATCTCTGCAACCTCGGCGCGCACGGCGGCAGCTTCGTCGGTGTGGCCGGTGCTGTCAAGAATTTCGGCAAACTGGTTGCCGTACTTGACATACATACCGGCGATGAACACGCTCTCGGCTACAGGACCCTCGCTCGGGCCGGTGGTCTGGAAGCTTTCGCCCGGCTCCTTGCTGAAGCAGTTCAGGTTCAGGCAGTCGTTCCAGTCGGCGCGGCCAATCAGCGGCAGACCATGCGGACCCTTGTGGGTGCGCAGATAGCCAAAGCTGCGGCGCAGATGCTCAAGCAGCGGCTGTGCAAGGCTGTGGTCGTTATCAAAGTCCACCGGTTCGTCCAGAATCGAGTAGTCGCCCGTCTCGCCCAGATAGGCGTACACGGCAGCAATCAGCCACAGCGGGTCATCGTTGAAGCCGGAGCCGATGTCCATGTTGCCCTTTTTCGTCAGCGGCTGGTACTGGTGGTAGGCGCTGCCATCGGGGAACTGGGTGGCGGCAATGTCGAGAATGCGCTCCCGCGCGCGGGCGGGGATCAGATGCACAAAGCCGAGCAGATCCTGACAGGAATCGCGGAAGCCCATGCCGCGGCCGGTGCCGCTCTCATAATAGCTGGCAGAGCGGCTCATGTTGAAGGTGACCATGCACTGGTACTGGTTCCAGGTATTGACCATGCGGTCGAGCTTTTCATCGCTGCTCTTGACCGAGTAGGTGGACAGCAGGGTATTCCAGTGGTCGTGCAGTTTGGCAAGTGCCGCATCGACCTGCGCATCCGTGGCATAGCGGGCAGCCATCGCCTGGGCGCGGGTCTATTGATGACGCCGGGCGCGGCCCACTTCTCGTCCTCCGGGTTTTCTATATAGCCCAAAACAAAAATCAGGCTGCGGCTTTCGCCGGGCTGCAGGGTGACATTGACTTGATGCACGCCAACGGGTGCCCAGCCGTGGGCAACAGAGTTGGTGCAACGGCCGTTTTCCACGACCTCGGGATTCGCATTGCTGCGCCATGCGCCTAAAAAGGCGTCCCGGCTCGTGTCAAAGCCATCAATGGGCGTGTTGACGGTGAACAATGCGTAATGGTTGCGGCGCTCGCGGTACTCGGTCTTGTGGTAGATGGTGCTGCCCTCGACCTCGACTTCACCGGTAGAGAAATTGCGCTGGAAGTTGGTGGAATCGTCCACAGCATTCCAGAGGCAGAACTCCAGATAGCTGAATACAGTAAACGATTTCGGTGCATCACTCTCGTTGGTCAGCACCAGACGGTCGATCTCGCAGTTGTCGCCTACCGGCACAAACAGCTCCAGCTTCGCGGTCAGACTGTTCTTTTTGCCGGTAATGATGCTGTACCCGAGGCCGTGGCGGCACTCATAGCTGTCCAGCTCGGTCTGGGTGGGCTGCCAGCCGGGATTCCAGACGGTATCGCCATCCTTAATATAGTAATACCGGCCGTTAGAGTCCGCAGGTACGTTATTGTAGCGGTAGCGAGTGATACGCCGCAGCTTGGCATCCCTGTAAAAGCTGTACCCACCGGCCGTGTGGGAAACAAGGCTGAAGAATGCCTCGCTGCCCAGATAGTTGATCCACGGCAGCGGCGTGCGCGGCGTGGTGATGACATATTCGCGTGCGCTATCGGAAAAATGACCGAACTTCATAGAGACCCTCTCCTTACTTATGGAAAGCAGATAAAATCGTAAGTTCAAATCGAAAACGATTAAGTTATTACCCTTACAATACCGCGTTTTTCGGATAATTGCAAGGGCTGCGGCTGAATTTAACGATGATTTGGCAGGTTTCACAATTTGTGCGGCCGAAAATTGTAACGAAAAGCGGATGCTACCTATTATTTATAAGGATACTTTCTGGCTGTGGACACCCCAAAAGCAGATGGCAGTCAGGCTTGCAGGCCATTACTGGGTCGGAAAAGGCAGAAGAAGGCGCAAATTATGTCTCTTTTTCAGCGAAACTCCAAACGAAATAGCCAAAACAGGTGTTTTCGCTTTTTGCAAATCGCCAAATCGAATCGAAATGCACAAAAAATGCAAAAATGGCATTGATTTTATGGTTGACATGTTGTATAGTGAAGATGCGAAAACGATTAAGAAAGATGCAAGGAGGCGATATCATGGCATCCATCAAAGACATCGCAAAGGCATGCGGGGTCTCGGTGGCTACCGTGAGCAAGGCTCTGAACGGTCACAACGATATCAGTCAGGCCACCAAAGAAAAAGTGCGTGAGGCTGCAAGGCAGATCGCTACATGCCAAACTCCGCAGCGCGGGCCTAAAAACGAACCGTACCTATAATCTGGGCGTCCTTTTTGTGGACGAGGCACAAAGCGGTCTGACGCATGAATTCTTCGCGGCTGTTCTGGACAGCTTCAAACGCCACGCCGAGGGCAGAGGCTATGATATCACCTTTATCAACCATAACATTGGCCACGGCCACTCCAGCTATTTAGAGCACTGCCGCTACAGAGGCGTTGACGGTGTGATCGCTGCCTGTATCAAGTTCGATGACCCGGAGGTCATTGAGTTGGCCTACAGCAACCTGCCGATCGTCACAGTCGACCATGTCTTTAACAACCGGGCTGCCGTACTTTCCGATAACACCGACGGCGTTCACAAGCTGGTGGATCAGCTTGCCGCCTTAGGGCATGAGCGAATCGCCTATATCCACGGTGAGAATCACAGCGCAGTCACCCAGAAGCGTCTGGTCGGTTTCTACCGCGCCTGCGCCGCTCATGGGATCACGGTGCCGGATACCTACATCGTGCCGAGCACCTACCGCGATGCGAAAAGCTGCGCCGCTGCGACCCGTCAGCTGCTGGCACTGCCGCAGCGCCCCACGGCAATCCTCTTCCCGGATGACTTCTCCGCCATCGGCGGCATCCAGACCATCCGTGAGGAAGGACTTCTAATTCCGCGGGATATTTCGGTGGCCGGCTATGACGGCAACCTGATCTCGCAGATCATGTCCCCGCAGCTGACCACCTACCGGCAGGACACCGAAGCGCTGGGCCGCGCCGCGGCAGAGCTGCTTATCGAGCAGATAGAATCCCCGCGCACGGCATTGCCGGAGCAGAAGCTGATCTCCGGCAGCCTGCTGAAAGGGCAGTCCGTCGATGTCCCCAATCCATAGGTTCAAACCCGCGAGGATGCGGGTCACAATATCTGATTCATACATGAGTTCTTTTTTAAAAGGAGGAAAAGACATTATGAAAAAGGCAATGAGTTTATTGACCGCCACTGCAATGGCAGCCACCTTGCTGGCAGGCTGCGGCGGAGGCGCCGCAAGCTCGTCCGCAGCCCCTGCCGCTGATTCGACCTCTACCGAAGCCAGCAGCACAGCCGCAGAGCCTGCTGCCGATGCAGCCGCAGAGGAGGGCAAGGTCCTGAACATCTGGTGCTGGAACGATGAATTCCAGTCCCGCTTCAATGACTATTACCCCGGCGTCAAGGAGATTGCCGCCGACAAGTCCACCACGACGCTGGATAACGGTGTCACCGTAAAGTGGACCATCAACCCCAACGATAACAACAACTACCAGAATAAGCTGGACGAGGCCCTGCTCAAGCAGGACAGCGCCGCTGCCGATGACAAGATCGACATCTTCCTGATCGAGGCGGACTACGCGCTGAAATATGTGGATTCCGAATATACGCTGGATGTCAAGAAGGATGTCGGCCTGACCGATGATGACCTCAAGGATCAGTACCAGTACACCAAGGACATCGTCACCGTGGATGGCGTGCAGAAGGGCACCACATGGCAGGCAACCCCGGGCTTGTTTGCCTACCGCCGCTCCATCGCCAAGGATGTGCTGGGCACCGATGACCCGACCGAGGTTCAGGCCGCGCTGAGCGATTGGGATAAGTTCAACGATGTGGCTGAGAAGGCCGCTGCCAAGGGCTACAAGATGCTCTCCGGCTACGATGATTCCTACCGCACCTTCTCCAACAATGTGTCCGCCGGTTGGGTGGACGGCACGACCGTCAAGGTCGACCCCAACATTATGAACTGGGTCGATCAGACCAAGACCTACACCGATAACGGCTACAACAACAAGACCAGCCTGTGGAGCGACCAGTGGGCCGCCGATCAGGGTCCTGCCGGCAAGGTTTTCGGCTTCTTCTACTCCACTTGGGGCATCAACTTCACGCTGCTGGGCAACTCTCTGGCCACGCCTGAGTCTGAGGGAGGCAAGCAGGAAGTCGGCAACGGTATCTTCGGCGATTACGCAGTCTGTCAGGGTCCTCAGCCGTATTACTGGGGCGGCACCTGGATCTGCGCAGCAGCCGGCACCGACAACATCCCCACGATCAAGGATGTCATGTACTCTCTGACCTGTGATGCCGACATCATGACCAAGATCACCGAGGATACGCAGGACTACACCAACTGCAAGAGTGCTATGGATTCCATTGCTGCTGACCCGAACTTCGGCTCCGCATTCCTCGGCGGCCAGAACCACATTGCCCTCTTTGCAGAGGTTGCACCTACCATTGATATGTCCAATGCCGGTCCGTACGATCAGGGCTGCAACGAGACCCTCCAGAGCTGCTTCAAGGATTACTTTGACGGCACGGTTGACCTTGAGACCGCGAAGAAGAACTTTGAGGATCAGATCAAGGTCAAGTATCCTGAGCTGAGCAGCGTCGAATGGCCCGCATAAATACCTGCGTGACCGTTGACAAAACGAACTGAACCGCAAACGCCATGCCAGGGGCGGGGAGAGACGCCCGCCCCTGGTTTGTTTTTATCAGATTTTGAAAGGCTCTGCCCCCAGCAGGGCAATGCCCACACAGCTAAGGAGGGCGAGACCTATGAAAACAAAGAGAAAGGGCATGAGCTACGCCAAATGGGGCTATATATTTCTGGCGCCGTTCTTTATTACCTTTTTCATCTTCCAGTTCTGGCCGCTGGCAACGACCATCTACTATTCCTTCTTTGAGTATTTCCGCAGCGGTCTAAAGATCATCGGCCCTAACTTTGTAGGGCTGAAAAACTATGCCGCCATGATCCAAGAGGTGCCGAAGTATTTCAGCAATACCATGATCATGTGGCTGATGGGGTTTATCCCGCAGATCATTGTATCGCTGGTGCTGGCAGCGTGGTTTACCGATCTGCGGTTGAAGCTGCGGTTTCAGGGCTTCTTCAAGACCGTCATTTATATGCCCAACCTTATCATGGCATCGGCGTTCGCCATGCTGTTCTTTACCCTGTTTTCAAACTCGGAGACAGGGCCGATCAACTCGATCCTGCTCAAGCTCGGCATCGTGGCCGAGCCGGTGCGCTGGCTTTCCAATGTCTGGACAGCGCGCGGTCTGGTTGGGCTGATGAACTTCCTGATGTGGTTCGGCAATACGACCATCATTCTGATGGCTGCCATCATGGGTGTGGACCCCGGCCTGTATGAGGCCGCCCAGCTGGACGGTGCATCCTCGACCACAATGTTTTGGCGCATCACGATTCCGCTGATCCGCCCGCTGCTCGTCTACACGCTGATCACCAGCCTCATCGGCGGCCTGCAGATGTTTGATGTGCCGCAGGTCCTGACCAACGGCAAGGGCGACCCGAACGGCTCGACCAACACCATTATCATGTACCTGAACCAGCATCTGTACAGCAAAAACTACGGCACAGCCGGTGCTATTTCGGTGCTGATGTTCCTGCTCTGCGCGGTGCTTTGCGTCATCATCTACTTTACCCTCACGCAGGAGGATGACGGCCTGACCCGTGAGCAGCGCAAGGCTGAGAAAGCCCGCATCAAGGCAGCTAAAGCGGCCGCTAAGCATCACTAAGGAAGGAGCGTGAACAGTATGCCGAACGAGACCAAAACCGCAGCCACCACTACCGCAAAGGCAAGCAAAATTCACGACCCTATGCTGACCCTGCAGCGTGCAGTGGCCTATATCGTGCTGTTTGTCCTCTGCTTTATCTGCCTGTTCTTCTTCTATGTGCTGATCGTCAACGCCACGCACAACAACTTTACCATCCAGCAGGGGTTTGACCCGCTGCCCCGCGGCAGCTTTGGCGTCAACTTCTTCAACACCACCCATGATGCCAATGTACCGATCCTGACCGGTCTGCGCAACAGCCTGATCGTGTCGGCCGCCTGCGCGGCGCTGTCGGTCTATTTCAGCGCACTGACGGCCTACGCCATCTATGCGTATGACTTCAAGCTGCGCAAGCTGGCATTCACCGTTATTCTGCTCATCATGACGATGCCGACTCAGGTTTCGGCGCTGGGCTTTTTGAACCTGATGGACTCGATGAAGCTGACCAATACCCTCTGGCCGCTGATTTTGCCGAGCATCGCCGCGCCGACGGTGTTCTTCTTCATGAAGCAGTACATGGATTCGAGCCTGCCGCGCGACATCATTGACGCGGCGCGCATTGACGGCTCGGGGGAGTTCCATACCTTTAACACGGTCATTCTGCCTATCCTGAAGCCCGCCATGGCGGTGCAGGCGATATTCAGCTTTGTGGGCGCGTGGAACAACTACTTTATCCCGGCGCTGATCATCAACGATGCCAAGTGGAAGACGGTGCCCATACTGGTTGCACAGCTGCGCAGCGCGGACTTTTTGAAGTTCGATATGGGTAAGGTGTATATGATGATTACCATTGCGATTCTGCCCGTTATGATCGTCTATCTGCTGCTCTCCAAGTACATTGTCCGGGGCGTTGCATTGGGCAGCGTGAAAGGGTAAAAAAGTTTTATAGACCGTAAAAAGCGGGCGAACAGAAATGTTCGCCCGCTTCAGTTTGTCGAAAAAGCCCTTTTTCGGGTAGAAATGTAGGGCGCGTGTCTATCTCCGCGCTAAGAGCCGCCGCTGTGCGGCGGTTGCGCTCCGAAACGCGCCTGCGGGCGCAGTGACCGCGCCGCACCGCTGGCTGCGCGCAGCGCATAAAATCGCGCCGGACGGCGCGCAGTTTCACGGTATATCGTACTATTGGATAGGCTCCATGCGCGTCTTGATGATCTCGCTGATTTTCTCGGCGTCGCTGTCGGGTTCGGTCAGCCCAACGATCTGCCCGTCATCCGCCATGCCGAAAATAAGCGCGCCGCCCAGCGTGTTCGCAAAAGCGCTCATGCTCTTGCACCAGCTTTTGCGCGAACTATCGGTGCTTTAATTATACAACTTGGCAGGGTCGGTTTGCAATCGTAAGTTGTACTCTCCGGTGGTAAGTTGTACGCATGGCCGTAAGACCATAGCGGGATGAATCCAATTTTTTTGTAGTTTTACGGATAGGATACGATAGTATATTAGTATTTTATTTATTTAATTATTTATTTGTGCAGGATTTACCTGTACAGGGAAATCCCGTTCAGGTAAATGCCTTTGCGGTAAAATAAAAAATCCCCGGAAAACGGGGAATTTGGGGCAATATTTGGCTGGGAGGGCACGCTCCGACGCGGTGTGAATGCGCCTAAACAAGGGCGTTTCTCGCGGTGACAGGGGCGGTGTGCAGGGATGGTGTAGAGTTGGCTTGCGTACAACTTCTTGCTAGAGAGTAAAATTTCATCACCAGTTCGTTGGGCTTTTCACTTGCGTGAACCCTGTGATATGAGTATCCACTTTTCTCAATGGAACCAAAGCTGCGCATTTATTTGAGCGGCGCAAGTCAGAATTCGTCTTGCAGATTTGCCCCCAAAACTGCCCCCAAAAGGGGTTGGAATGGGTCAGCACCGTATAGCACCCTTTTGTACACATGGGACAAAATCCGTTCTGAGCCTTGGTACGCAATACCACCAAACCCAACAAAACATCACTGTAACGCACGATTTTTAGATTTCTCATAACCCGGAGGTCGCAGGTTCAAGTCCTGTCCCCGCAACCAACAGGCTGTGGCAAAAAAGATGTCACAGCCTTTTTTCTTTGTTGTAACGCCAAAAAATGGCGATTTCGACGTCCTGTTTTCAAGGTCGTATTTTATAAGGCTGTCCAACCGTTACACTGCGGTTGGGCTTTTTTGTTGCCGTTTTTCCACAGCGGTGCGCCCGCATTGTGGAAAAAATGAGCGCATTTGTAGATAAATCTCAAAAAGATTCGGTCGTTTTCAAAAAAGTTTTCAATCCCGGCTGTCGGTTTTCCACACCGATAGCGGGATTTTTGCGTTTTTGAAGAAAAAAGCGAAAGTTTACAATTTGTTAATGATCGGGAGCGGATTGATGGCTAGGAAAAGCCCTATCTCCCCTGTTTGAGGGCAAATTCTCTGGCAGTTTTCAGTTTGTTTTCAAGGTTTCCATTTTATACCTATTTACAATAAGGAGGATTTTCACTATGAGCATCATTATCGGCATCGACCACGGCTATTACGCTATCAAAACAGCCCACTGCTCGTTCCCGGCAGGGCTTACCAGTTACGGAGAACACGAACCCTACACCCGCCAAGGACTCTTAGAGTTTGGCGGGTGCTTTTTTGTTTGTGGCACCGGGCGGCAGCTATCCAACGGGATAAGACTGCGAACGACAACTATTACCTGCTGACGCTGGCAGCGATTGCAAAAGAAATCCGGCAGCGCGGTTTGCCTCCCGAATGCTCGGTGCGAATTGCGGCGGGTCTGCCGCTGACCAGTTTCGGCGCGACAAACCCAAGTTCAAAGATTATCTGCTGCGGAGCACCAGCCCGTGAATTTCAAATTCGAGGGCGTGGAGTACAGCATTACCATCGAGGAAGTTGCCATCTTCCCCCAAGGCTACGCCGCCCTTATGACCGAAGTGGGGCTTTTGCAGGATGAACCGTCCATGCTCCTCATGGATCTGGGCGGCTGGACAGTAGACCTTATGCACATCGACAACGCCATCCCTGCGGCCGATACCGCCCACAGCTTGGAACTCGGCATGATCCGCTGCGTGGATGACATTCGGGAGCAGGTGCGCCGAGAAACCGGGCTGTCCCTCACGGATGCTCAAATCGAAAATATGCTGACAGGTCACCCCTGCACGGTCAGCGAGGCGGTGCGTGACATTGTGAATCAGCAGGGGCGCAAGTACACAGAGCATCTGCTGTCTGCCACGATGGAAGCCGGCTTCGACCTGCACGCCATCCCCGCCGTGCTATTGGGCGGCGGCGCATCGGTGGTGAGCCGCCACCTCAGCCCCAAAGACGGCCTTTGTAAGACGATTTTCCTACTGGACGACAAGGTGAACGCAGTCGGGTTCGAACGCGCGTTGACCGCCGTGTCGCGCCGTAAAAGCGAGGCATGAAACGCCCACAGTATGTTTTCCGCCCGAACCTTAACGAACCGCAACACCGCCGCGCGTTGGCGTTGCTGCAGCAGGTGCCGCCTGCCAAACGCAAAGAGTTTCTGGTGCAGAGTATCCTTGCGGCAGAACAGACGGATAGGCTGGAGAAAAGCATCCGCAAGGTGGTTGCGCGAAGAATTGCAGACGGCCAGCATAGCCACTGCTGTTCCCAGTCTGCCGCCGGACGATGCAATTCCAGATTCCGCGCTCAATTTCTTATCTACACTTTAGAGGGGGTGGTTCCCATACACTAAGGTTTTGTTGGTTATGGCTTCTTTGACAACAAAATTCAATGAATTGTCGTTGGTTCTTGTGAATGGCTTTGCTTCTGCCGCTGTGGTATGCTTGCTTTGCAAACACAGAAAGGAGCGCACCCATGAGCAAATTGACCGTAACCATCCCGGATGACCTGCACCAGAAAATCCGTGAAGAACTGGAATGACAGAGCATCACCACATCGCAGTTCATTGAACAGGCCGTAACCACATTTTTTGAGAAACCGAAGGGAGTCAGCAACATGGCAACACGCACGTTAGCATTTCAGGTACAAGCGCGTGACTTGGAACATCCACGGCCGAAAAGAAATCGTCTGGCGCTGTGTTAGCCGTACAGCCTACGGAACAAGATATTGTCATACCTCACCATCCGTGAAAGAAACGGTTTTGCATAATACACTGTTGAAAGCTATTCAAAATCTTGCAGACAGTTATACTAAGGAAACCGCCATGCAGATTAACGGCATCCTGCACGATTTGCAAGGTGGCACAACAGAACTGGAGAAATTACAGCAAAAGGTTGCAGATGCCCAGCAGGAATTCGATCACCTGTTGGACTTATCTCTCGAAATGCAATGCGTCATTTCTGGACGATAAAGTAAAACGCGCCAGTAAAGAAATCGACGGTCTGAAAAAGAAAATAGAAGTTCTGACTGCGAACCAGCAAAAAGCTGCCGATCCCCAATATCAGTTGAGCGCCGAATATTTCCGGATCAAAGAATACTCAGATGCCTTGATTGCACGGATTGTAGAGAAAGTCATTGTGCTATCTGCTGATGAGATAAAGATTGAATTTGTGGGTGGGTATACGGTGAAGGCGATTTTACAGGAATGATTTAATAATTTGTAAAAAGTTACATTAATGACATAGGCCTTGTTATATTTTTGTGTTCACTTATAAAAAGCTGTAGAAATGAGGTGTAGTGGTGAGCAATGCATAGCGAGAAAACTCAAAAAATTTGGTAACCATGTGAAAGTTCAAAAGCCGAACTTTGTGAAAACGATTGATTTAAAATGAATCATCAATAATCAAGGCGCTGATTTCAAAAAAACATGATATTTTGCAAGAAATTCAAGTTGAATTATCTTGACGTTTGAATTGATTTCCGCTATCCTTAATGTGGGAGGTGTCAGATATGATTTTGAAGTCGTTGATGGTCGGTGGGTTTAAGAACGTGAAGTCCACAAAGCTGAATTTCACTAGTAAGACCCTTGCAATCGTTTCACCTAACAATTACGGAAAGAGCAATCTGCTGGAAGCATTAGACTTTGCAACAGATTTTATTTCTGCTGGCGCGAAGCAACGTACAATGATGATGGCGTGGTCCGATGGGATTCCCATCGCCAGAAATTTGGATTGCGCTCCATTCCAATTTGATATAGAATTTGAGTTGCCGGAGCAAAAAGAATATAGATTCGTTCACTATGGCTTCACATTCTTATGGTATCGTGATGATAAAACAGGTCAAAAAATCATAGATGAGTGTCTCGAAATGCGACCAACGGAAAGCGTACGATACTCGGCATACTTAAAGCGACCAACCAATCAGTATCGAAAAGGAAAGTCTACCAGTGCGTTCCGTAACCTTATGCTCGAATCAAATGTGCTGGCAATAGATGTTCTTTCCTCCATTGATGACTTGGAGTATACATCTGTCATTCAAGCACTCAAAGAATTTGAATATCGAGTATGCGACACATTAGATGTCAAAGACAGGTTTCAACCGACCCCCATTAGAATAGCGGATGACGATGATATGCACATTCGCTTTGATGATGAAGATATTCCGCGTGCGCTTCACCAGCTCAAGAAAATGTATCCGGAACAATATTATCAGTTCGAAGATGCTGTGTATTCTCTCTTCCCCGACTTTTCATCTATTGATATACAGGCACATGAGTTAAATTTGGGTGAAAGAAAAAGTTTGCGATTGGTTTACTCTAATGCAATTGACCAAAAAGATGATAATATACCGCAAAATGATAATATTCCGCCTGTACCATTTCACCTCAAAGATAAGGTATATCGAGTTACTATTTTCAGTGATGCGCTTAATCAACCGGTTAGTCTTGCTTCTATGTCCACCGGAACCAAGAGAATATTTTGGTTGTTAGCTAATATTTTTATTGCTAGCTGTAACCACGTTTCCTGCATTGGAATCGAAGAATTAGAGACCAGCATCCATCCTAAAATGCTAAAGGATTTACTGAGTATCATTTCTGAAACGTTGGAAAATACTTGTCTTGTGATTTCTAGTCACTCACCTTATTTGGTACAGTACCTTAAGCCTAGACAGCTCTATGTGGGTTCTATGCAAGAACTCGGTATTGCTCAATTCAGAAGAATTGCATCAACTAAAGAGAAAAAGCTGTTAAACGCTGCGCGATCTTATGGTCTGTCAGTCGGAGAGTATCTGTTTGAATTGATGTCAGGAGAAAGTTCATCTTTCCAAACCCTGCAGAATTATTTGGAGGGTTTCTGATGGAAAATTCTTACGAATCCGGTTTTGCATTTGTTCTAGAAGGGGCTACAGAGCGTGTCTTTTACGAAAGATTATTGTATTTTTTTGCTCGAAAACATCCAAATTGTTCGATAGAAAAGAATCAAGACTCAGAAACATTTGAGACGTTTTTCACTGTGCGTGGACCATTCGGTGTTCGAATTATCAAAATGAATGCAGTTGGAACAATCACCCAGATTCACAATTCAGCAAACTGGTTCCAAAACAATTGTGTCCAAGCAAAGGGAAAGAAAATTCCATGGACGGTTTTTCTCTGCTATGATACAGATTCATATAATGCTGATGTAACAAAGTTTTATAAAGGCGACTGGGAAACTTTTCGAAAGATGATAAACACTCAACGCGGTGTCAAAAAAATCGTTGACATGGCTGTCGACGCAGACATAGAAGATATATTTTTGTTGGACCTTCATGGAATCAGTTGCTTTATGGGATTGGATTCTGATTTGACGCAAGAGGACATTCCTTCCGGACGGAAGGGCAGTGCAAAGCTAAAACAATTGTTTATTGAGCAACGTCGACTATGCCGTACACAAGCCGTCTATCATAAAGGGGAGCGAGCAAAAAAACTGATTGATGCATTAGATATGCAAAAGATTTTGGATTGCTCAGTTTTGCCTTTTGAACAAGTAGAACAAATCTTTAAAATGGAATGAATCCAACTTTTAAGATGAGAAAAGTGAAACTCATTGATTCAATTGGGGCGTTTTGGCTGCGTTTCAAAAAATGAGTTCAACCCAAAAGCCGATTTCATTATTTCATGTATCTCATGAGAATGGAAATTGAACGGTTTAACTAAGTTCTTGCAAGGGGTATCTCTTTTGTCACACAGACACAACAAAAGCTCGTTGAAGCGAAAAGTTTCAACGAGCTTTTTTCTACAATATGGAAAAAGTGGTAACATTCTGGTAACTTTGACCCCAAAACGATAAAACGACTGCGCCGGACGGCTGAATTTTTCAACCGCCCGGGCGCTTTTGTGGATAAATTTTGCGGAGTTGGCAGGTAAATATAGGAGCGGTCAGTGTAGTCAGCTCGCCTTGACGAGTACCAACACGCTGTTGTCTGGCACGACGATCTGTTCCTGTTTGGTGGGAATGGGCGTTTTTTGTACTGGCGTAGGGCTTTTTCGATTTGCTGCTTGACTTCCAGCAGGGCGGCATCCAGCGTAGCTGCTTGGGTAGCGATTTTTGGGAAGTCGGAAAGATGAGCGGTGCAGCCATCCGGGGATAAGGTGCAGAGTACAGGGTACGAGAAACACAAAATCAGAATGACGCAGATGACGCTAATGACGCAGAATCCGGGATATGGTATAGGGATATCCCCAAAACAGCGTCACAAGCGTCATCAGCGTCACTATCGTCACGCAAGAACAGCGCGGGGGTCTGGGGTACACCCCAGAAATGCGTTTGTGGATATCCAAACGCTATGCTAGCAAAACACGTCTACCCCAAAACGATGACAAACAAACCCGATACCCGCACAAATTCGTATATGTTCTCAAGAGTGAATCACTTCTGATTCATCCAAAAATCTTGACTCGAAAAAAGTGAATCGGTTCTGATTCATTCCCTGCGGTAGCCAGCCAAAAATTACAATTGCATCACGAAAATTACAATACGCAGATTTCACGGCACGCTATACTGGATACAGAATTCATTTGCGAAAGGGAGGAAAACTGTATGCGTGCAAAATTGAGCAACTTACAAAGCATCCCGCAGGTGGTTGCGGAGATGACGCTGGATGAAAAATTGGATATGGTGGGGTGCTACCGCGCCTGCCACACACGACCCATCCCGGATATGGATGTGCCCGCCATCTATCTGATGGACGGCGCGACCGGGCTGAATGGCACCCATGTGGTGCTGGACTACTTAACAGACCCCTGCCGTGCCGATGACCCGCGTACGGCGTATGCCACGCCGGAAATGGTGGCACTGAACCGCGTTGATCTCAACGAGGCCGCGGCAAAGTACAAGGGCGATGCACTGATGACCGACCTTGTGGAGCAGGCGGCAAAATATCGTCCGGGCGGTCGGCAGCATATCAGCTTCCCGTCGGGCATCAACATCGGCGCGTCGTTTGACCCGATCACAGCCGAGACCATCGGCCGCGCGGTCGGACAGGAATTGCGTGACGTCGGGGTGGATGTCTGCTTTGGTCCCAACGTGGATATTGCCCGCGACCCGCTGGGCGGCCGTAACTATGAAATGTACGGCGAGGACCCGGAGTTGGTGGCTCAGACCGCGGCAGCCTTTGTACGCGGTATGCAGAGCGCCGGCATTGCGGCCTGTGCCAAGCATTTCCTCGCAAACAATCAGGAAACGAACCGCAACACAACAAGCTCTAACCTTTCAAAACGGGTTATGATGGAACTGTATGCCCGTGGGTTTGAGGCAGCCATCGAGGATGGTCACGTCCTGTGTATCATGAGCGCCTACAACGCCGTGAACGGAGAGTTCACCTCGTATAGCAAAAAGCTGCTGACAGATTTGCTGCGCGGGGAACTGCACTTCGACGGCGCCATTGTCAGCGACTGGGGCGCAGCCGGACAGAACAAGGAAGGTACGCTGGCGGCGGGTATGGATTTGATTCAGCCCGGTCCAAACGATATGACCGCCTGCAAACAGGCGGTGCAGGAGGGGCAGCTTTCCGAGGAAGTTCTGAACGACCGCGTGACCCATATCCTGCAGCTTATCGTGGAGATCAAACAAAATCACGCCGCATCCCCGCGCAGTATGACGCCGATGCACTGCTGCAAACCGCCTGCAGGACCATTGAAGACGGCGCGGTGCTATTGAAAAACGAGAATGCCGTCCTACCGCTGGCCGAGACCCGGCGTGTTGTGTTCTGGGGGACGCGCAGCCGCGACACACTGGAGTGTGGCAGCGGCTCCACGGCGGTGGAGACGGCCCTGCACAGCAATGTGCTGGACGAATACCGCAAACTGCGCGGCGCGGCGGCCTTTGAGGAATGGACCGATGCCGACACGCTGGTGTACACGGCGGCTGCCCCGGCTGGGGAAAATGTGGACCGCGAAAGCATGGCGGTAGAGGAACAAGACCGCACCCGCATGACCGAGGTGCTGAAGCAGGCAAAGCAGAAAGGCATGAAAACCGTCGTGCTGTTGAATATTTCCGGACCGGTAGAGATGGCGGACTGGTTGCCTTACGCGGATGCAGTGCTTTGCATCTTCATTCCCGGCTGCATGGGCGGCGTGGCAGCGGCACGTCTGCTGACGGGGCTGGCCGAGCCGGGAGGCCGCCTGCCGGTGACGTTCCCGATTCGTTACGAGGACACGCCCGCCTACCCAAACTTCCCCGGTGAGGGCAACGATGCCTACTACGGTGAGGGCGTGTTTGTGGGCTACCGCAGCTACGCAAAGCGCAAGTTAGCTGTGCAGTATCCGTTCGGATGCGGCTTGAGCTACACGGATTTTTCTGTGGAATTGTGTGAAAATGACTTCCGCTGGGATATGCGCACACAGGAAACACTGAATGTGCCTGTGCGGGTAAAAACGTCGGCAGCCGCCCCGGCAGCGAGGTCGTACAGCTTTATGCCCGCGAGGAAAAGCCCCATATGCTGCGCCCCGATCGCACACTGGTGGGGTATGCCAAGGTGCGCCTTGCCCCCGGTGAGGAAACAGTTGTGAATGTATCGGTCAGCAAAAAGGCATTGCGCTGCTATGACGCACGAATGGATAAGTGGGTGCAGCCTATCGGGGCGCACACGCTGTATCTGGCATTGTCGGCGGAGGACATTTTGGCACAAGCCCCGCTGATGATAGAGGGTAAGAACCCCTATCCCTTGAACGGTGAAAGCACAATTGGGGAAATTCTTGAAAATCCGCGCGCAAAAGAAATCGTAAATCAATTCACGAACGGTATGTTCGATATGATGCCGAAAGAAACGCTGGACTTCATGGTGTACCGCAAGCTGAATGATATTCTGTCGGTGAGCATGATCCAAGTCATCCCCGACACAGTAAAACTGAGTGCAATTCTGCAGGGGCTGTATGACCGGCTTGCAGAACTATAAAGGAGGAAACAAGATGAGCTTTCCGAAGAATTTTCTCTGGGGTGCGGCCAGTGCTGCTTACCAGATCGAGGGTGCCTACAATGAGGACGGCAAGGTTCCCGGTATCTGGGATGCTTTGAGCGAGGGACACGTCAAGCACGGCGAGAACGGTACTATCGCCTGTGATCACTACCACCGCTACAAGGAGGATGTAGCGCTGCTGAAAAAGCTGGGCGCCAAGGCGTATCGCTTTTCCGTCAGCTGGCCGCGCGTGATGTCCGGTCCCGACACGGTCAACCCCAAGGGTCTTGCCTTTTACAGCGACTTGGTGGACGAACTGAAAGCAGCGGGCATTGAGCCGATGGTGACGATTTTCCACTGGAATCTGCCCATGTGGGCGCACGAAAAAGGCGGCTGGTACAATGCGGAAATCAGTGATGATTTCGCCAACTACGCCCGTGTAGTGGCGGATGCCTTGTCCGACCGGGTCCGGTTCTGGTTCACCGTCAATGAGCCGACGACCTTCATCGGCAACGGCTACTTTACGGGGGCGCACGCGCCGTTTGAAAGCCTGATGCAGGAGCAACCCGCCGTGATGATGAACAAGCTGGCGGCGCTGACAAAAAATGTGCTGCTGGCCCACGGCAAGGCGGTTCGCGTGCTGCGCAGCCGCGCCAAGCTGGCTCCGAAAATCGGTATGGCGCTGAACGGCAGTGTCTACCTGCCGGAGAACGAATCGCCGGATGACATAGAAAAAGCCCGCACCCAGATGTTCCCGGAGCAGGCATTCTTCTCGCATTTTAACTGGTGGGCAGACCCGGTCGTTCTCGGCTGTGTCCCGGCGGGTCTGCAGCCATTCTTCACGGCGGAGGAACTGAAGGTCATCTGCCAGCCGCTGGACTTCTTTGGCTTTAACTGCTACAATGCCTCCAACTATGAGGAGTACATGGGTCCCAACCCCGCCGTTGTGCCGGGTATGCCCCGCACGGCAATGGACTGGCCCATTACGCCGGATGCTCTGTACTGGGCGGCACGTTTCTTGACGGAGCGCTACCATCTGCCCATTATCGTTACGGAAAACGGTATGGCAAACATAGACTTCGTCATGAGCGATGGCGCAGTGCATGACCCCCAGCGCATTGACTTTGTCAAGCGCTATTTGGCAGGTTTACAGCGTGCCGTGGACGAGAACATCCCGGTGACCGGGTATCTCTACTGGTCCATCATGGACAACTTTGAGTGGGCGGAGGGCTACGATAAGCGCTTTGGCCTTGTGTATGTGGACTATCAGACCCAACAGCGCATCCCGAAGGATTCGTTCTACTGGTATGCGGATGTAATCAAAAACAACAGAATATCATGATTCGGTATGGTGTTGCCTGCGATATTGCATCGGGGTAACACCATATTCTTTTTTGAATACGTTCTGAAAATAGCTCTGGCTCGAAAAGCAGAGGTAGCTGCTGATTTCGGCCAACGTCATATCGGTATAATACAAAAGGCTTTTGGCTTCTTCCAGCCGACATTCCGCAATATAATTGCCCAATGTCTGACCGGTTTCTTTCTTAAAGAGACTCCCGGTGTAGGACACACTGCGCCCGATAGAGGCAGCCACATCGTCAAGGCTCAAAGGGGTGTTCACATGATTGCGGATGTAGGACATACAGGTGTATACCTCGCGGCTGATACCCGCAGGCAGGCGCAGTTCTCCGAGGCGGCGGCAGAAATCCAAGGCAGCGCTTAATTGTAAACGATCAATTTCCGGCACTGTCGCGGCGCGCTCACAGTCCAGCACATAGTTATCTATCAGCTGGTAGGTTAGTTCAACGTCCATTCCGGCAGGGATGGCGGACATCATACCGATTTTAGTGATGCAACCGATGAAAATGTTTTTTGCCTGCCGCAGCGGGGTATCAGCCATTGTGCCGTGACCCACCCGGGTTGAACTATCCTGCATCAGAAAAGCCATTAACCTCTCCGGGTCGCCCTGCCGAATCAAATCGTAAAACATCAATTCCCACTGGTAGCTGTTGTGGAATTTCTCATTTTCCTTGCGCTCCAGCAGGTTCTCGACGGTATCGCGGCCAACAGTAAAGCTGTCGCGGTCGTCGTCAAATCAAAGTAGACGGACGGGTCAAGGATTTCACCGTCCATGCAGTAGTAGAGATATGCGGCCTTGTCGAAAAATTCCAGCAGACTCAGATTTGGTGCGGCCTCCAGAATTGTATCGGCTGCGTGGCGCTGCGCAGCCGGGATTTGATTTTCTGCCATAAAGGCATCCACAAGGCTTTCATTGAGCCTTGCGTTATAGACAGGGCCGATAACGATCCGCCAGCCGCCCTTGATCCGGATGGAAGCATAGCCTGCATGGCTGGGGGTGGTGCAGATGTCCAGCGTCCGTGCAGGGTCACGGCCAGCAAACAGTGCAGCCGTGCGGCGCTGCGGCTCCTCCGGGTACTGCAGGTGACAGGTATCTTGTTTGTCGTACAAGGAAAACGCGATCCCCTCGGCCCGGAAAAACAGCATACAGAGATTGGTGATGCGGATATAGCGTGCGGTATCCACGGAGCAGACCTCCCCACAGATTGATAATTTTATTTTACAATATCCAGTCAAATAATGCAATATGCATGGAGAGGCAGATGCTATACTGAATTCAGAAACAAGGGATGAGTTCCCTAAAAAACAGGAGGAAGACAATATGGCATTCGGTAAAAAAGAGCGCCCCACTGTGGATAAGGACGGCGCAGCGCTCGTAATGCGCAAACGCGACTATCTCGCGGACTTCTCCGGCCAGTTGGGTCTGGGCCTTATGGCAAACCTTGTAGGTCAGCTGCAATACTTCTACACCGATAAAGTCGGGATTGCAGTCGGCTCCGTGGGTGTGGTCATGGTCATCGCCAAGGTCGTGGATGCGCTGACGGACATCTGGTTCGGCAATATCATTGACCACTCCAAGGGCGGCAATATGAAGTATTACAAGTGGATGCTTCGTATGGCGGTCCCGGCCGCGGTTATCACGGTAATGATGTTCACGGTTCCCATCCAAGCCGGTCAGATTCCGGCTGTCGCTTACGCACTGGTGACAAACCTGCTGGTTACGGCGGTCATCTACACAATGATTGCCACACCCTTTGCGGCAACTATGATCGTGCGCACCAGGAGCCAGCAGGAGCGCGGTAACATGGGCATTCTGCGTGCGGTCGGCAACTATGCTTCCGGCATGGTCATTTCCATCGCAACGATTCCCATCACGAATATGCTGGGCGGCACACAGGTGGCGTGGATCAAGTACGGCGCGGTCATTGCACTGATCGTTCTGCTGAGCTTGCTCATCTGCTACGCCAACGGCAGCAAGGCTATGCGTAAAGCGGTCGAGGATGACACCGCAGCAGCAGAGCCGGAGGAAGAACCCGTTAATTTTCTTACGGCAGTCAAGTGCCTGTTCGGCAACAAATACTGGGTCATCGTGCTGCTGTTCAACTTGATTACAGCGGTTTCCTCGGCCATCGCCGCGTCGTCCGGCGCCTACTACTGCAAGTGGATTTTCGGCAATGATAATCTGGTAGCCATTGCCGGTTCGGCCGGTCTGCTCTCCACGCTTTTAGGCTTTGTACTGTCCAACCCCATCATCAAAAAGCTGGGCGTAAAGGGAACCATCAATCTGGGTCTGCTGGGGTACGCAGCTTCCTGCGCAGTGCGCTGCTTTGTGCCGACCAATCTTGCAGCGTACATCGGCTCCGATCTGGTAGGAAGCTTTTTACAGATCCCTTTGATGTGCCTGTACGGCGTTCTGTTGGCAATGGCGGTCGATTACAATGAGTACAAATATGATAAAAAGCTGGTGGCCGTCTCTTCCGGTGCGATCGGCTTCGGCAACAAGGTCGGCGGCGGTCTGGGTGCGTTGGTTCTGGCACTGTTCCTGATGATTGGCTCCTACGATTCCACCCTGAGCGCGGCCACTACCTCGATGCGCTATGCGATCTACGCATTTTCCAACTATCTGCCCATTGTACTGAATGTGGGCATGTTCTTGATTTTCCGCGGCTTCGATCTGGAGGAAAAGCTTCCCGCCATGCGTGCGGAAGTTGCCAAGCGGCATACACAAAAACCGGAGGAATAAGACCATGAAATTCACGATTCCCGCAAATGCACCTGCAAAGCCGTTCCATAAGCACTGGCAGTTCTGCGTCGGCAGCGGTCATGCAGCCATGGCAATGCGCACCGATTACTGTGAGCAGCTCAAGCAGATCCATGACGAACTGGGTATTGAACGGGTGCGTTTCCACGGTATTTTCAGCGATGATATGCATACCTATGACACCATGTCCACGGTCATGCCGATGCCCGGCTCCGAGCAGGTGCCGTTCTATGAGAATAGCTTCCGCCTGCCGGGACTGGTCTATGACAATGTGCTGAAAGCCGGCATGAAGCCCTTTGTGGAGTTGAGCTTCATGCCCAGCCCGATGGCCAAGCGCCCGACACGCGGCACCTTTTACTGGAAACCATGCATTGCCCCGCCGAAGGATGAGCACAGTGGCAGGCGTATATTCAGAAATTTGTCCGTTTTCTGCTGAACCGCTACGGCAAAGAGGAAGTGGAAACATGGTTCTTTGAGGTCTGGAACGAGCCGGACTTGAAAACTCCGTTCTTTGACGGCACACAAGAGGACTATTTCCGTCTGTATGAAATCACCGCCAAGGCTGTCAAAGCAGTGGATGATAAACTGAAGGTCGGCGGTCCCGCCACCAGCAACAGCAAGTGGGTCGCGGCGTTCGTGGACTACTGCAAGGCCCATGATGCGCCGGTGGACTTCATCACGACCCATCAGTATGCAGGAGATCCCATCAGCGAGGTGTGTGACCAGAAAGACGCGGATCACATGAAGGACACTGCGGAGATCCAAGCGGAATACAAGGTCGATTTTGCCCAGCTGTTTGCCGGCTTAAAGCCGGAGGATGGCTTGCTGCCCATGTTCCGCCGCACGATGCCCGACAACACCGAGACGGATGACCTGAATCGTGATCTGCTGCGCGATGCCGCCGAGCAGGTACAGAAGCAGGCTGACGGTTTGCCGGTATACTATACCGAATGGAACGGCTGCGCAACCTTTGGCGCGCCCGGTAACGATACCCGTAAGGTAGCCGCCTACGATGTGCGCGCGGCTCTCAGTGCTGAGGATTTCATCGACGGATCCAGCATCTGGTGCTTCAGCGATATTTTTGAGGAAATTCATCCCTTCCCGGAGGAATTTCACGGCGGGTATGGTCTTGTGACCCAGCACGGTATCGCAAAACCGCTTTTCCACGCACTGCGCCTGCTGGGGCAGGCCGGGGATAAACGGCTGGAGCTGCCCGGCGCACTGGACGGCGAGGTGAGTGTAGCAGCGTTCCGCGATGCTGCCGACACACAGCTTACCGTGCTGGCTACCAAACAGAACCTGCACCACTTTGCAGGGCAAAGCACCCCGGCCACCCCGGTGGAGATCGAGGTCGAACTGGACGCAAAGCCGCAGAGCGTGCAGCTTTGCCGCATCGACGAGGAACACGGCAACCCGCTGAAGTGCTGGCAGGCAATGGGTGAGCCGGAGGATATGACCCCGGCGCAGGTACAGCAGGTCATTGATGAAAGTGCAGTGGACTACGCCCCGGCTCCGTATGAATATGCGGACGGCAAACTCACCGTAAAGACAGAGCTTGTCACCAACGACTTGGCTTTTATCCGCATCGTAAAGGCAATACCGCATAAATTCTAAGTGCCAATACGGCGAGCGAGGTGCGGCATCTGCGTTGCAAAAGCGCAGGCAATACTTTGTGTATTGGCGAGCATTTTGGCAACGCAGATGCCGTGCCGCAGCCGCCGGAGTGGTGCTTAAGCCATTAGGCGGGAATTATGCGGTGTTGCCTAGAATAAAACTGCGGGGTGCATCCGATCGATGCACCCCGTTTTGCGTAAGAGGGAGTTATTATGATATTGGATTTTAACGCCGATTGGCGCTTTTACAAGGCAGATGGAAGCTGCCGCACCGTGCATCTGCCCCATGATGCCATGCTGGAGGAACCCCGGCAGGAAAACTGCCAAAACGGCAAGGACTGCGGCTATTTTCCGGGCGGGAAATATGCCTATGAAAAGACGTTCTCTCTGCCGGGGGAGCACCTGAATGAGGCACTGACATTTTTGTTTGAGGGCGTGTATCAGAATGCGGTCGTTTATCTGAACGGCGAAAAAATTGCCGAACACCGTTACGGCTATACGGAATTTACCGCAGATGCCACCGGAAAAGTGCGTGCCGGGGAAAACACTCTGCGCGTCACGGTGGATAACAGTCTGGAACCCAACTGCCGCTGGTACACGGGCAGCGGCATCTACCGCCCTGTGCATCTGATGGTAAAGCCGAAAGACGGCGTGCGCCCGGTAAAGATCCGCACGGTGTCGATTGCTCCCGCCGTAGTTGAGGTGCAGACCGAAATCGAACACGCGGCGGTGGAAATTTGGGATGGCGCGCAGTGCGTGGCGAAAGGAGCGCCGGGGGCCATCGAGATCCCGCAGGCTAAGCTGTGGGATGCCGAACACCCGAACCTGTACACCTGCGTGGTCAAGACCGAAAACGACGAGGAATCCGTCCCGTTCGGCATCCGCACACTGACATGGAGCGCAAAAACCGGTCTGTGCGTCAACGGCAGGGCGGTCAAGCTGCGCGGTGGGTGCATCCACCACGACAATGGCATTTTAGGCGCCTGCGGCTTTGCCGATGCCGAGGAACGCCGCATCCGCATTATGAAAAAGGCGGGTTACAACGCCGTGCGCTGCGCCCATAACCCGGCAAGCCGCGCCCTGCTGGATGCCTGTGACCGCCTTGGTATGTATGTGATGGACGAAGCCTTTGACGGCTGGTACACACCCAAGACCTACCATGACTATTCCCGCATTTTTGCTGAAAACTGGCAGGATGATTTGACCACTATGATTGCCAAGGATTACAGCCATCCCAGCGTGATTCTGTATTCCATCGGCAACGAGGTGTCGGAAACGGCTTTCCCGCAGGGCGTGGAAACGGCTGACAAGCTGACCCGATTTGTCCACGCGCTGGATGATACCCGCCCCGTGACAGCGGGCATCAATGTGCTGCTGAACGTCTACGCACAGAAAGGCATTGGCGTGTATAAAGAAAGCGGCCCCTACAAGCCGGAGCCGCTGCCGCCCAAGCAGCCGGAGGAGAAAAAGAAAGAGTCGGGTTCTGCGTTCTTCAACATGGTCACGCAGAATCTCGGTCCGCTGATGTTTTACATGAGCAAGGGCAAAAAAGGCGACGTTGCCTGCCGCGATGTGGCGGAAAAGCTGGATGTTCTCGGCTTGAATTATGCGGCTTCCCGCTATGAGGACGACTGCAAAAACTATCCGAATCGCCTGATGGTGGGCAGCGAGACGATTATTGGCGAGCTGCCGTACAACTGGGCGCAGGTGCAAAAGCATACAGCGCTGATTGGCGATTTTGCATGGGCGGCCATTGATTATCTGGGCGAAGCGGGCATCGGTCAGATGATCCCGAAGGATATGCCGGGTCTGCCGATTGCGGCGGGCAGCGGTGCGATTGATTTAACGGGAAACATTACAGCGGAAAGTTATTTCCAGCAGGCGGTGTGGAGCCTGCGCAAAGCACCTTACTTGGGTGTGCGCCCGGTCAACTGGAACGGCAGAAAAATGACGGGCAGCGCGTGGCGTATGACGAACGCCGTGGAAAGCTGGACGTGGCCCGGATGTGAGGGGCAGAAAGCCACGGTGGAAGTGTACAGCGATGCAGAATTTGTGGCGCTGTACTGCAATGATAAGCCGGTTGGCAAAAAGCGCACAAAGAAATTCCGCGCGATTTTCAAGCTGCCCTACCGACCCGGCACACTGAAAGCCGTGGCACTGGATAAAAGCGGAAACGCCCTTGGAGAAACCACACTGCAAACAGCGGGACAGAAAACCCGGCTGCACCTCGCCCCGGAGAAAACGACCTTGCGCGCAGACGGTCAATCACTCTGTTTTATTCCCACCACGCTGACCGATGCGGCAGGCATCTGGAAACCGTGCGCCAACGCAAAGGTTCATCTGGAAATCGAAGGACCGGCTGTCTTACAGGCCCTCGGCAGTGCTGCAACACAGACAGATGAAACCTACCTCGGCAGCAGCCACACCACATGGCTCGGACGCGCTTTGGCTGTCATTCGTGCCGGAACCGAGCCGGGCAAGGTGCGCGTCACGGTCACGGCAGAAGGGTACGAGCCGCAATATCTGGATTTGACGGTGGAGTAAGAAAGACGGACTTTAATGCTAAAATTGTACGATTTAACAACAGAATATAAACGAGAACCGCTGGGTTTGGACGAGGCGCAGCCCCGCTTTGGCTGGAAGCTGGACAGCGACCAACAGGACACCGTGCAGGCGTCCTACCGACTGCAAATCGTGCAGGGCGGGGGATGTTGTATGGGATTCCGGGCGCGTGGAGAGCGCGCAGAGTATTCTGAACGAGTACCTCGGTCCCAATCTTGCGCCACGCACCGAATACGACTGGACGGTTACGGTATGGGACAACCACGGCGAAACCGCCGAGGGTACAAGCCGGTTTGAAACAGGCTTGCTGAACGGCAGCGTGTTTGAGGGTAAGGCGCAGTGGATCACCACGCACCGGACAAAGCCAGCCCCGTCAGCCCGGTGCTGTATAAGGACTTTGTCGTGCAGGGCAATGTCAAAAAAGCGCGTCTCTACGCAACCGCCTTGGGTATGTATGAGGCGGAAATCAACGGCGAGCCTGTGGATGACACTTATTTCCACCCCGGCTGGACGAACTATCGCAAGCGCCTGCAGTACCAGACCTGCGCCGTAACGCTGCACAGCGGCAAAAATCATCTGGCGCTGACGCTGGCGAACGGCTGGTACAAGGGCAAGCTCGGCTTTATGCCGCAGCCCAACCACTACGGCGACACCACCGCCGCACTGGCAGCGCTCTGCATCACCTATGAGGACGGGCATGAGGAATGGCTCGGTACCGATGAAAGCTGGCTTTGCACGACCGGTGCGGTGCAGGCTGCGGAAATTTACGATGGCGAAACGCAGGACTTTACGGCAGACCCCGCCGCACCGCAGCCCGCCAGACTGTTTGACTACGGCTTTGACACCCTCATCGGGCAGGAGAACGAACCTGTCCGCTGCCTGCAAAGGGTGCCTGTTGTCAAGGAATTTACTGCTCCCAACGGTGACCACCTCTTTGACTTTGGGCAGAACCTGACCGGCTGGGTCGAGGTGAAAATTTACGGTGACAAGGGGCAGAAACTTACCCTGCGCCACGCCGAAGCGCTGGACGAAAACGGCAACTTCTACACCGAAAACCTCAGCTGGGCGAAGGCGACCGACACCTATATTTTGAGCGGCGGCAAGCAGACGCTGCACCCTCATTTTACATGGCACGGCTTCCGCTATATTTGCGTGGAGGGGCTGCAATACGGGCAGAACGTGCAGTTTACGGCGTGCCATCTCTCGACGGATTTGGCACAGACCGGTCATTTTACCTGCTCTGACAAGCGGGTGAACCGGTTGCAGCAGAACATCCAGTGGAGCCAGCGGGATAACTTTTTGGATATCCCCACCGACTGTCCGCAGCGCAGCGAACGTTTGGGCTGGACAGGTGATGTGACGGCGTTCTGCCCCACGGCGGCGTTCAATAAGAACATTATGCCGTTTATGACCAAGTGGCTTCGTGACTTGGCCAGTGAACTGGGTCCCGATGTCAGTATGCCGCAGGTCGTGCCGAACATTCTGGGCAACCAGCAGGACGGCGCGGCGTTCTGGGGCGATGTGGTGACCGTGCTGCCGTGGACACTCTACCGCGCTACGGCGACAAGCGCATTCTGCAGCACAGCTACGACAGCATGAAGCACTGGGTCGAGTTTATCGAGAGCCAGTGCGGCGAAAACGGGCTGTGGCAGACGGGCTTCCAGTACGGCGACTGGCTGGGGCTGGACGCCGAGGCAAATGCCTTGTGTGATGAGCGCAAGGGCGCGACGGATGACTACTTTACCGCCAATGTCTGCTTTGCGTGGAGTTTGCAGATCCTTGCGGATACCGCCGCCGTTTTGCAGTACACCGAGGACGCGCGCCGCTGGAGCCGCCGCCGTGAGGAGCTTGTGCGGGCATTCCGCACCGAGTATGTGACCCCCACCGGGCGTCTTGTCAGCGAAACGCAGACCGCCCTGATCCTGGCGCTGCACTTTGACATGGTGCCGGACGAGTTCCGCCCGCGCCTTTTGGACGCGCTGGAAAAGAACATCGGTGCGCATAAAACGCATCTGCTGACTGGGTTTATCGGCACGCCGTTTGCCTGCCTGACCCTGTCCGAAAACGGCAGGCACGACCTTGCCGGCAGGCTGCTTTTGCAGGAGGACGATCCCAGCTGGCTGTATGAGGTCAAGATGGGTGCCACCACCATCTGGGAGCGCTGGAATTCCATCCGCCCGGACGGCAGCTTTAACCCCGCCAACATGAACAGCCTGAACCACTACGCCTATGGCTCGATTGGCAACTGGCTGTACACCAAGCTATGCGGACTGGAAATCCTGGAACCCGGTTACAAGAAATTTGCCCTGCGCCCGCAGCTTATCAAGGGCATCACCCACGCCGAACTGACCTACGAGAGTGTCTACGGCAAAATTGCCATTGCGTGGCAGTGCGAGGGCGGCAAGATCACGGTGGATGCCACGGTACCCGCCAACACCACCGCCGAGCTGACTCTGCCCGAACAGACCGAAATGCTGACCTTGGGCAGCGGCAGCTACCACTACGAGTACGCGACCAAGACAAGTCTTGAAATTGCTCGCTACACGATGGAAACACCGCTGCGCGTCATCATGGAACACCCGGTGGCGCAGGCGATTTTCCGGCAGTACGCCCCCGAATTCTTGTCGAACCCGATGCTGGAATATGTAAAGAACGAGCCTGTTACCGCGCTGCTCGCCTACGGCGATTCAATCAAGCCTTTGTTTGAGCAGGTGCTGGCAGTTATGAATCAAGCTGATAAGCGGTGAGTCTGTATAAATTATACTACGCCCAACATGAAAACTGTAATTGCAAGTTGTACTCTCCGGTGTTAAGTTGTACGTATCACTGCAAGATTACAGTGGCAAAAATTCGTTTTTTCTAGTTTTGCGGATAGGATACGATAGTATCTTAGTATTTTATTTATTTAGTATTTATTTGTGTTGGATTTACCTGTACAGGGAAATCCAGTCTAGGTAAAAGCCTTTGTGGTAAAATAAAAAATCCCCGGAAAGCGGGGATTTTGGGGCGGTATTTGGCTGGGAGGGCACCGCACCGACGTGGTGCGAACGCGCCCAAACAGGGGCGTTTCTCGCGGCGAGAGGGGCGGTGTGCGGGGATGTTGCGGGGTGGGTTTGCATACAACTTCTTGCTAGGGAGTAAAACTTATATATTAGTTTGCTGGGCTTTTCACTTGCGTGAACCCAGTGATATTGGTATCCACATTTCTCAATGGAACCAAAGCTGCGCATTTATTTGATTGGTGCGTATGAGAATCTGTCTTGCAGATTTGCCCCCAAAACTGCCCCCAAAAGGGTTTGGGACGGGTCAGCACTATGTAGTATTCCTTTGTACACATGGGACAAAATCCGTTCTGAGCCTTGGTACGCAATACCACCAAACCCAACAAAATAGCACCATAACGCACAAATTTTGAATTTCTCATAACCCGGAGGTCGCAGGTTCAAGTCCTGTCCCCGCAACCATATGAAGAGCGGTAGAACGTCAGGTTTTACCGCTCTTTTTCTTTTTTCGTGGTAACAAGTCAATTTTTTATTCAGTTTTTATTCAGCCGGTATTTCCGTGGCGGCAAAGCCAATGATGGAATTCATTGCGTTTGCTGCCTGTACCCTCCCATCATTGATAAGATGGGCATAGTAACGGTCAAGGGTTGCAGGGTCATCACCAACAAAGTCCGCCACGGAAATTTTATCAACCCCGTTATGCAACAGCAAAGAAACAACCGTATGCCGGAATTCACATCATGCAGAAGTAAACGAAAACCATAAAACCGGAGGCCGCCGCAAAGCCCCCGGTTTTATGCGTAAACAGCAGCGATTTTCGTTGTATTGCCTGCCCGGCTGCGGTACAATAGCAGTGCTGCGGCAAGGAAATACAACGATGAAAACAACAGCTATGACGGCGGAAGAGCGCGTGCGCTATATGACACAAGCACCGGTGCGCCGCCTGATTTTGGAAATGTCTGCGCCCACAGTTATCAGTATGCTGGTGACAAGCTTTTACAATATGGCCGATGGCGTGGCAAGCGTCGGTGGTGGCCGCCGCGCGGCAGGGATTATTTTTGATCCCGGTCGTCTTTATCCTGCCAAATCTTTTAGGGCAATACCGCATAATTCTAAGTGCCGATACGGCGAGCGAGGTGCGGCAGATGCCAAGCCAAAAGCGCAGATAATACTGGATGCTGCAAAGGTGAGCGCCGCCAGTGGCGGAAACAGCGAA
>ENA-OQAJ01000037-OQAJ01000037.1-human-gut-metagenome-genome-assembly--contig:-NODE-37-length-34025-cov-3.971827_pt1 | contig 34025 bp, 36 predicted proteins | sample MGYA00242736_ERZ504529 | MGnify/ENA primary metagenome ERZ504529 (study PRJEB26092, sample SAMD00036275) | human gut metagenome | host: Homo sapiens | study: EMG produced TPA metagenomics assembly of...
GACTGGTCTTGAAGTCCACATCGTAGCCCAGCTCCTGAATGTACTGCAGCAGCAGCTCGTTGCGGGCCAGACCAGATGCGCTTTCGCTGGCCATGTAGTTATGCTCCTGCACAGGGAAGAGGTAGTCGGTATTGTGCTCAGCATTCTCTGTGGGCCATGCAGCCTCGCTGCCGGAGGTGAAATCGCATACCCAGCCGTACTTATCTTCCAGAATGCTGCGCATGAAGTCGTGCATGGCGGCAGACTCGTTGATCCAGGTCTTGACAACGCGCTGATCGCACTTGCCGGAGGCGTAGCGGGAGATCTCGCTCAGCAGTTTTGCCTTATCGGTGGCGGGTTCGCCAGCCTCCTTAGCGGCAGCAGAATCAACAGCGCCGTACCAGTGACGGGTGTCCTGCACGTTGGCGTTCTGCTCGATAACACGGAAGTTCAGGCCGTTGGCAGCAGCATAGGCGGCAGCGAACATACCGCCGTTGCCTGCACCCACAATGAGAATGTCGGTGTCCACGGTCTCAGTGATGGCAGCCTCGTCGATATCAGGCTCTTTGCCCAGCCAGTCGTTTGCGTCGCCTGTGGGCAGCTGCACGCTGGACACCACGGCCTCACCCTTTGCCTGTGCGTAGCAGCTCTTGGCAGCCTTCATCACGGCATCGGAGGTGATGGTAGAGCCGGAACGCCGTCGATCTCGGCAGAACCGGCAGCCATCAGCTGCTCACGCAGCTCATCGGCAGCGGCAGCGCCGAAAGAAGCGGTCTCGCCGGAGGTGTCCACCACCACGTCGGTAACAGCGCTGTCAGAGAAGGTCATGGTGACCTTGACGGTGGAGGAGATGCCCTCGGCGGTGCCCTCGTAGGTGCCGGGGATGTACTGGACCGGCAGCACCGGAGGCAGTGGAGCTGGAGGCGGAATTGCAGGCAGCCAGTGCGCCGGCAGTGACACCGCTCATGGCGGCGGCAGCGGCGATCTTCAGAAAGCCTTGCGGGAGATCTTGTTCATAGGTACGCTCTCTTTCTCTTTTCTCTTCTTATCGTGCAGCAGGGTAAAAACCACTTTGCTGAATCTTTAACAATTGTAGCGTAGAGTGACGCACTTTACAATTCAATTATGTTATATTATAATTTAGAAAATCCTAATGTAAGAAAGCGAGGACGCGCAAATGAACCAGAGTGCACTGGATGGATTTGTGAAGATCGTAGAGATGGACAGTTTTTCGGCAGCAGCAGAGGCACTGTATCTTTCGCAGTCGGCGCTTTCGCAGCAGATCCGCACGCTGGAAGGGCAACTGCAGTTTGAACTGTTCCAGCATGTACCGCGCCGGGTGATCCTGACCCCGGCAGGCCGGGACTTTTACCCCAAGGCAAAGCAGCTGACGGCCTTGTATCAGGAGGCAGTGCGCCATGCCCGCGCAGTGCAACAGCAGGAAAATCCGCCGGAACGGCATCTGGTCATTGCATGGAGCCATGAGGCGATGCGGATGTTCGGGTACGACCTGTTTTCTCTGACGAACGAGCTGTGTCTGCAATACACGTCTATTATGATGCAGTGCGCCAGTCGCAGCGAGGTCTGGCGCAGCCTGAAAAAAGGGGACGCGGACCTTTCTTTCCAGTTGGAAAGTGCGGAATTTTACGCGCAGGGGTTCACTTTCATCCCGCTGCTTTATGTGCCGGAGCTGTGCATTCCCATCCACCCGCCCGCCGATATGCCGGTGGGCAGGCTGAGTCTGGAGCAGGCGCTGCAATACCGCTGGCTGCCCGTCAAAGAGATGTACCAGACCGTCTACGAGACCAGCCTGCTGCAGGAGGGGCTGGAGCGCGGAGTGAACTTTACGCCGGTGGGCGGCATCCGCAGCGCATCCTATGGGGATCCTGCGCTCAAGATGGTTCCTGCGGTCTATTACCGCAGGCCGGACCTCAGTTTTGTGCGGGTACTGGACTGGGGCAGGGGACACCGGTTCGGCATCGTGCTGGGACAAAAGCGCGAGGACCCGGTGGTAATGGCCTATGTCCGCGCGTTGCAGCAGCTGCTGCCGTCCCTCTCGGAAAAGCTGTTCGGCCTGAAGCTGGAACCGGTGGAGGAATAAAGAAAAAAGAAAACCCTCTCAGGCGCATTCGCGCTAGCTCTCCCGAAGGGAGAGCTCTATTGCAGCTGACCGGTAACTGCTGAAAAGCTCCCCCTCTCGGGGGAGCTGGCATCGCGTAGCGATGACTGAGAGGGTAAACAAATAGCACCTGCTGCCCTCGGAAAGGAAGGCGGCAGGTGCTATTTTTGTGCTTATACTGCGATGGCGGCTGCTTTACTCCACCACGTCCTCGAACTGGCTGTTGTACAGGTCGGCGTAGAAGCCGCCTGCTTCGATCAGCTGGTCGTGGGTGCCCTGCTCCACAATATCGCCATCTCGCATTACAAGGATGAGGTCGGCATCCCGGATGGTGGAAAGACGGTGTGCGATCACAAAGCTGGTGCGGCCCTCCATCAGGCGGTCCATGGCGGTCTGGATGCGCTGCTCGGTACGGGTATCCACGCTGCTGGTGGCCTCGTCCAAAATCAGGATGCGGTTATCTGCCAGAATGGTGCGGGCGATGGTGAGCAGCTGCTTCTGGCCCTGACTCACGTTGGAAGCGTCTTCGTTCAGCTCCATCTGGTAGCCGCCGGGCAGGGTGCGGATGAAGTGGTCAGCGTTGGCAGCCTTGGCGGCGGCGATCACTTCTTCGTCGGTAGCATCCAGTCGGCCATAGCGGATGTTCTCCATGATGGTGCCCTTGAACAGCCATGTGTCCTGCAGCACCATGCCGAAGCCCTCGCGCAGAGCGCTGCGGTCAAAGTCACGCACATCGTGGCCATTCAGGGTGATGGAACCGGAATCCACATCATAGAAGCGCATGAGCAGCTTGACCATGGTAGTTTTGCCCGCGCCGGTAGGGCCGACGATAGCCACCTTCTGGCCGGGCTTGACCTCACAGCTGAAATCGCGGATGACGGTCTTGTCCGGGGTGTAGCCGAAGCGGACATGACTGAATGTCACCTGACCGTTGATGCAGCCGGGGTCGGCCCGGCGGGCCGGGTCTGCCTGCTGATCCTCTTCCGGCTCGTTCAGAAACTCGAACACCCGCTCAGCGGCAGCGGCCATGCTCTGCAGCATGTTGGACACCTGAGAAAGCTGCTGGATGGGCTGGGTGAAGTTCTTGACGTACTGGATGAAGGCCTGAATGTCACCGATGGTAATGGTGCCGTTTGCCGCAAAAATGCTGCCCACGATGGCCACTGCCACGTAGCCCAGATTGCCCACAAAGTTCATAATGGGCATCATCAGGCCGGAGAGGAACTGGCTCTTCCATGCGGATTCGTACAGCTTATCGTTGGCGGCGTTGAAGTCGTTCAGCACCACGGCCTCGCGGTTGAAGGCTTTGACCACGTTGTGGCCGGAGTAGACTTCTTCCACCTGACCGTTCACACGCCCAGAATGGCCTGCTGTGCCTTGAAGTATTTCTGGCTGAACTTGACCACGATGAGCACCAGCACCAGCGAGACCGGCAGGATCAGCAGGGCGATCAGGGTCATCTTCGGGCTGATGGACAGCATCATGACCAGCACGCCGATCATGGTGGTCACACTGGTGATGAGCTGGGTGATGCTCTGGTTCAGGCTCTGGCCCAGCGTGTCCACATCGTTGGTGATGCGGGACAGCACCTCGCCCACGGTGCGCTTTTCAAAGTAGGCAAGGGGCAGGCGGTTGATCTTTTCGCTGATCTGCTTGCGGAAGTCGTAGCAGACTTTCTGGGAAAGGCCGGTCATGAGCCAGCCCTGAATAAAGCTGAAGGCGCTGCTCAGCAGGTACATGCCCAGCAAAAACAGCAGGATGCGGCCGATATACACAAAGTCGATGCTGCCGGTGCCGCGCAGCTTGGCGATCCAGCCGGTGGCAAGAGCCGTGGTGGCCTTTGCCAGCACCTTGGGACCTGCAATGTTGAAGATGGTAGAAAGAATGGCAAATACAATGGCGGTAACGAGCGAAAGGCGGTAGCGGCCAAGGTTGCGCACAAGCTGCAGCAGGGTGCCCTTGAAGTCCTTGGCGCGTTCGGTCGTCATGCGTCCGGGTCTTGGCATATCACTCACCCTCCTTTTCGGTATTCAGAGATTTGAGGTCCAGCTCCTTCTGGCTCAGCTGGCTGCGGGCGATCTCCTGATACTCCGGGCAGGAAGCCATCAGCTGGGCATGGGTGCCCTTGCCCACCAGGCGGCCTTCGTCCAGCACCAGGATCTGGTTTGCGTGCAGCACAGTGGAGATGCGCTGTGCCACAATGATAACGGTAGCGTTATCGGTCTGGGCTTTCAGTGCACGGCGCAGGGCAACATCGGTCTTAAAGTCGAGGGCAGAAAAGCTGTCGTCGAACAGATAAATTTTGGGGTCCTTGGCAATGGCGCGTGCAATGGAAAGGCGCTGCTTCTGGCCGCCGGACACATTGGAGCCGCCCTGTGCAATGGGGCTTTGGTAGCCCTGCGGTTTTGCGTCGATGAACTCGGTGGCCTGCGCAATGGCAGCGGCCTTTTTCACATCGGCATCGGTGATGTGCTCCCCGCCGAACTTCAGGTTCGAGTCGATGGTGCCGCTGAACAGCACGCCCTTCTGGGGTACATAGCCCAGCAGGTCGTGCAGCTGTGCCTGCGGCATATTGCGCACATCGATGCCGTCCACGGTCACGCTGCCGCCGGTGACATCATAAAAGCGGGGGATGAGGTTGAGCAGGGTGGATTTGCCGCAGCCGGTAGAGCCGATGATGGCGGTGGTCTCGCCGGGCTTTGCGGTAAAGCTGATGTGCTCCAGCGCATCGCTGTCCGCACCCGGGAAGCGGAAGCTCACATCGTGGAACTCTACCTCACCCTGCCAGTTTTCGTGCTCCTGCGCGGGCTTTGCAGCAGCTTCGTCCGGGTCGTTGATGGTGGCCCTGGTGCGGATCACCTCGTCGATGCGCTCCGCAGCCACACCGGCGCGGGGCAGCATGACGGCCACCATGGCCAGCATCAGGAAGGACATGACGATCTGCATGGTGTAGGTGATGAATGCGATCATCTCGCCCACCTGCATGGTGCCGTTGTCCATGGCCTTGCCGCCGAACCAGACGATCAGCAGGCTGGTGCCGTTCATGATGAGGGTCATAAAGGGCATCATGGCAACCATGGCATGGTTGGTGAACAGCTGGGTGCTCATCAGGTCTTTGTTGGCCTTGTCGAAGCGCTCCTCCTCAAACTTTTCACGGCTGAAGGCACGCACCGGCATGATGCCGGTCAGAATCTCGCGGCTGACGAGGTTCAACCGGTCCACCAGCTTCTGCATGATCTTGAACTTGGGCATGGCCACACTCATCAGGAAGAGGATGAGCAGCAGCAGAACGGCCACATCCAGCACGATGATCCAGGAAAGGCCGGTGCTGCTGTTCAGCACATGCAGCACGCCGCCAATGCCCAGAATGGGCGCATAGGCCACCATGCGCAGCAGCATGACGCAGACGAACTGCACCTGCTGGATGTCGTTGGTGGTGCGGGTGATGAGAGATGCGGTGGAAAAATTCTCGATCTCTGCATTGGAGAACCCGATGACGCTGGCAAAGGTCTCACGGCGCAGGTCACGGCCAATGGCGGCGGACACACGGGAGGCGAGGAAGCCCACCGCAATGGACACAGCCACCATCAGCAAAGTCAGGCCCAGCATCTGGCCGCCTACGCGGTAAAGGTAGCGCATCTGCACATCGTGGGCGATGCCCTGTGCCTCGTATTCCAGCTGCACCAGCAGCATGGACTGGCTTTTGAGGTTCTCCATCAGGGTATCATCCAGACTGGCAAAAGCACCGGCCAGCTGCTGCTGAACAGCTTCGCGGGTGAAGCCGGGCATCTGGCTCATAGCGGCAAACTGGGCGCATACGGTGTCCAGATCTTCGGCAGTGGGGGTGACGGTCTCGCTATCCGTGGTGGTGCTCTCAGAGGATGCCGCCTGCATGTCAGCAAGGCCGGTCATGCCCATGGTGTCCTGCCCGGCGGGGGCGTTCGCTGCCTGCGCGGCGGCCATATACAGCACGATGTCCGGCGTGGTGACGGCATCCTCCAGCGCGGTGCGCTCGTCATCGGTCAGGTCGGTGCGCAGCTTCAGCACGCCGTCGTCCTGAAGATAATACCCGTAGGCGTTCTGGAGCGCATGAGCGTCCTCTTCGCTCATCAAAAGCGTGAGGGCGTCCAGCGTGCTCTGGCGTATCGTTTCCGGCAGGGGGCTTTCAATGCCGCCCTGCTGGATGCCGGTGTCCACGATCCTGCTGGTGTAGTCCGGCAGCGAAAGATCGCAGTACGCCTGCACGAACAGCAGCGAGAACACCACAAGACAGACGGCCCAGTGCCGGGCCAGCTGCTTGAAAATTTTCGTCATAGTTCGGTTCTCCCTTCGTTGTTTTTTGCTTCACGGGAAGCGTTTTCCGCAAGAATGGCATCCATCAGTGCGCCGCGCAAAGTATTCATCTGCTGCACCTGCTCCGGTGTCAGCCGGGCCATCACGCAGGCAAAATAATCGCTGAGGGCATCTTCACACCGGGCACAGGCGGCATAGCCCTCCGGCGTGATGCGCACCAGCGTTTTGCGCCGGTCAGCCGGGTCCGCTTCGCGCAGACAAGGCCGTCCTGTTCCAGCTGGCGCAGGCTGCGGCTGATGGCCGGCAGCGGCTGGTGTGCCTCCCGGGCAAATCGGAAACATACACCGCTCCGTTCTGCCCATGGGTACTGATCGTGTGAGCCAGACCCTCCAGCATGGGAAAGTGGCACTTGGGACAGCCCCGCAGAGCCGCCTTCATGCCGGCCCGGGACGCCTTGCTCAGCCGTCCAAAAAAATGGCACAGACCGTGAAAGCTCGCGGCGGCTTCGGTCTCGTTCAACATTCTATCCCTCCTCATTGCAAAATGCTTAACAGCTGTTAACTATTAACGCCTGACAATAATATTCCTCCGGCACCCAGAATGCAAGGGCAGTTTAGGATAATTTTAAAAAAGTTCACAAAAAGGGGAGGGCGGCAGAAAGCCTGAACCGCCCGGCAGCTGCATAAATAGAATAAGAAAACGTTTCTGCGGGAGGGGCGGCGGCAGTGGAACAGAACCTGACAAGAATTTTTACACTTTTTGGCGGCTTGGCACTGTTTTTATACGGCATGGATGCGCTCAGCCACAGTCTGGAAACAGCGGCAGGCAGCCGCCTGAAAAGCCTGCTGGCCGCTGTGACCGGCAGCCCGATGCGGGGCGTGCTGGCGGGGGCTGCGGTCACGGCGGTGCTGCAAAGCAGCTCGGCAGTCACGGTAATGGTGCTGGGCTTTGTAAGTGCGGGCCTGCTGACCCTGCGGCAGGCGGTCCCGGTGATCTTTGGCTGCAACATCGGAACCACCGTTACCGCACAGCTGCTGGCCTTCCGGCTGGAAGATGTGCGCGGCCTTGTGCTGCTGGCCGGGCTGCTGCTCTGCTTTGTCTGTGCGGGGCGGAAGGCCCGGGCTATTGGCCGGGCGGTGTTCGCCTTTGGCCTGCTGTTCGAGGGCATTGCCGATATGGGCACTGCCATGGAACCGCTGGCGCAAAGCCCGGTGTTTGTGCACTGGCTGGGTCGGGTGCGGCAGCACCCATGGCTGGGGCTGCTGGCGGGGCTTGGCATGACCCTGACAGTGCAGAGCAGCTCGGCTACCATTGCCCTGCTGCAGAACTTTGCAGCCCGCCCCGGGCTGGACGGCAGCAGTCTGCTGGGTCTTGCGGGTGCGCTGCCAGTGCTGCTGGGCGATAATATCGGCACCACCATCACGGCAGTGCTGGCATCCTTGAGCGCAAGCCGGGACGCAAAGCGGGTGGCTGCGGCCCATGCAGTGTTCAATCTGACCGGCGCGGCGGTATTCTGCGCCGGTCTGCCGTTGTATGTGCGGCTGACGGCTGCACTTTCGCCCAAAGGGCCGGAGCTTGCCGTGATCGCCCGGCAGATCGCGAATGCGCACACCTTGTTCAATGTGGTGTGCACGCTGGTGTGGCTGCCGCTGACCCCGCTGATGGTGCGGTTTGTGTGCCGCCTTGTGCCGGACCGGGCAGTGCGGTAAGCTTTTACTGGACAAACATACCAATTGCGCATATACTGAAAGGGTTGAAACCTACCGCGGAACAAAAAGGAAACATTGCTATGCGACAGAAAATCGGAAGAGTGTGTATGCTGCTGGGCGCGCTGCTGATCCTTGCGGCAGCAGCCCTGCTGGCCTATAACAAGTGGGATGCATCCCGTGCAGACAAGGCCTCGCAGGAGGTGCTGGGCGAGCTGGAGCAGACCCTGAACGCTGCCATTGAGGAAAAGGCAAAATCGGATACCGTGGCGCTGCAGCCGGAGCTGGACCCCACGCAGGAAATGACCGTGACCGAACTGAACGGCGGGGATTACATCGGCTATCTGTCCATTCCGTCCATCGGGCTGGAACTGCCGGTGATGAGCCAGTGGAGCTATGCGGGTCTGAAAATCGCACCGGGCCGTTACTCCGGTTCCACCTATGCGGATAACATGGTGGTCTGCGCCCACAACTATGCAAAGCATTTCAGCCCCATCAAGTGGCTGACCGAGGGCGCGCAGGTCTATTTTACGGATATGGACGGTATGCGCTGGACCTACGAGGTCTCTTATGTAGAAAACCTGCAGCCTACGCAAATTGAGGAAATGACCGAAAAGACGGAGGAGTCCGATGAATGGGATCTGACCCTCTTTACCTGTACCACCGGCGGCAGCGCCCGGTGCGCTGTACGGTGCGTGCGGACGGGCTACCCGGCGCTCACAACGGAGACCGCAGAATAAGATGCAAAAAATCCCCTGTGCACTGGCACAGGGGATTTTTCATATCCGGTATTCAGTGGGCGGTGCCCACCTTCACAGGGGATTACTTGCTCTGAATGTACTCGTCAATGGCCTTTGCAGCAGCCTTGCCTGCGCCCATGGCCTTGATGACGGTGGCTGCGCCGGTCACGGCATCGCCGCCGGCGTACACACCATCGCGGCTGGTCTTGCCGTCGTCGCCGTCGGTAACGATGCAGCCGTGCTTGTTGGTCTCCAGACCCGGGGTGGTGGAGCGGATCAGCGGGTTGGGGCTGGTGCCAAGACTCATAATGACCGTGTCCACATCCAGCTCGAACTCGCTGCCCTTCTTTTCGATGGGGCGGCGGCGGCCGGAAGCATCCGGCTCGCCCAGCTCCATCTCAATGCAGGTGATGGACTTGACAAAGCCCTCGTCGTTGGCGTGGATCTCCACAGGGTTGCACAGGGTCTTGAAGATGATGCCCTCTTCCTCGGCGTGCTCCACCTCTTCCTTACGGGCGGGCAGCTCAGCCATGCCGCGGCGGTAGACGATGTACACGGTCTCGGCACCCAGACGCAGGGCGCTGCGGGCAGCGTCCATAGCCACGTTGCCGCCGCCCACAACGGCGACCTTTTTGCCGGTGCGGATGGGGGTCTTGCTGGTGGGCAGATAAGCTTCATCAGGTTGGAGCGGGTCAGGAACTCGTTGGCAGAGTAGACGCCCTTCAGGCTCTCGCCGGGGATGCCCATGAAGCGGGGCAGACCGGCACCGGAGCCTACGAACACGGCCTCGTAGCCGTACTCGTCCATCAGCTCGTCGATGGTGAGCACCTTGCCAATGACCATATTGCACTCAAAATCAACGCCCATCTTCTTCAGGCCGTCGATCTCCTGCTGCACGATGGCCTTGGGCAGACGGAACTCAGGGATGCCGTACATCAGCACGCCGCCGGCCACATGCAGGGCCTCGTAAACGGTGACCTTGTAGCCAAGCTTTGCCAGATCGCCTGCGGCGGTCAGGCCGGCAGGGCCTGCGCCGATGATGGCCACCTTGTGGCCGTTCCATTCGGGCACGATGGGGGCGGTGTGCACATTCTCACGGTGCCAGTCGGCAACAAAGCGCTCCAGGCGGCCGATGCCCACCGGCTCGTTCTTGATGCCGCGGGTGCACTTGCCCTCGCACTGGCTCTCCTGCGGGCATACACGGCCGCAGACAGCGGGCAGGGAAGAGGAACGGTTGATCACCTGATAAGCGGCTTCAAAGTCGCCCTCGGCCACATGGCCGATGAACTCGGGGATATCGATGCCTACAGGGCAGCCGGTCTGGCAGGGTTTGTTCTTGCAGTGCACGCAGCGCTTTGCTTCGTTCACGGCCATTTCTTCGGTGTAGCCAAGTGCAACTTCCTTAAAGTTCTTGTTGCGCACATTGGGGTCCTGCGTGGGCATGGGGCACTTCTTCGGGTCCATATTGAAAGCCATCTTATTTTACCTCCTGATTGAGCAGATTGCATGCCGCTTCACGAGCGTGTGCCTCAAACGGGCGGTACATGGTGCCGCGGGCCATTGCCTCATCAAAATCCACCAGATCGCCGTCAAAGTCGGGGCCGTCCACGCAGGCGAACTTGGTCTCGCCGCCAACGGTCAGGCGGCAGCCGCCGCACATGCCGGTGCCGTCGATCATGATGGGGTTCATGGAAACAATGCTCTTCAGGCCATGCTTCTGGCAGGTCTTGACCACGAACTTCATCATGATCAGCGGGCCAATGGTGATGACCAGATCGTACTGGTTGCCGGCGGCCACCAGCTCGTCCAGTGCAGCGGTAACAACACCCTTGGTGCCATAGCTGCCATCGTCGGTCATAATGCGCAGCTCGTCGCTGCAGGCTTTGAACTCGTCCTCAAGGATCAGCAGGTCCTTATTGCGGAAGCCCACTACGCTGTGCACCACACAGCCCTGCTCGTGCAGCTCACGGGCAATGGGCAGAGCGATGGCGCAGCCTACGCCGCCGCCCACGACACATACCTTCTTCAGGCCTTCCACCTCGGTGGCGCGGCCCAGCGGGCCTACAAAGTCGTGGACACTCTGGCCCACCTGCAGGCTGTTCAGCTCCATCGTGGTACCGCCCACGATCTGAAAAATGATATCCACAGTGCCCTTTTCGCGGTCGTAACCGGCCACGGTCAGGGGGATGCGCTCGCTGTCCTCAAACGGGCGCACAATGATAAACTGGCCCGGCTTTGCCTTTTTGGCGATCAGCGGGGCTTCAATGACCATCTTCGTCACGGTGGGATTCAGCGCGACTTTTTTCAGTGATCTTATACATTGTGTTTGCTCCTTTATGCTGGCTTTTCCTATTTCTGCGCACGAAAACGCGCCTGTATGCCCTCAGCGGCATAACAGACGCAGCTCTTACAGGCGACAAAATGACACTCTCCATTATAATAGTTTACAAAAGGGAAAGCAAATCAATTTTTCTTCGTGTATGTCGTGACAAACTTGAATGATGACACAGGTAAAGCCCACAAAAGTGAAGTCTTTTGAATACAAACAGGCGGGTTTCCAACTTTTTTGCAGAAAATGCAAATTTGTGGTTGACAATTTCCGGGCGGTACGGTATAATAATCAGCGTCGCCGGTAAACAGTCCGGCACAAACACATGGAATGTGCGGCCGTAGCTCATCTGGTAGAGCGCCACCTTGCCAAGGTGGAGGTAGCGAGTTCGAGCCTCGTCGGCCGCTCCATTTTGTGGAAGTTTAGCTCAGCTGGGAGAGCATCTGCCTTACAAGCAGAGGGTCAGCGGTTCGAGCCCGTTAACTTCCACCATTTGGCCCGGTAGCTCAGTTGGTTAGAGCACCAGCCTGTCACGCTGGGGGTCGTCGGTTCGAGCCCGATCCGGGTCGCTTCGTCGAAAGTCCTGCAGTTCATCGGGCGGTCTTGCAAGCAAGACTGCGTGATGAACGCCAGACTTTCTCCTCTTCCCCACAAAACTTTGCTTCGCAATTTTTGCGGGGGCCCCGCTTGAAATACGAGTGGGAGGGTGCAGGGATAATTGCACCGCTTATGCCTCTGTAGCTCAGTCGGTAGAGCAGGGGACTGAAAATCCCCGTGTCATTGGTTCGATTCCGATCGGAGGCACCAGCTAAGGAAATCCAGCAGGGTTTCCAATATGCGGCCGTAGCTCATCTGGTAGAGCGCACCTTGCCAAGGTGGAGGTAGCGAGTTCGAGCCTCGTCGGCCGCTCCAATACGAAGCCATCGTTGATGCAGAAATGCAAAAACGATGGCTTTTTTGTTGTTTCCCGTTACGGCTCCTTCCTGTGAAAAAAGAAAAGCCGGAAAATCCGCAGATTTTTCGCTTTTGCAAATATGAAAATAATGATTCCGCTGATATTGTCGGAGCGCGATCCGTGCGCGGAGACAATTTTAAATCGTTTCTTACAGGATCACATTTTTAATGAGCAGCGAAATGCTGCCGTCGTCGCTGTGCAGAAATTCCACCTCGTTGTCCGAGTTGAGCAGTTCGGTGGGAATCTTCACCTCAATGCCGTTGGCGGTGTGGATGCTGCGGCTCTCCATGCGGCGGATGCGCGCAGGGGTCACGGTCACGGGCTGCTCAGGCGCTTCCAGCACATCACTCTTTTCCACATAATCATCAAAGGGCACGGCGGCAAGGGGATATTCCTCTTCCAACTGCTGACGCACCTGCTGGATGGATACCTGATTGTCGTTGTCTGCGGCCTGATTGGCGATCAGCATCGCGACCTGAGCCTCTACGTGGGGCTGATCTGCGTAGTTTTCCTGCACGGCTTGCACGGCGGCTTCCTGAATGGCCTGCAGTTTTTTCTTTTCCGGCTGGGCGGTGGTGTACTGGAACACTACCGTGGAAAGGTAAAAATCCTTGTGGCCGTCGATGTCGAACTTTTTTTCCAGCAGCTTCATGGAGTAGTCGGTCAGATTGACAAGGGCACCTTCCTCCACCTTGCCGCTCTGGCTGGGCAGGCAGGCCCGCTGCTGGATGATGGAGTTCACCGGGGCACCCTCCACATTCTCGGTGTAGTGGGTGTAGCCGTTTTTGTAGTTCAGCTTCAGGATGCCCAGCCACGGCTCGCCATCGCGGGTAAAATCCACCACGCAAGGTCTGCCCCCGGAATGGTGGTGTGCGCGTGCATGTAGTCGAACAGAACGCCCGCGATGCGGCAGGAGAGGTCCACAAAATCGTGGTTGTGCTCCAGCTCGTTTTTAAAGGCGGAATCCGGCAGCGGGCGGCACTGGCGGATATCGTCGCTGGCAAGCAGCTTTTCGATGTGGTACTGGAAATAGGCGGTCTTTTCGGCGGTCATTTCCATGCCGCTGCCGCTGAGTACAGGCGCATCCATGGTGGTGTCCAGCACGTGCAGAATGGCCTGATGAATGATGATCTCCATGGGAGTTACCTCGTTTTTTATAAGAATCTCTTTGGCATACAGTATAGCACAGCCCGGCCCAAAAGGCGAGAGCACATCTTGTAAACCGCCTGCAGGAATGCTACAATAAGGGCAGAAAACCACGCAGGAAAGGGGACAAAAACCATGGAATTCCGTGATAAGCCAATGGAAAACCTCATCCGCCTTCAGGAAAAGGACATCTGCAAAAAATGCCCGCGTGCTGCTGCTGGACGGTGAGAGTATCGTGGGCGCCTACAAGACGGTGCGCGATCAGGTGATCTTTACCACCCACCGCATCATCATGGTGGATATGCAGGGCGTTACCGGAACCCGGCAGCAGATCTTTGTGCTGCCGTACCGCAAGGTGCTGCACTTCGGGATCCAGACGGCAGGCTTTGGCGACCCGATGCAGGCATCGCAGCTGACCGTCTGCTTTGCGGACGCACACGAGGCAAAGTTCGGCTTTATCGGCCAGCAGGAACTGTTTGCGGTCGCCAACGCCATCAGCCGGTGCATCCTGTAAATAACTCCTTTAAAACAGCAGGCTCCCCGCCCGAGACCGGACAGGGAGCCTTTTGCTGTATATAAAATAGGAGAATGACAGAATTAGCAGCGGCTTGTTTTGCGCACCAGCTGTTCGTGCATGAATACCATGAGCACCAGCAGTGCCAGCAGGTAAAAAGGGAACAGTGCCGGAGTGATGTTGTTTGCCAGCAGGCCGAACAGCGGCGGCATGGCCAGATTGCCCAAATAGGCGCTTGCCATCTGGATGCCGATGACCGCCTGCGATCTGTCCGCGCCGAAGTGTTCGGCGTGGAGTGGATGATACTGGGATAGATGGGCGCACAGCCCAGCCCCACCAGAACAAGACCGCTCAGGGCAAGGATCTGCGGCCCGGGCAGCAGCAGAGCCAGCACCCCTGCGGCCAGAATGCACTGACCCATGCGGATCATCTGCGTATCGTTGAATTTCAGGGTCAAAAAGCCGCAGGCGGCGCGCCCGGCAGTGATGCCGATGTAGAACAGGCTGGCAAAGCTGGCGGCAGTGCCGGCGGCAACGCCTTTCGTCAGTGTGAGGTAGCTGCTGGCCCATAGACCGGCCGTGGTCTCCAATGCACAGTAGCAGAAGAAGCACAGCATCACCTCTCTGGCACCCGGCAGACGGAATACCTGTCCAAGGCTCAACGCCTGCGTCGAAGCAGTTTCGGTGTCGGTGCCTGCAGTACGGCTCTGCCATAGCGGCAAACTGAAAAAGAGCACTGCGCTCAGCAGGATCTGGAACAGGGCAATGTACCGGTAGCCGGATGTCCACGGCCCGCCGCCTGCCAGCACCCGGCCCATGACCATGGGGCTGATCATGGTGCCGATGCCCCACATGCAGTGCAGCCAGCTCATGTGGCGGCTTTTATAATGTAAGGCAACATAGTTGTTCAGGGCCGCGTCCACGCTGCCTGCACCCAGCCCATAGGGCACGGCCCACAGGCACAGCATCCAGAACTGTGTGGAGACCGAAAAGCCGAACAGCGCGGCAGCTGTCATGGCCACACTGAGGGCGGTCACTTTTCCGGTGCCCAGCGCACGGGTGAGCCGGTCGCTGTTCAGGCTGGAAACAATGGTGCCAAAGGAGATGATCATGGAGATCAGCCCCGCATAGGACACCGGCACACCGAGCGCCGGATACATGGAGGGCCACGCCGACCCCAGCAGGGAATCCGGCAGGCCCAGACTGATGAACGAGATGTAAATGATCGGAAGCAGAAGCTGTACCATAAATCTTGAGTTCCTCCGGGAAGCGTGTTATACTTGCAATGCATCTTGTACTTTGCTGATGTAATAATATCACACATCGGAGCGGAATATTAGGATAAAAACGCCCGATTGATACAACAAAACCGGCGCGGATGCGGATGTGCACCTTGACGGAAAGGAGATGGCTGATCGTGGCATTTCAGACCAGCTGTGCAGCAGCGGGCGGGCTCAACTGCCTGCCGGATGTTGTGGCGGATGACGAGGGCAGGGAACTGGTGCAGCACGGCAGCGCACTGTTTCCTATTGCCTGCTATGAAGAGGACCTCAAAAGCTACTCGGTAGCATGGCATTGGCATGAAGAGTTTGAATACATCCTTGCCGTAAAAGGCCCGCTGGCGGTGGACGTGAGCAAAGCCTGGCTGGTTTTGCAGACCGGGCAGGGCGTGTTTGTCAATTCCGGAGTGTCCATGCGGTGGAGCAGGCTGAGACCGGGGATGCCCTGCTGCATTCCGGGGTATTCCATCCGCGCCTGATCGGCGGCATGGATACCATCTTCTGGCAAAAGCTCGTACACCCGCTGCTTCAGCCGGGAGCACCGGCGTTCTTTCTGCTGGACGAGGCAGACGACGGGCAGAAGGCCGTGCTCTGCCATTTGCGGGAAGTCTGGGACGCAGTGGCCCAAGAGGTCTTTGACTATGAGAATCAGGCGCGGTACCATCTTTCGGCGGCGGTGCATCTGCTGGGAATGCAGTGCGAGGGTGGAAAAACAAAGGTCTCTCAGCAGGAGCAGATCGCGGCCCAGCGCATGAAACAGATGCTGCGTTTTGTGGAAGAGCATTATGCTGAGGAACTGAACGTGGAGCGCATTTCCGACTGCGTGGCCCTGAGTGAGAGCGCCTGCCTGCGCAGCTTCCGGCAGCTGCTGGGGATCACACCCATCCAGTATGTCAAGCAGTACCGCATTGAAAAGGCCGCCGAGCTGCTGCTTTCCACCAGCATGAAGATCGGCGAGATCGGTGCCGACTGCGGCTTTTCGGATACCAGCTACTTTACAAAGACCTTCCGGGAGATCAAGCACTGCACGCCCAGAGAGTACCGTCAGAAGTTTGCAGGAAGAGAGCAGTCTCTTTCAAGGCGGGACGGCGGCAGAGCCAGTGCACCGGCTGAAACAGCGTTATAAAAAGGAGAATCGGAAACAATGCAGCGTAGTTTGACCAAAGGCCCCATCACCGGCAGCATTTTGCTGTTTGCTCTGCCGCTGATGCTGGCCTATCTGCTTTCGGCCACGCCGATGGGCGTTACCGGCATCTGGCTCAGCGTGCCCATCGGCTGGGCGCTGGCAGATGCCATTGGCATTGGATACTATTTAAAAAAGAAGCGGTGACGGCAGGGGGGAAAAGAAGATGGTCGACCATATCAGGATCCGCGGCGCGCGGGTGCACAACCTGAAAAACGTGAATGTGGATGTGCCGCTGGGCAAAATCGTGGGTGTGGCGGGTGTGTCCGGTTCGGGCAAGTCCAGCCTTGCGCTGGGCGTGCTTTACGCCGAAGGCTCCCGCCGGTATCTGGACGCACTTTCCACCTATACGCGCCGCCGCATGACGCAGGCGGCAAAGGCATCGGTGGACGAAGTGCTGTATGTTCCGGCTGCACTGGCACTGCATCAGCGGCCCGCTGTGCCGGGCATCCGCAGCACCTTTGGTACCGGCACGGAACTGCTGAACAGTCTGCGCCTGATGTTCTCCCGTCTTTCCAGCTATCCCTGCCCGCAGTGCGGCCACTGGCTGGAACCCAGCCTTGCCGTGGCGGCAGAAAAGCCGCTGCTCTGCCCGCAGTGCGGTGCCAGCGTGCGCGCGCTTTCCGCTGAAGAATTTGCCTTCAACAGTCAGGGTGCCTGCCGCACCTGCAGCGGTACCGGCATGGTGATGACCGTGGACGAGAGCACCCTTGTGCCGGACGATTCTCTTACGATCGACGAAGGTGCCGTGGCCCCGTGGAAGAGCCTGATGTGGTCGCTGATGGTGGATATCTGCCGGGAGATGGGCGTGCGCACCGATGTGCCCTTCCGCGACCTGACCGACCGGGAAAAGGATATCGTTTTCCATGGCCCGGCGGAGAAAAAGCACATTTTTTATCATAACAAAAATTCCAATCAGGCCGGGGAGCTGGATTTTACCTATTTCAATGCCACCTATACCGTGGAGAACGCCCTCTCCAAGGTCAAGGATGAAAAGGGCATGAAGCGGGTGGAAAAGTTCCTGCGGCAAGGCATCTGCCCGGACTGCGGCGGCACCCGGTTGTGTAATGCGGCTCGTACCCCAAAGCTGCGGGGCATCACGCTGGACAAGGCTTGTCAGATGACTCTTGTGCAGCTTACCGATTGGGTGGCGGGTGTGCCGGACGGTCTGCCGGAAGAGATGCGGCCCATGGCCCGCAATATCTGCGAATCCTTCCAGACGGCAGCGGCACGGCTGCTTTCACTGGGCCTTGGCTACCTGACGCTGGACCGCTCCGCTTCCACTCTTTCCACCGGTGAGCGCCAGCGGATGCAGCTGGCCCGTGCGGTGCGCAACCGTACCACCGGTGTGCTCTATGTGCTGGACGAGCCGTCCATCGGCCTGCATCCTTCTAACATTGAAGGCCTGACCGATGTGATGCACGACCTTGTGGCCGACGCAACTCGGTGGTGCTGGTGGATCACGATACCCAAATTTTAAAGGAAGCTGACTGGCTGATCGAGATGGGGCCGGAAGCCGGTGCAAAGGGTGGACATGTGATCGCGCAGGGCAGCATTCCGAAAATTGAACAGAACGCGGCTTCTCAGATCGGCCCGTTTCTTGCAGGCAGGGCGGGGGTGAACGCCCGGCCTCATGTGCCGGAAAATGAACTGTTTGCACAGGGCCGCATCCATCTGGCAACCTCGGCCATCCATACTGTGAAGCCGCTGGAACTGGAACTGCCTAAGGGGCGGCTGACCGTGGTTACGGGTGTGTCCGGCAGCGGCAAGACCACCCTGATTTTGGAAAGCCTGGTCCCGGCCTTGCAGGCAAAGGTGAACGGCACAGCCCTGCCAGCGCATGTGAAAAGCGTGGAGGCCGAGGAAATCGCGCAGGTGAAGCTGATCGATGCAACGCCCATCGGCATCAATGTGCGCTCCACCGTGGCCACCTATGCCAATGTGCACGATGAGCTGCGCAAGCTGTTTGCCAAAACGCAGGATGCCAAAGACCACGGCTATAAGGCGGGCGATTTCTCCTACAACACCGGTAAGCTGCGGTGCCCCACCTGTGACGGCACCGGCGTCATCAGTTTGGATGTGCAGTTTTTGCCGGATGTAGAAGTGCCCTGCCCGGACTGCGGCGGTTCGCGTTACAGTCGGGAAGCGGCGGCAGTGAAGCTGCCCACGGCGAACGGCGAACCAGCTCCATGGCCGACCTGATGGACATGGATGTGTCCACTGCATTGGAAGCCTGTGCGGACTGCAAGCTTGTGCGCCAGCGCCTGCAGGTACTGAAAGAATTGGGCCTTGGCTACCTGACCCTTGGCGAGGAGACACCCACCTTTCGGCGCGAAGCCCAGCGGCTGAAGCTTGCCAGCGAGATGGGCAAGGGGCAGGGCAGACAGTGTGTTCGTGTTCGATGAACCCACCATCGGCCTGCATCCGCTGGATGTACAGACCCTGCTGGGCGTGTTCCAGAAGCTGATCGGGAACGGTGCCACCGTGGTGGTCATTGAGCATGATCTGGATGTGATCCGCAATGCGGATTACCTTGTGGATATGGGGCCGGGCGGCGGCGATGCCGGCGGACGCATCGTGGCGGCAGGTACGCCGGAACAGGTAAGACAGAACCCGGAGAGCATCACCGGGCGGTATATCTGATAGAAAAAGCAACGCCCGCCGGGGAGACCCGGCGGGCGTCTCTGTACGGCGATAAAACTTACCGCTTGATATCGTAGTTCATGTTCATCAGGTTGCGGATAGTGCTCACATCATCGGTGATGTTGGCATCGCCGTGGATGGTGTGCTTGATGGCACTGCTTGCCACCGCAAAGTTGATCATATCCATGGCTCTGTAGTTGTGCAGCATGGCGTAGATCAGGCCGCTGGCAAAGGCATCGCCGCCGCCCACGCGGTCAAGGATATTAAAGGTGAACAGCTTGCTCTCGAAGGTGTGGCCGTCGTACCACATGAAGGCCTCAGGCTGTTCTCGCTGCCGCTGTGCGCATAACGCACATGGCGGGCAATGCACTTGAGGTTGGGATACCGCTCGATGAAGTGCTGGAAAATCTCGTCCTGCTGCTCATAGCTGGGCTGCAGAGGAACGCCGTCCTTCCAGTCGCCCTTGGAGTGGTCGCTCTCATCCTTCCACAGGTGGTACGGCTCAATGCCAAGCAGCACATCCACATAGGGCAGGCACTCGGTGCAGAAATCGCGGGCTTCTTCCCAGCTCCACAGGGTGGAGCGGAAATTGCCGTCGAAGCTGACGGTCAGGCCCTTGTTTTTGGCGACCTTGAGCATATCCAGAATGAGGGTGCGGCAGTTGGGTGCCAGTGCCGGGGTGATGCCGCTCAGGTGCAGCCAGTCGTAGCCGTCCAGCAAAGCATCCAGATCCACCTGCGAGAAATCGTACTCGGTAATGGCACTGTGCTTGCGGTCATAGATGACCTTGGACGGGCGGATGCCGTAGCCGGTCTCCAGATAATAAGTACCCAGACGGTTGGAAGGAGTCTCGTTCGGCTCGGTCAGGATCATAGGGGTGCAGTGCACGTCGTTGGAACGCAGCCAGCGCACGGCGCTCTTGCCCAGACTGTTGTTGGGCACCACGCTGAAGAAGGTGCTGTCCACACCAAGGTTAGCCAGTGCCAGTGCAATGTTGGCCTCGCTGCCGCCGTAGCTGGCCTCAAAGCCGGATGCCATACGGATCTTCTCGTAGTTCGGCGGGGTCAGGCGCAGCATGATCTCACCGCAGGTGATGAATTTCTGGCCGGTGGTATCGTTGCCAAGGATCGGGTTAAAATGTTCCATAACGCTCCTCCTGATATTTACAGCTCATCAGAGTTCTGTTAACACATCGTTGTATCCATTATAATCCGGCTCGGATGGGATTGCAAGCATTTCCGCGGGGATGCAAGAGAAAATAATCAGCCTTTTTTGGGAGATTTGACGAATTCATACCCCTGTCAAATCGAAAGAAGGCGTATACTCTTCCTTTGCGCTGCTCTTCTGCTGCATGTAGCCCTGCGCCAGTCCCTTGTCCATGGCATAGTTGACCACCCGGCGGTATTCATAGGTGGTAATGCGCCGTCCGATGCCGTGCTCTGCGGCTTTGTAAAACGGTGTGTACTGGCTCATGACGCTGGGGATGAAGCATCCGGGGTCTGCATCGTTCCACGCGGCCATCTGGTCAAGCACCGCAAAGCTGTCGTCAACATGGCCGGGCAGGGCAAGGTGCCGCAGAATGACCCCCTTTTGCAGGATGCCCTCTGCATTGAACACCGGGTGCCCGGCCTGTGCCATCATGGCTTCAATGGCGGGCTTTGCCTGCGCAAAATAGTCCGGTGCAGAGGAAAGCTCTGCCGAGAGGGCGGAGGAGACGTATTTCAGGTCGGCCAGCCAGATGTCGATGTATCCGCGCCATGCTTCCACGCTTTCCACCGTTTCGTAGCCGCCGGTGTTGCATACGATGGGCAGATGCAGGCCCTTAGCCCGGGCAATATCCAGCGCGGCAATGATCCAGGGCCGCCACTGGCCGGGTGTGACCAGATTGATGTTGTTGGCACCCTGCTCCTGCAGATTCAGGAAAATCTCTGCCAGATGTTCCACGCTGATCTCCTTGCCAAGGCCCTCGGCGCTGATGGGATAGTTCTGGCAGAAGCAGCATTTGAGGGTGCAGCCGGAAAAGAACACCGTGCCGCTGCCCTTTGTGCCGCTGATGCATGGCTCCTCCCAGTAGTGCAGGGCAGCGCGGGCTGCTTTTAAGGTGTCGCCCGCGCCGCAGAAACCGGTGCGCCCGGCAGCACGGTCGGCCCCGCACCGCGCGGGCAGAGGGTGCAGGAAGAGGGAACGGAGACGAAATCGCTTTTCGGCATAATATCCAAAGTCCTTTGCTGAAAGTTTGTCAGCCCCAGTATACCACTTTTCGCCCCGGACGTGCTATACTATAAGATAAGGAAAAAATAATACATATGGAAAGCAACATCTTTGCAAGGTCCGTGTGGCGGACTGCGGCGGAGAGAACGTTGTGATGGAGGAGACCATGCGCACCGAAACCGATGAGATCCGCGATAATCTCAAGTACCTGACCCTGCTCTCGCGGGATTATCCTTCGCAGGCGGCGGCAGCCAGCGAGATCATCAGCACGCAGGCACTGCTCAAGCTGCCCAAGGGTACCGAGCACTTCATGAGCGACCTGCACGGCGAGAATGAAGCTTTTGTGCATATTCTGAATTCCGCTTCCGGTGTCATTCGCGAAAAAGTAGATCAGGTGCTGGGCGATACCGTGCCGAAGCATACCCGCGCCGAGCTGGCAACGCTGATCTATTACCCAAACGAAAAGCTGCCCCAGCTCAAGGCACGCTGTACCAGCGAGGAAGCGCTGGATCAGTGGTACACCGAAACGCTGCTGAGTCTCATTGATATCTGCCGCCTGGTGTCCTCTAAGCATACCCGCGACCATGTGCGCAGATGCCTGCCTGCCAGCTGCGGCTACATTCTGGACGAGCTGCTCCACGCCCATTTTGAGGATCACGACAAGGATCTGTACTACGGCCAGATCGTAGGCAGCATCATTGAAAATGGCCGCGCCGACCACTTTATCGTGCGGCTGTGCGAGCTGATCAAGCATCTGGCAGTGGACAAGCTGCACATCGTGGGCGACCTGTTCGACCGCGGCCCACGCCCGGATATCATCCTCGATCTGCTCATGCGCCACCACAATGTGGATATCCAGTGGGGCAACCACGATGTAGTATGGATGGGTGCCGCTGCGGGCAGCCCCATCTGCATCTGCACGGTGCTCAAGACCACGCTGGCTTATCATAACCACGGAATGCTGGAGGACTGCTACGGCATCAACCTGCGCCATCTGCAGCGCATGGCCGAGCAGTTCTACGGCAATGATGATCTTTCCATCTGGATGCCTCATACCGATGCGGCCCGCGGCCCCTACACCAGGGGAATGCTGCACCGCTGTGCCGTGATGCACAAGGCCATCAGCATTCTGATGTTCAAGCTGGAGTGCCATGTCATCGACCGCAACCCGGACTTCCAGATGCAGGAGCGAGATTATCTGCGCCGCATCGACTGGGAAAAGCACACGGTAAAGATCGGCGAAAAGGAGTATCCGCTGCGGGATACCTCGTTCCCCACGGTGGACCCCGCCGACCCGGCCGCACTGCACCCGGATGAACAGCTGGTGCTGCGCAAGCTGGTGCAGTCCTTCCGCCAGAGCGAAAAACTGCAGCAGCATGTTGAATTTCTCTATGCAAAGGGCAGCGTGTACCACATTGAGAACGGCAACCTGCTCTACCATGGCGCTGTGCCCATGACCAGCCGCGGCACCTTTGCCATGGAGCGCTTTGAGGGCCGCTACTACTCCGGCCGTGCACTGATGGACTACTGTGATGCCCGCGCCCGCCGGGGCTACTATGCACCGGAAGGCAGCGCTGCCCGCCAGAGCGGACAGGATTTTTGTGGTATCTGTGGTGCGGCAAGCTTCGCCGCTGTTTGGCCGCAGTGCCATGACCACCTTCGAGCGGCTCTATGTAGAGGACGCTTCCACCCACACCGAGGTGAAGGACCCCTATTATACATGGTATAACGATGAGGCCGTCTGCCGCCGCATTCTGGCCGAGTTTGGCCTGCCCGGTGCCAGCCACATCGTCAACGGCCACGTGCCGGTGCGGGAAAAGAACGGCGAAAGCCCCATCAAGGGCGGCGGACGGCTGGTGGTGATCGACGGCGGTTTCTGCCGTGCCTACCACGAAAAGACCGGCATTGCGGGCTACACGCTGGTGTATTCCAGCCGCACCATGTCCCTGCGCACCCATCAGCCCTTTGAAAGTGCCGAGAAAGCGGTGAAGGATAATCTGGATATCATTTCCCAGAAAAACATTCTGGAAACCGAAAATCATCGCATTCTCGTGGAGGACACCGACGAGGGCGAGGTGCTGCGGGAGCGTGTGCACGACCTCAAGCAGCTGGTGGCTGCCTACCAGCTGGGCTGGATCACTGAGACTCGGTGCGAAGACCACATCTGGTAAAGAAAGCGCAACAGCAATGTATCTGGTTTTTGTAAAATACCTGAAAAAGAAATCAAAATTTTGGAATATCCTGCGCGAAAATGGGCAAAACAGAAAATAATAAAACAACACCAAACGGGACTTTGCTTTTTTGTGAAAGTTGTGTATAATAAGATAGCTGTACGTGTACGGCCTTATGGCCCATGCACATCAGGCAGCTTTTATGGAAAATGCTTTCAGGAACCTTAACAGGCCCGCGGCTGCGGCCTCCGACAAGGAGATCATAAAATTGGAGAAATTTGTTATTACGGGCGGCAAGCCCCTGCACGGCGAAGTTACCATTTCGGGTGCCAAAAAATGCGGCGGTGGGCGTCCTGCCTGCAACCATTCTGGCAGCGGATGTCTGTGTGATCGAGAATCTGCCGGATATCAGTGATGTGGCGGTGAGCCTGAAGATCCTCAGCGTTCTGGGCGCACAGATCAAAATGATCAACCGCAACACCTACGAGATCGACACCACCCATCTGACCGGCACCAACGTCCCGGACGACCTGTCCCGCCAGATGCGCGCCAGCTACTACTTTCTGGGCGCACTGCTGTCCCGTTTTGGCAAGGCTCAGGTGGCCATGCCCGGCGGCTGCAACCTCGGCCCCCGCCCCATTGACCAGCACCTGAAGGTGTTCAGTGCTCTGGGCGCAGAGGACAGCGTGGACTACGGCATGATCACCGTGCGCGCCAAGGAGATGAACGGTGCACACATCTTCTTTGATAAGGTCAGCGTGGGCGCTACCATGAACGGTATGCTCTCCGCTGTAATGGCCAAGGGCCAGACCATTCTGGAAAACTGTGCCAAGGAACCCCATGTGGTGGATCTGGCAAACTTCCTGAATATGTGCGGTGCGAACATCCGCGGCGCAGGCACCGATGTGATCAAGGTGCGCGGCGTGGAAAAGATGCACGGCTGCACCTACAGCATCATCCCGGATCAGATCGAGGCTGGCAGCTACATGGTGGCTGCTGCTGCCACCGGCGGCGATGTTCTGGTGAAGAACGTTACCCCCAAGCATCTGGAACCCATTACCGAAAAGCTGCGCCGTGCAGGCGTGGAGGTGGAAGAATTTGACGATGCTGTGCGTGTGCGCCGCACCGGTGATATTCTGCCGCTGAAGATCAACACTATGCCGCATCCCGGCTTTCCCACCGACATGCAGCCCTTGATGGGCGTGCTGCTGAGCGTGGCCAAGGGCACCAGCACCGTGACCGAGAGCGTGTGGGATAACCGCTTCCGCTATGTGGACGAGCTGCGCAAGATGGGTGCCAACGTGCAGGTGGACGGTCAGGTGGCTGTGTTTGAGGGCGTGGATAAGCTCACCCCTGCACCGCTGCGCGCACTGGATCTGCGTGCAGGCGCTGCCATGGTGGTGGCTGCGCTGATGGCAGACGGCACCAGTGAGATCGAGGAAATCGGCCACATCGAGCGCGGCTACGAGAATATCGTGGAAAAGCTGCGCGGTCTGGGTGCAGACATCAGCAAGGTGGAGCGTATGCCCGCTGCACTGGATCAGGCACTGTAACTTATAAAAAGCAAACAGCCTGCTGCATATGCGGCGGGCTGTTTTTGAGTGTATCAGAGGTTTTTCATGGCAGAATTCATCTCGTTATATTCGGGTTCCTCCGGCAACAGCAGTGTGGTGCGCTGCGGGCAGCGGTATCTCATTGTGGATATGGGCAAGGGCGTGCGCACTACCTCGGCGGCGCTCAAGGCGCTGGGCCTTGCCGCCAGTGACTGCGACGGCATCCTTGTCACCCACGAGCACAGCGACCATGTGAAGGGGCTTTCCACCTTCCTCAAAAAGAACACGCTGCCGGTGTACGGTGCAGCGGCAACGCTGGATTTTCTGGACAGCAACGGCATTGTACCGGCCAGCTGTGAGCTGCACGAGCTGGAAGGCAGGGAAGAGGACGTGGGCGCGTTTGGCGTGCAGAGCTTTCCCACCAGCCACGATGTGCCCTGTGTGGGCTACCGCATCCACACCCCGGACGGCAAGACCATGACCATTGCAACCGACCTTGGCGTGCTCACGCCGCCGGTGCACGAGGCGCTTTCCGGCTGCGACCTTGTGGCACTGGAGAGCAACTACGACCTGCACATGCTGCGCAGCGGGCCATACCCCTATTACTTACGGGCACGCATTGAAAGCACCCGGGGCCACCTTTCCAACGACGAGTGCTCGGCAAAGCTGCTGGAGCTCATTCAGGAAGGGTGCAAAAAGTTTGCGCTGTGCCATCTTTCGCAGGAGAATAACACGCCTGCGCTTGCCCTGCAGACCGTGTTCAACACGCTGGGCGCGGCGGGCGTTGTGCCGGAGAAGGACTGCATCGTGCAGGCACAGCGCCGCAACGAAATGAGTCCGGTATTAGAGTTTTAAATAAAACAAACGGCAATGCAAATGCATTGCGTTTGTTTTATTCAGCTGCTTTCTGTGTGCGGATGTCATCGCCTGCAAAAAGGCAGGGGACAAAGGCAGAAAGGCGGCTGGAATTTTTTCGGTATACAGCTTTTCCAGCAGAGCACCGTCAGTGATGTTGGTGGTGACGATGGTGGGCAGCTTTGCACCCAGCCGGTTGTTGAGCAGACTGTACAGGCTGCTGATGAGGAAGGCGGAGTTGAACTCCGAGCCAAGATCATCCAGAATGAGCAGGTCGGCCCCGGCAGCGGTCTGCATCAGCGTTTCCTCCTCGCCTGCCGGGTCTGCACCAAAGTGCAGCCCTTCCAGCTTGGAGAAAAAGTCCGGGCTGGAAACATAGATCACATCGTAGCCCTTTTCCAGCACGATGCCCGCAATGGCAAGGGCCGCATGGGTCTTGCCAAGGCCCGCATTGCCAAACAGCATCAGGCTCTCGCTGTGGTGGTCAAACTCTTCCGCGTAGCTGCGCAGGTCTGCCAGCATATCGGCCATGTAAGGGCGGATGGCGCCGCCCACCTTTTCATCGGCACGGTTCGGGTAATAGCGCAGCTCCATGGTGTCAAAGCTTGCAATGGACAGGCTGGACAGCGCCTCGATCTCCTTGCGGCGCAGCTGCTGCATCACCTTGTGCACGCACTCACAGGTGCGGCCATTCACGCTGCCGGTGTCCTGACATTTGGGGCAGACAAAGCGCGGCTCCAGTGCATCAGCGGGCCGTCCGCTTTGTGCCAGCAGGGCGGTCAGCTTCTGCTTTGCATCGGCAAGGGCGGCGGCAGCTTCGGTGCGGTCCTTGCCCGCAGCACCGGCCAGTGCGCAGCGGATGCCCCGCACCCGCACCTCTTCTTCTGCATGGCGCAGGGCGGGAATGGCGGCTTCGGCTTCGGCGCGGGCATCCTCGGCTCTGGCTCTGGCCATCTGCCGCCGGGCGGCCACGGTGCGCATGGCTTCCTGATACAGTTCGTTTTTGGTACGCATGGCTCCTCCTTATTCCGGCTTCTTTTTCAACGGACGGCGGCGGGCAGCGTTCTTGAGGAAATCGTTGCCGCTGGGGGCTTCGCGGTCTACCCGGAGGTTTCGGCTTGCGCCTGCAGCAGCCACCGGGCTGCGCACATCGTGCACGGTGCGCAGGCCCTTGGCGTTCCATGTTTTGAGGATACTGTTCCAGTACCACAGGTCGCGCTTGGCCCCGGCCTGCACGGCAGCTTCCTGCACCATGGCATCGTCGTAGCCGTAAACCTCGTACCAGCGTGCAATGGCCTTGCGCCCGCCAAGGGTCAGCTCGCTTTCCGGGATGTTCAGAAGGCCGCTGACATACTGCTCGCGGCTCTGGCGCAGTGCCAGCAGTTTGAGGTGGGCATCGGCCTGCTCACCGGTCTCCACGCCCTCGGTGCGCCACACCTTCAGCTCATGCACTACGGCGGCCATGGTGCTGCGGCCGGTGCTGGCAACATAGGCGGTGCACAGCATCACGGTCTCCGGCGCAAAGCCCTCCTGCATATAAAGGTTGACCAGCTTTTCCATCTCCCTGTGGGTCAGCGGACGGGCAAAGCCGGTCTGTGCGCAGTCGATCAGGCTGGAGATCATGGGGTCGGTGCGGCTGGCCGCAGCGATCTCGGCCCAGGTCATGGGTGCGGGGGCGCTGGGTTCCTCGCCCGGTGCGGCGTTCTCTTCGTACCGCTCCAGCAGGCCAGCGCCTGCCCAGAAGGAGAGGGCGCTCTCGGCGCTGATGCGGCTGCGCAGCTTGAGGTCGGCACAGATCTTGTCCGGGTCGGTGATGCCGGTCGCCAGCACATACAGAGCCACGCGCACATTGTATTCTTCGGCGATGCCCAGTTTGGAAAACACCAGCTGCGGCACTGCAATGGTATCGCCCTTGAGTTCTTTTAAACGATAGATCATGTTTTATTCCTTCGGCTTGTCCGGCTCGGCTTCGGCAGCAGGCGGCTCCCACGGGTCGCTGTCCATCATGCTGGGGCAGTTTTTCCAGCGGTCAGGATCGGCATTGAACGCGTCCTGCAAAAAAGCGGCTGTGGCCTCCCGGCCCTCGTCGGTGAGCGGAAACACCTTCTGCACCCGCAGGGCAGGGTCGGTCTTTTCAATGGTCCAGGGATCCGGCCAGTAGTCCACGGTGAGGATGCTTTCCTCCTTTGCGGCACCCTCGCCGCCGTCCGGGTCCGGCACGGTGCGCTTGCCGGGGATCATCCGGTATCGCAGGCCGTATTCGTTGCCGCTGTAGGAATTTTTTGCATTTGAAGTAATGCAGCAGGGGAACAAAGATCATGGCAGAGTCCTTTCGTATTTTGCAGGGAGCGGCTGTAAGCAAAAACGCAAACCGATATTCCACGGTTTGCCGTTTGTTTTTGGAGCAGGGTACGGGACCCGAACCCGCCGCCTGCTGCTTGGGAAGCAGCCGCTCTACCGGATGAGCTAACCCTGCAAGTTGCTCATTTATTGTAGCAAAGAGGGACGGGATTGTCAAGGGCCGGAGAATGTCAGTTTTTCTGGGCATCGGTCAGGTCCAGCACCGGCGTGAAGGGGTCGAACACAAGGCCGGTGATGCCGTCCGCCACCAGCAGACGCCTGTTCTGGCCCAGCAGCGGCACCACGGCGCAGCCTTCCAGCAGCTGGCGCTCACAATCGGCCAGCAGGGCACAGCGGCGCTGCCGGTCTGCTGGGCACTCTCGGCCAGACGCTGAGAGTAGATGGGGTCGGACCAGCCGGTCAGGCCGCCGCCCTCGGCCGTGAACTGCTGCAGCATCTGGTATACGCTGCCGCCTTCGGCGCGGATGGGAGCCAGCGCAATGGTGTAGCTGCCCGCTGCAAGGCGTTTGTCGAACTCCTCCTGCGGAACCTCTTCCACTGAGAAGAAAAGGGAGCAGTCCTTCTGCCATGCGCCGTTGATCTGCTCGGCCAGTTCGGTCAGGCCGGCTTCCTTCGGCAGCAGGATGGTCACGCCGGAAAATCCGAGCTGGCCATGCCCTGCCGTGCATTCAGGTACAATGTACGGGGGTCGGTGATGGTGGGCAGCGGGTTCCTGGCAGACTTGCGGTAATCGATGCCGTCCACGGAAAGGCCGGTGGGCACAAGACCCTCGGCAGCGGCGTACAGACCGGAAGAGGGCACATCCACATTCTCCCGGGCGATGCCGGCAAGCGCCTGCCGCAGTTCCTGATCGGCAAACACAGAATCTTCGGCGCTGTTGAACAGCAGTGCCCAGGTGGTGTCGGAGTAATCCACCGACTGCAGCGAGGTATCCTCGCCGGTGTCGTCCAGCGCGGCGGAGCATTTTTCGTCTGCAATGAGCTGGGCGGCGCTCTTGCCGGTGCTGCCGGTGTTCTGCACCAGACGCAGGCTGCCGATCATGGGGGAAGAGACATCCCGGCGCAGGAACAGGCCGCTGGCCGTCCAGTTGTAAAGATAGAGCTGCCGCTGGAAAGGGTGGTCTTGGCGGTCAGACCGTAGGTGCCGCGGGTGCTCTCAAAAAATGCTTCATCGCAGGGCATGGCACCGGGTAGGGTGAGCTTGGCAAGGAAGTTGTCGTCCTTTTCACTCAGGCGGAACACCAGCGTCAGCGGGCCGGCGGCCGAAACGCCCAGCGTGCTGGCATCGGCTGTGCCAGCCAGCACGGCAGCACTGTTCTCAAGGGCGGCAAACTCCACGGCATAAGGGGAATTTGTCTGCGGCTGGAATATGCGCCGGAATGCAAACACAAAGTCCTCGGCAGTGATGGTGTGATCCGTGGAAGCGCCCTTGACGGCCTTGTAGGTCAGGCCGTCCTTGATCTGGAAGGTGTAGGTCTTGCCATCGGAGGAGATCGTCCAGCTCTCGGACAGATCGGGCACGATCTCGCCATCCGCTTTTTTGCGGACAAGCCCGCTGTAAAGGTTCTCGCAGGCGATCACGTCCGGGGCAGCAGAAGCCACCTGCGGGTCAAGGTTTGCGGGAATGGTATCCACGAACCATGTAAAGCTTGGCGCACTGGAACTGCTGCCGCAGCCGGTGAGCGCAAGCAGGAACGCAGCAGCAAGCAATGCTGCGGTAATACGGAAGAACTGTTTCAAGGGGATGACCTCATTCTATGGTATTTGCGAAAAAAGGCTTCTTGTATACAAAAAGCACTCTACTTCGACAAGTGTAGCAGAAACAGCGGCAAAATACAATTGCAGAATTGTGAATTTACCTTACTTTTTAGGGCAAAAAGGGCGTTTTTCCGTTGCCAATTGCGGCTAAATGGACTATAATGGTACAGCGAAACATCTCTGCACCCGTTTTGAGGTGCGTTCTGAATACGATATTATGGAGGAGGAACTGTTTTTATGCAGAAGGATCAGCAGAAACTGATTGAACTCATCAAAGGCAAAAAAGTGGCCTTCATTGGTGCCGGTGTCAGCCACAAGACCCTGATCAAGGAGTTTGTGGAGCTGGGTGCCCATGTGACCCTGTGCGACCAGAAAAAGAGCGTGGAGGACTTTGGCGATTACGCTGCAACCATCAAGGAGCTGGGCATTGACCTGAGCCTGGGCGAAAACTATCTGGATGGCTTCAAGGGTCAGGATATCATCATGCGCACCCCGGGCTTTGTGGGCTACTTTGAAAAGCCCCTGCAGGATGCCATGGCCGCAGGCACCATGGTCACCAGTGAGGTGGAGTTGTTCTTCGACTTCTGCCCCTGCGAGATCGTAGCCGTGACCGGCTCCGACGGCAAGACCACCACCACTACCCTGATCTCCAAGTTCTACGAGGCCGCAGGCCGTAAGGTGCATCTGGGCGGCAACATCGGCGCAGCTCTGCTGCCCATGCTGCCCGAGGTGGCTCCCGAGGATGTGGCTGTGGTGGAGCTTTCCAGCTTCCAGCTCATCAGCATGCATTCCAGCCCCAACATTGCCGTGGTGACCAATGTCACCCCCAACCATCTGGACCACCACAAGGACATGCAGGAGTACATTGATGCCAAGCGCAACATCCTGCTGTACCAGAAGCAGCCCTGCCGCGCTGTGCTGGGCTATGAGAATGAGATCAGCCGTTCCATGCAGTCCGACTGCAAGGGCAAGCAGGTGTGGTTCACCCGCCTGCACGATACCGACAACGGTGCCTTCCTGCGCAAGGAGGACAACATGCTCTGCATGGCCGAGGATGGCGTTGCGACCCCCTTCCTGCGCCAGAGCGTGAAGCTGCGCGGCCTGCACAACATTGAAAACCTGCTGGCTGCTGCCGCTGCCGTGTGGGGCGAGGTGCCCGTGGAAGCCATCCAGAAGGTGGGCAGCACCTTTACCGGTGTGGAGCACCGCATTGAGCCGGTGCGCACGCTGGACGGCGTGCTGTACTACAACGACTCCATCGGCACCAGCCCGACGCGCACCATTGCCGGTCTGCGCAGCTTTAACCAGAAGGTCATTCTGATCGCTGGCGGCTACGACAAGCACATTCCCTATGAGCCGCTGGCACCGGAAGTGGTGGCCCACGTGAAGAACCTTGTGCTGATGGGTGCCACCGGCCCCCGCATCGAAAAGGCTGTGCGCGAGGACCCGAACTTCAACGAAGCAGAGCTGCCCATCCAGCACGCCGACAACATGCAGCACGCTGTGGAGCTGGCCCGTGCCTGCGCAAAGCCCGGTGACATCATCATCCTGTCCCCGGCCAGCGCATCGTTTGACCTGTACCCCAACTTTGAGGTGCGCGGCCGCGAGTTCAAGAAGATCGTCAACGAGCTGAAGTGATCGCGCAGGTCAGCACAAAAGCCCACCGCGCCCGCTTTTTAAATGCCTGCCGGGGGAAATGGGTGCTGGGGGCGACCCTGCCGCTGGATCTTGCCCTTTTTAGCAAAAGCCAGCCGTGGCGATTCTACGCAGGACCTACACTGGCGCTGGAACTCAGCGGCAGCACCGCATGGGCAGCAGGGCACGCAAACCCGGAAGAGCTGGCCAGCTTTCTGGCTTTCTGCGGGTGTGAGAGCATCATTTTAGACGAAAACGAATGCCCACCGCCTGCCGGGTGGTGCAAAGCTGAAACGCTGACTGTATTCGGCCTTGCACCCGGCAAGGCTCTGCCGCTGCCCGCTGCAGACGAGACGCTCTGGGCCGGACTGACCCTTGACAGAGAACCCTCTGCCATGGATGTGGCACGGGCGCTCTACCCGGCGGATACGGCAAAGCAGGAGGACTTTTACTCCGAGCTTTGCACAAAGCGCACCCGCGGCAAAGCTCTTGTGTGGGCGCTGCGGCAGGGAAGTGAAACGATCTGCACGGTAGGGGCCTATGCCCTTGCGAACAGGCAGGCCTACATGGCCTGCGGGCAGACAGCCCAGCCTTTGCGGGGCAAGGGCATCGGCGGGCGGCTCATTGTGCAGATGGCGAACGAGCTTGCCGCCAAGGGGGAGCACCCGGTGTTTCTCTGCAGCCCGGAGCGGGTGCACTTTTATACCCGGCTTGGCTTTGAAAAGCTGGGGGAATATGCAAGATATGAACAAACTCCTTCAGTCAAAACCTGACGGTTTTGCCAGCTCCCTCAATGAGGGAGCCTTTGGCAGGACGGAAAAGCTTTCTGCATAAGTGAAACGTTCTGGTTTCGTCAGGAGCTCCCTCCCTGAGGGAGCTGGCGCACGAAGTGCGGCTGAAGGAGTCATTCCGACAGAAAGCCTGCGCTCTATAAAATCTATAAAATTAAGGAACCATTATAATGTCAATGCTGAACCACTTTTTCAATTACAAACCCGAAGTTCTGGCGCTGGACGAAAAGGCTATGGAGCTGTGCCAGCCCTACTTCCGCCATATGGAGGAGATCCGCGATTTTAACCAGCTCAAAATGCTGAAAGCCTTTGCGGATACCCAGATGTCCTCCACCGATATGCTGGGCACCACCGGCTACGGCCTGTGGGATACCGGCCGCGCAAAGCTGGAGCAGATCTTTGCCGAGGTGATGGGCGCAGAGGACGCCCTCGTGCGCAGCCAGTTCCAGAGCGGCACCCACACGCTGGCTGTGGCGCTGTTCGGCCTGCTGCGGGCAGGGGACACCCTGCTGGCTGCCACCGGCCGTCCCTACGATACGCTGGAAGGCGTGATCGGTCTGGACGGCAAGGGCAAGGGCACCGGCACCCTGATGGATTACGGCATCCGGTACGATGAAGCTCCGCTGAAAGCCGACTTCACCCCGGATTATGACCTGATCGCCCAAAAGGCCCCCGGTGCAAAGGTGTGCCACATCCAGCGCAGCCGCGGCTATCTGCAGCGCAATGCCTTTGATCTGGAAACGATCCGAAAAATTGCGGATACCGCCCGCGCCGCAAACCCGGACATCATTATTTTTGTGGATAACTGCTACGGCGAGTTCACCCAGACGCAGGAACCCTGTCAGATGGGCGCAGACCTTGTGGTGGGCAGCCTGATCAAGAACCCCGGCGGCGGCATCGCTCCCACCGGCGGCTACATTGCGGGCCGCAAAGACCTTGTGGAGCTGTGCGCTTACCGCCTGAATGCGCCCGGTCTCGGCAAGGATCTGGGCTGCACGCTGGAAACGCCCCGTGATATGTATCTGGGCTTCTACTACGCGCCCGGCGTGGTGTGCGAGGCCATCAAGACCGCCATTTACGCCCAGTGTATGCTGGAGCTGCTGGGCAAGAATCCAGTGCCGCGCTACTGCGACGACCACAACGATATCGTCACCTGCTTTGATGCAGCACTGCGGATGCGCTCATCGGCTTCTGTCAGGGTATTCAGGCTGCAAGTCCCGTGGACAGCTATGCCGCCCCGGAACCTTCTCCGGAGCCGGGCTATACCGACGAGGTGGTCATGGCAAGCGGCAGCTTTACACAGGGCAGCACCATCGAGCTTTCCTGCGACGGCCCGCTGCGTGAGCCGTACACCTGCTACCTGCAGGGCGGTCTGAACTTTGCTGCCAGCCGTGCAGGCGTGCTGCTGGCCATCCAGAAGGCTTATTTTAAGGGCTGAAAAGGGGAGAGCGCATGCCTGTTTTAAGTGACCGTGTGGGTACCTTCACGGATTCTGTTATCCGCCGCATGACCCGCATCAACAATCAGTACGACTCCATCAACCTTTCGCAGGGCTTCCCGGATTTTGACCCGCCGAAGCAGTTGCTGGACGCTCTGGCCGAAACGGCTTACAAAGGCCCGCACCAGTACGCTGTGACCTTTGGCGCGCAAAACTTCCGCGAGGCGCTGGCAAAAAAGACCAGCCCTGCCCTGCCACCACGAAGTAGACCCCAACACCGAGATCTGCGTGACCTGCGGCGGCACTGAGGCCATGATGGCCGCCATGACTGACCATCTGCAACCCCGGCGACCAAGGTGATGATCTC
>ENA-OQAJ01000038-OQAJ01000038.1-human-gut-metagenome-genome-assembly--contig:-NODE-38-length-33955-cov-3.731672_pt1 | contig 33955 bp, 39 predicted proteins | sample MGYA00242736_ERZ504529 | MGnify/ENA primary metagenome ERZ504529 (study PRJEB26092, sample SAMD00036275) | human gut metagenome | host: Homo sapiens | study: EMG produced TPA metagenomics assembly of...
CAGAAAAAGAATATCAAAAGTTACTTTGAAAATTTAATGTATAGATTGATATTGAATAATGGAAGCCATAGACTTGATCAAACCAGATCAATGTCAGATATGAATTTTTTTTACAGTAATATCTGATTCGGAAAAGAAAAGGACAGCAAAAGAAATACTCTGTTTTATTTATCTCTTGAATGAGAAACACGTGTTAGCACATTTTGGATGGATGTTCTAATGTGCAATCCAATTTGTCAAAAGTGGTGTAATGATGTAAAAAATAAAGTGGGGGCTTAAGATACAATATTTATTTTCTTAGAAAAATACAAACTTATAGTGTTTCAAAATTTAATATTAAAAAATGAGATAAACATTTCGTTGGTTTAGAAATATATCTCAGTTTTACATCAAGAATCGGTGCCAGTAATTGTACCGGTTCTTTTTATTTACAGAAAAGTAGGAGGTTGAAAAATTGAGCAGAGCAAAAAATCCCAAATATGAATCTATGTCACTGGAAGAACTGAAAGCCAACATGGAAAAAAGTAAAAAGGAACTGGAATATGCGATCCACAATAAAAATATTCTGGAGCAGAGAAAGAAGTTGGTGGAACGGAAGGAACGTTCCCACAGATTGATTGTTAAAGGGGCAGAGTTTGAAAAAGCATTTCCATTATCAAGAGATCTGGAACAGGAGAAAGTTCAGGACGTTATGGAGCAGTTACAGAACAGTAGTTACAACAAAAGTATTGTGCGACAGGTTCACATAGCAGCCTTACACAAAGAACAACAGCAAATTGCAGAAGCAGTTGAAAAAGCAGAAAGAGGAGATGACGGCTAATGGCACTGTATCATTTTTCAGTAAAGCAAGTTTTCAGAGGAAAAGGTCAGACAGTGGTTAATTCCGCAGCTTATATTTCGGGGCAAAAGCTTTATAACGATTACTATGGACAGACGCATGATTATACAAAAAAAGTCGGGAGTGGTTTTCACAGAAATCCTGACACCGGAATATGTGCCGGAACGTTTGTCTGACCGGGAAACACTTTGGAATGAGGTAGAGCAGATAGAGAAAAGTAAACGGGCACAGTTAGCTTATTCTTTTGATATTGCTTTACAAAATGAACTGACATTGGATGAAAATATAGAATTGGCGAGAGAGTTTTGCTGGGAGCAGTTCGTAGCTCGTGGCATGATTGTAGATCTGGCAGTTCATGAGGGAAAATCAAAGAACGAAGATGAACTAGACAATCCACATTTTCATGTACTTGCTCCAATCCGTCCTTTTACAGAAGAAGGAGCTGGGGCAACAAGCAGAAACGGGAATATGTTCTGGATGAAGACGGAAACCGGATAAAAGATGCCAAAGGAAACGATGTGTTCAATGCTGTTTCCACTACTGGATGGAATGATCCGGAACTTTTAAAGGAATGGAGAAGAGCGTGGACAGAGAAAGTGAACGAAAAATTCCGGGAATGTCATATGGCAGCAAGAATGATCACCGCTCTTACAAAGAGCAGGGAATTGATCTGATTCCGACGATCCATGAAGGGTATGAAGTGCGAGCAATGGAGAAAAAGGGAATTAAAACAGTGATTGGGGAACTGAACCGAGCTATCCGGCAGTTCAACCAGATGTATATTTCTCTGAAAGAATCCATTCAGTGGATGAAGACAGCGTATGAGGAAATGAAAGCCGAACTGGATCGCAGGCAGAATCCGACACTTCTGGAAAGCTTGCAAGATTATTATGATAAGAAAGTGCAGGGCAGACCACCGCTTCCAAATTTCTATGCGGAGATGAAACGGAGAGGGAAGAATCTCTCCAACTTACAGGAGTTTGCAAAATCCATCAATTACCTCCAGACTCATAAGATAGAGACAATGGAGGATCTGCAGGAAAGGCTTGATGAACTGAATGGTGTTGTATCAGTCTGCAAAAAAGAAATTTCCGAAAAGCGAGAGCAGTTAAAGAAATTGGAAAATCTGCAAAAGATGGCAGAAGTAATAAAGGCAAACCAGCCATTGATAGACGAGTACAACCATTTCTTTTTTCCGAAAAAACGAGAGAAATACTATCAGCAGCATAAGAAAGAAATCAATTATTATCGCAAATGTGAACGGGAACTGAAGCAGCACTTGGATAAAAATGGAAAGGTGCCAACAGCAGATGGAAACGCGAGAAAGAAGAACTCCGGTCTGTGATCGAAGAGCTGAAAGCAGATAATCAGCCTTATCAGGACGAACTTGCATTTGTAAAAAAGGTACAGAGTTGTGCAGACATTGCCAGATGTGACCGGGAAATGGCAGAAACAGATACCTCCGGGCGTTCAGAAGAAAAAAGGGAGAAGCAGGTGAAGTTCCCGGCATTTCACGCAGCCCAGACAGAAGATATTTTCGAAGAAACAGTAAAGCAGAGCAACATTCAGTGAACCAGACGGAGCCGAAGACCGGAAAAGAAAACTTCTCTTCTGAAACAACTGGCTGAAAAGAAGAAAGAGTGTGAAGAACGTGATGCAAAGCAACAGACAGTGAGGAAAAAACGGAAACTATGATATGAGTTTATAGAAGTCTGTCAGCAGGACAGACAGGAAAGGATGATGAAAATGCAGTATACAGAAGAGCAGATTGCTAGAGCAAACCAGACCGACCTTGTGTCTTTTCTGAACGCACAAGGGGAACAGTTGGTGAAAAGTGGCAGAGAATATCGTTGGAAAAAGCATGACAGTGTAACGATATCCGGAAACCGATGGTATCGGCATAGTCAGAGTAAGGGCGGTTATCCGGTAGACTTTGTGATGGAATTTTATTATGCAACATTCCCGGAAGCAGTGAAAATTCTGATTGGGGAAGAAGGCGAAGGCAGGCAGAAGTTCTGCCCCGCCCCGTCCCAAGACTTCCGATTACCGGAGAAAAATGAAGATAATGAAATAATCATAAAGTATCTGACAGAAAAAAGAGAGATTGAGAAAAACTGGTGGAAGAGTGGATTAACAGAGGTGATATTTACGAAGAAAAGAAGCATCATAATGTTATATTTGTCGGCAGAGATGCAGATGGTATTCCAAGATATGCACACTGCCGGGGAAGTGGTGAAATAACATATCGTGGAGATGTAGCAGGTTCTGATAAATCTTATGGATTCAGTTACAGAGGAACGGATAATCAGTTGTTTGTATTTGAAGCAGCCATTGATCTGCTTTCATTTATCCAGTTATTTCCAAAAGACTGGAAGAAGCGTAGTTACCTGAGTCTAGGTGGAATCTCCAGTGTGGCACTGATGACTTTTCTTTCTGAACGCCCTCAGATTACTTCTGTTTTCCTGTGCCTGGATAATGACCAGGCAGGGAATGAGGCTTGTGAGAAACTGGCAGGAGAAATTTCAGAAGGATACAGTGTAATTCGCTTGAAACCATCAAGAAAAGACTGGAACGAAATTCTCTGTGATAAAAACGCTGACAGAAAGAAAGCAATTGCAGAAACAATTACAATCAAAGTACCAGAAACAGAAGAACTGGTGCCGATGTTGTGTTATGAAGACATTGAACAGACCAGTGTGGAATGGCTGTGGTTTCCTTATATTCCATTTGGAAAACTGACAATCGTTCAGGGAAATCCGGGAGAAGGAAAAACTTATTTTGCCATGATGCTGACGGCAGCCTGTACCAATAGAAAATTATTTCCGAACATGGAAGATATCGAACCATTTAATGTAATCTATCAGACTGCGGAGGATGGCATGGGCGATACCATTAAGCCAAGATTGGTGGAAGCAGGTGCAAATCTAAGCAAGGTTATGGTGATTGATGGTTCGGAAGAAGCGTTGACTTTATCCGATGATCGAATTGAAAAGGCAGTCAGGCAGAATCATGTGAGGCTTGTAATCATTGATCAGGTACAGGCCTTTATTGGAGCAGATGTGGATATGAACCGTGCAAATGAAGTGCGTCCGGTGTTCCGAAAACTGGGAATGATTGCAGAGAAGACCGGATGTGCCATTGTGTTGATCGGACATCTGAATAAATCTTCCGGGACGCAGAGCACGTATCGAGGACTTGGTTCTATTGATATTATGGCAGCAGTACGAAGCTTGATTTTCATCGGGAAAGTAAGAAAAGATCCAACCACAAGGGTATTGATTCATGAAAAAAGTTCTCTTGCACCACCAGGGGAAACGATGGCGTTTAAACTGGGAGACGAAGAAGGTTTCCGATGGGTGGGAGCCTATGAGATTTCCGCAGATGAATTGTTAGATGGAAAAGAAGGAAAGCAACAGAAACAAAGTTGGAGAGAGGGACAAAGTTAATCAAGGAACTTCTTGCTGATAAAAAAGAAATTTCCATTAGGGAATTAGATGAAAAAGCAAAGGAACAAGGAATTTCTGGAAGAACATGCGTGATGTAAGAAGCCGGATGAAGAATGAGTTGGAGTATCGAGTAAATGAAAAACAGGAAAACAGTATTCGATTAAAAGAATGACAGGTGGCAGAGTCATTGAAGCAAATACAGATTTTTTATAGATACCTTATCTGCCACCTGCCGTCTGCCGGTGTATGAAAATTGCGAAAATAGATTGCGAATCGCTTGCAATTTGCAATCAAACAAGATATAATGAAGAAAAAAAGAGGAGGCGATATCTATGGCAAGAACAGCAAATGTATTTGCACGTGTCGAACCTGAAGTGAAAGAACAGGCAGAGCAGGTGCTTGATAGACTTGGAATTCCAATGTCCAATGCAGTAGGAATGTTTCTGAGACAGATTGTACTCCAGAGAGGAATTCCTTTTGAGATGAAACTTCCAGCTTATGAGGAGCCTGTGGCATATAGTTCTCTGACAAAGGAACAGTTCAATGCAGAAATAGAAAAAGGCATGGAAGATATTAAGGCTGGCAGAGTGTATTCAGCAGATGAAGTTGAAGCAGAAATGAAACAGGAATTTGGTATATGAAATATAAAGTGATGTATACAGCAGGAGCAAAGAAAGATCTGCGAAATATTTTCAGATATATTTCAGAGGAACTGTTAGCTCCAGAGAATGCTGCAGGACAGACAGAGCGGATTATGACGGCAATTCGGAAGCTGGATACTATGCCGAACAGAAATCGGTTCTATGAGGAAGAACCGTGGCACAGCAGAGGACTTCGATTCTTTCCGGTGGATAATTTATCTGGTATTTTACAAAACAGATGATGAAACTGAAATAGTATATGTAGTGCGAATTATGTATGGTGGACGTGATGTTCATAAACAGTTAAGTCAAACAGAAGACGTTTCAGTAAATTAAAACAGAATATGGAACAAAAACACGAGCAGTTAGTCTATGAAAAATAGGTTAGCTGCTTTTTCATGCAAAAGGGAGGTACTGTGTATGGGATATGCACGTAAAGATGTAGAGAAAACAAAAGAAAATAGCAAAGAAATTTGTACGCTATCAAGAGGGTGCAGAGCTTTACAACATTGGACTGAGAAAGTTGATTTTTCCAACGTAAAAATCGAGCCGATTTTCAAGAAGCTTCTGAAGTTCATGCTGGATGACGGAGAACGCAAGGATCGCACTGCGATGGAGAGTAATGATACTGCTGCAGGTATGCCATATATGGCATATATAAGGCACAAAAAGGAATATGTCAATATCCCCCCGCAGGGCTTACTGATGTCAGAATTGTCTGATATCATAAAAGCCAGTTACCAATAAAGAAAAAGCGAGGGAACATGAAATGAAAAAGGGTTTATTGACAATGGCCGGAGTGCTTCTGACTGTATCACTGGTCAGTGCCGGAACAACAGTGCCTGTACTGGCAGAGGAAGAAACAACACTGGTATACGGAAGCGGAGATTATACCAGGATCAATCCTGCTATTGATGAACATGGAGAGATCAATATTCTGATCTTCAACGGTTTAACTGCACATGACGGAGATAATCAGGTAGTTCCGGGACTGGCAGAGAGCTGGGATTTTGATGATGAAACCAATACTTATACATTCCATATGGCAGAAGATGCGAAATGGCAGGATGGCGAACCTGTGACAGCAGAGGATGTTAAGTTTACTATCGAAGCGATCATGGATCCGGAAAACGGTTCTGAGAATGCACCCAACTACGAGGACGTAGAGGAAATCAATGTGATTGATGATCATACGGTTGCGTTCAAACTTGAGGACAAAAACGTTGCATTCCTTGACTATATGACAATGGCAGTTCTTCCTAAGCATCTGCTTGAGGGAGAAGATATGCAGACCTCTGATTTCTTCCGTAATCCGGTAGGAACAGGTCCATACAAGATTGAATCCTGGGATGAGGGACAGGCGATCACACTGGTTAAGAATGAAGATTATTTCAAGGGTGAGCCTTCCATCGATAAAATTGTATTCAAGATCGTACCGGATGACAATGCGAAAGCACTTCAGTTAAAATCCGGAGAACTTGATCTGGCATTATTAACACCAAAGGATGCAGCTGCTTTTGCTGATGATGAGGCATATACATGCTATGATATGAAGACTTCTGACTATCGTGGAATCATGTTCAACTTTGGAAATGAATACTGGCAGAAAAATCGTGATCTGATCCCGGCAGTATGCTATGGGCTTGACCGTCAGGCGATCATCGACGCAGTTATCCTTGGACAGGGAATGCCGGCTTATGGACCTCTTCAGAGAAATATTTACAATTATGAAGATGTAGAGCATTATGATTACAATCCTGAAAAAGCAAAAGAAATTCTGGAAGCTGCAGGATGCGAGATGGGTGATGACGGATTCTATTATCGTGACGGCGAAAAAGTGGGATTTGTAATCAGCGTAAGTGCAGGAGATCAGGTACGTATTGATATGGCTCAGATCGCAGCACAGGAACTGAAAGAGATCGGTATGGATGTATCAGTAGAGATCCCTGCACAGACAGACTGGGCAGGACAGATGGCATTCCTGATCGGATGGGGAAGCCCATTTGACGCTGACGACCATACATACAAAGTATTCGGAACAGATAAGGGAGCAAACTACTCCGGCTATTCTAATGCAGACGTTGACAAGTATCTGACAGAAGCAAGACAGTCAGCTGATTCGGAAGTTCGTGCAGAAGCCTATGCTAATTTCCAGAAAGCTCTGGCAGAGGATCCGGCTTATGCAATGATCTGCTATATTGATGCCAACTATGTTGCTGACAGCAATATTAAAGGAATTGATTCTGATACAATTATGGGACATCATGGAGTTGGAATCTTCTGGAATGTAGCAGACTGGACTATTGAATAAAAAGATAAAGGTTGTGACGGGGGCACTAAAGGTGCCCCCTTTTTACACGAGCGGAAAAAGGATTAAAAATGGAACATTTATTAGAGGTTAAAAATCTTTCAGTCAGCATTGACGGTCCTGCCGGAGAAGTCCAGGCAGTAAGAGATGTGTCTTTTTCATTAAAAAAGGGAGAGGTGCTGGCTATAGTTGGAGAATCCGGATGCGGGAAGAGTGTGCTTTGCAAAAGTATCATGAAGCTTTTGCCTCCAAGTGCAAAGATTAAAGAGGGCAGCATCTGTGTGAACGGACAGGATATCACCTGTTACAGGGAAAAGGAGATGCAGAAACTGCGTGGAAGAGTTTTTTCTATGATCTTTCAGGATCCTATGACATCCCTGAATCCAACTATTAAAATTGGAAAACAGATTGGGGAAGCAGTGGTGATCCACAATAAGAACTACACGAAGGAACAGGTAAATAAGAAGGTTCTGGAACTTATGGAACTGGTAGGTATCTCCCATCCAAAGGAACGATATCATCAGTATCCGTGGCAGTTCTCCGGAGGAATGCGTCAGAGATGTGTTATGGCCATTGCTCTGGCTGCAGATCCGGATATTTTTATTTGCAGATGAACCAACTACTGCACTGGATGTGACTATACAGGCACAGATTCTGGATCTTCTCCGGGAAATACAGAGGAAGCTGGGAACAGCTACCATACTGGTATCCCATGATCTGGGAGTGGTTGCACGTGTGGCAGACAGAGTGGCAGTCATGTATGCAGGCAAGATCGTAGAGATCGGTACAGCAGAGGAAGTGTATTATGATCCCAGACATCCATACACATGGGGACTGATGAGATCACTGCCTGCATTTGCAAATGGAAAAGAAAGCCTGTACACCATCCCCGGCATGCCTCCTACTTTGATAGATCCGCCGAAAGGTGATGCTTTTGCATGTCGAAATGAATATGCCCTGAATATTGATTATGAAGAAATGCCGCCTATGTTTAAGATAACAGATACTCATTATGCGGCAACCTGGCTGTTGGATCCAAGAGCACCGCAGATCAAATCACCTGTGGGAGGAACAGCGCATGAGTAAAGAAGTTTTATTGGATGTCAGGCATCTGACTCAGCAGTTTCATCTGACAAAAAAGATCAAGGTAAAGGCTGTAGATGATGTCTCATTTCAGATCCATAAAGGTGAGATCTTTGGTCTGGTAGGGGAATCCGGTTCAGGAAAGTCCACAGTTGCCAGATGTCTGATGAATATATATCAGCCGGCTCATGGAGAAATCTGGTATAAAGATGTAAATATCTGCGACAAAAAGGAATTCAAAAAGCATAAAAAAAATGCTGCAGACCCGCCGCCAGATGATATTTCAGGATTCCGCATCCAGTCTGAACCAGAAAATGAAGGTGTCAGATATTATTACGGAACCAATGAGAATCCAGCATATCACACCTCCGAGAGGAAGCTTTGTGAAGGAAGCTGCTTTTCAGATGGAATATGTAGGACTTGAGAACAGTTTCCTGGATCGTTATCCATCTGAATTATCAGGGGGACAGAGGCAGCGAGTGGCCATAGCCAGATCTCTGTGTATGGAACCGGAATTTCTGGTGGCTGATGAACCTATAGCTTCTCTGGATGTGTCCATACAGGCCCAGATCGTCAATCTGTTCCGTCATCTGCAGGAGGAGCATGGATTTACATTTCTGTTTATAGCCCATGATCTGGCTATGGTTGAGTATCTCTGCGATCGTGTGGGAGTTATGTATCATGGAAAACTGGTAGAACTGGCGCCATCAGAAGAATTGTATTCCAATCCGGTGCATCCTTATACAAAAACATTGCTGTCTGCAATTCCTGTTCCTGACCCGATTAGGGAGAGAAAAAGAGTTCTGCAGTACTATGATGGCGAAGGAATGGAAAACAGCGTGTGGACAGAAGTGTCACCCGGACATTTTTGCAATGCTCCGGCTGAAGGAAAGGGGGGCAGTATATAATGAGACAAAAAAAGTTAGTCTACTATGGTAAAAAATGCCTGATATTTCTGATCTCAGTATTTATACTGTCTGTAGCTGTATTTTTATGTAGCACGTCTGGCGCCTGGAGATCCTCTGATTTCTTACTATGGCGACCGTACAGAGAAGATGAGTCCAGAAGAACGTGAATGGGCTATGGAGAAACTGGGATTGAACGAACCAATTTCTGTGCAGTATGTAAAGTGGGTAAAAATGCCTTCATGGAGAATTGGAATTCATTAAATATAAACAGGATGTGGTAGAAGTGATCGGCGGCCGTATTGGCAATACACTTGTACTTGGAGGAATCGGATTTATCATTATGTTTGCCGGAGCCTTGCTCCTGGGAATTCTGTGTGCCTGGTACGAAAACCGGCTGGCAGACCGGATCCTGTGTAAGCTGGGAACCATATCCAGTTGTATTCCTGAGTTCTGGATGGCTCTGGTCCTGATCCTTGTTTTTTCTGTAAATCTTAAGATCCTGCCAAGCAGTGGAGCTTACAGTACAGGAAATGCAGGAGATATCGGTGACAGAGTGCTGCATCTGATCATGCCTCTGACCATCGTGGTCATGGAGCATTTATGGTATTATGCTTACATGATCCGAAATAAGATCCTTGAAGAGGTTCGCGCAGATTATGTACTTTTGGCAAAGGCAAAAGGCCTGGATAAGAAAAAGCTTATGTTCAGACATTGTGTCCGAAATGTAATGCCTGCTTATCTGAGTATTATGGCCATTGCAGTCCCCCATGTACTTGGAGGAACCTATGTGGTAGAAAGTGTATTCTCTTATCCCGGAATCGGAGCTCTGTCCTATGAGAGTGCCAGATATCATGATTACAATCTGCTGATGCTGCTTTGTATGATGTCAGGAATCCTGGTTATTTTCTGTAATATCGTCAGTCAGACTATTAATGAACAGATAGATCCCCGTATGAAGGATGAAGTAATAACCGAGAAATCGGAGGTAGTAGAAGGATGACCAATCATTTATTTGAACTGGCAGGAAACAGAAAGACAGAAACCGTAATTCCCAAATCAAAGAAAAAGTGGTATCAGGGAAAACCCGTTGTTTCAGCAGCAATCCTGATTCTTATCGTACTGGGCTGTCTGTGTGCGGAACTAATCATGACAAAGGATCCTACTTATATGGATCTGTTAAACTATAATAAAGCCCCTGACAGGGAGTTCCTTTTTGGAACAGATACTATGGGACGTGATGTTTTTTTCCATGATCTGGTATGGAGGAAGGATCTCGATCCTGATTGGTGGATTAGCCACTGTTATTTCTACTTTTATTGCAGTGGTAGTCGGCGCCTTCAGTGGTGTGGCACCTGGGTGGCTGGATGAACTGATCATGAGATTTACAGAGATATTTTTAAGTATACCAACTCTGCTTCTGATCATTTTGCTGCAGGCTATTATGGGAAATGCCAATATCCTGAGTCTGTCCTTTGTGATCGGTGTGACCAGCTGGACCAGTATTGCGAAAGTGGTACGTACAGAGGTAAGACAGATACGAAACAGTGAGTATATCATCGCTGCAAGATGTATGGGAGCAGGATTTTTCCGTATTTTGTGGAAGCATCTGGTGCCGAACTTTTTTCTCATCCATTATGTTTATGGTAGTTATGAACGTAAGAACTGCAATGATCTCTGAGGCGACTTTGAGTTTTATGGGTATTGGACTTCCGATAGAGGTTATCACATGGGGAAGTATGCTGTCTCTGTCAGATAAGGCATTAATGACAGGTTCCTGGTGGATCATTCTGATCCCCGGACTTTTCCTGATCACCACAGTACTCTGCCTGACCAATATAGGAAACGCCTGCAGAGAGCGGACAAACAGAAAAGAAAGTAATTTTTTAAAAATTTTAACGGAAATCCCGCTGTCTTGTTGCTGATTTGTCTGAGTTATGGTATTATATAGTTATATTCAGCTAATATATACAAAAAAAACTATAAAAACAAGGCAGGAGTGGTCAAAATGTATCAGGAAGAATACAAACGCTGGTTGGCAGCAGATCTGCAGGATGCGGATCTTAATCCGGAGTTATCCAAAATCGAAGGAAACGATGAAGAGATTAAAGATCGTTTCGCAGTAGCGCTGAAATTCGGAACAGCCGGACTTCGCGGAGTTCTCGGAGCCGGAACCAACCGTATGAATATTTATGTAGTTCGCCAGGCAACACAGGGACTTGCGAACTGGGTAAAAACACAGGGCGGTAATCAGACAGTAGCCATCAGCTATGACAGCCGTCTTAAGAGTGATGTATTTGCAAAAACAGCAGCAGGCGTACTGGCGGCAAATGATATCAATGTCAGAATTTATGACGCACTGATGCCTGTACCTGCACTTTCCTTTGCAACACGTTACTATGAATGCAATGCAGGTATTATGGTAACAGCATCCCACAACCCGGCTAAGTACAACGGATACAAAGCATATGGTCCTGACGGATGCCAGATGACAGACGATGCAGCTGCCATTGTATATGAAGAGATCCAGAAAACAGACGTACTTACAGGTGCGAAATATATGTCCTTCGCAGAAGGCGTAGAACAGGGAAAAATCCGTTTTGTAGGAGATGACTGCAAGCAGGCTCTCTATGAAGCTATCGAATCCCGTCAGGTTCGTCCGGGTCTCTGCAAGACAGCAGGACTGAAACTGGTTTACAGCCCGTTAAACGGATCAGGACTTGTACCTGTAACTCAGGTATTAAAAGATATCGGAATCACAGATATCACAATCGTTCCGGAACAGGAATATCCGAACGGATACTTCACAACCTGCAGCTATCCGAACCCGGAAATCTTTGCAGCTCTGGAGCTTGGATTAAACCTTGCAAAAGAAACAGGTGCAGACTTAATGCTTGCAACTGACCCGGATGCAGACCGTGTTGGTATCGCAATGAAATGCCCGGATGGTTCCTATGAGCTGGTAACAGGTAATGAGGTAGGTGTACTCCTTCTTGACTATATCTGTGCAGGCCGCATTGAAAAAGGCACAATGCCAAAGAACCCGGTAGCAGTGAAATCCATTGTTTCCACACCACTTGCAGATGCAGTGGCAGAGCACTATGGAGTAGAACTCAGAAGCGTACTTACAGGATTCAAGTGGATCGGCGATCAGATCGCACAGCTTGAAGCAGCAGATGAAGTAGACAGATTTATCTTCGGATTTGAAGAGAGCTACGGATACCTTGCAGGACCATATGTACGTGACAAGGATGCTGTTATCGGATCTATGCTGATCTGTGAAATGGCTGCATATTACAGAAGCATCGGAAGTTCCCTGAAACAGAGAATGGAAGAGATCTATGCACAGTACGGACGTACCTGAACAAAGTAGACAGCTTTGAATTCCCGGGATTAAGCGGAATGGATAAGATGTCAGCTCTGATGCAGGGACTTCGTGACAAACCTCTCACAGAGATCGCAGGTCATGCCATCGTAAAAGTAACAGATTACCAGAAACCGGAAGAAACAGGACTTCCTGCAGCAAACGTACTGATCTACAAGCTGGATAACGGCGAGACAGTAGTTGTCCGCCCATCCGGAACAGAACCAAAGATCAAAATCTATTACACAACTCTCGGCAAGAATCTGGAAGAGGCAGAAGCTGAGAAAGAAAAGCTTGCAGAAGCATTAAAACCGATTATGGCATAAGCAATTGTAAGCAGAACTGAATAAAATATACCAAACCGGAAAGGCTGTGCTCATTGGAGGTGCAGTCTTTCTTTTTGTAACCCGCAGGGGCCTTACTGTTACTGTTCACTCCGTTCACAGTAACGACTTACTTGATTCGGTTAAATAGGATTGATATAATTAACACTCTTTGCTACAATAAAAAACAGCGAAAATAAAGAATAAGACTGCTTATGAATGAAAGGAAAACATACGATGGAAGAATATGAAGTAATCAGCATTCCGGTATCTGACGGAACAGAACGGGATTTTGCGATCATGGATACCTTTGAATTTGAAGGACAGGGATATCTGGCAGTTTCTCTGATCGAAGGAGATGAGATCCAGGAGGGCGTTTACATTTACCGTTACCACAATGCAGAAGATGGAGATGTTGTGGTAGAGCAGATCACTTTGCCTGCAGAATACAAAAAGGTGACAAAATTTTACGAACAGATGTAAGCAAAAAAATATCTCGAAAAAGAACCTGCATCTTGTGATAAAATAAAAAAGAAAATCAAATTTTGATTAATAAAAACAGGAGGAAAAACGATGGAAAAATCAACCGTTTATTTTACTGATTTCAGATGTCCGGTTGGCACCAGCCAGCTTGATAAATTGAAGAAACTCTGCGTTACAGCCGGAATCAAAGACATTGATATGGATGGAAAATTCGTGGCTATTAAAATGCATTTCGGAGAACTTGGCAATCTGGCTTTCCTGCGCCCGAATTACGCAAAAACAGTAGCTGATCTCTGTAAAGAGCAGGGAGGACTTCCGTTCCTCACAGACTGCAACACTCTTTATCCGGGAAGCCGTAAGAATGCACTGGAGCATCTGGAGTGCGCAAATCTCAACGGATTTAACAGCATTTCAACAGGATGCCAGATCATCATCGGTGATGGCTTACGCGGTACAGACGAAGTAGAAGTACCGGTAGTTAACGGTGAATATTGTCAGACTGCACTGATCGGACATGCGATCATGGATGCAGATATTTTTATCAGCTTAAGCCACTTCAAAGGACATGAAGCAACCGGCTTCGGCGGTGCACTGAAGAATATCGGAATGGGATGCGGAAGCCGCGCAGGTAAGATGAAACAGCATGCCAGCGGAAAACCTGCAGTAAATGAAGAACTCTGCCGCGGATGCCGTCGCTGCGCGAAAGAGTGCGGAAGTGATGCGATTACATATCCGAATAAAAAAAGCAGTCATTGATTATGATAAATGTAAAGGCTGCGGCCGTTGTATCGGAGCCTGCGGTTTTGATGCCGTATACAATCCAAACAGCAGTGCAAATGAACTTCTCGACCGTAAGATGGCAGAATATGCACAGGCAGTCTGTCATGGCCGTCCGCATTTCCATGTAGCGCTTGTTCAGGATATCAGCCCGAACTGTGACTGCCATGGCGAAAATGATGCACCAATCCTTCCTGATATCGGAATGTTTGCAAGCTTTGACCCGGTTGCTCTGGACCAGGCCTGCGCAGATGCCTGTCTGAAAGCAACTCCAATCGAGAACAGCCAGCTTGGAGAACACCTGGCAAAACCTGACTGGCATTGCCACCACGACCATTTCAAAGATTCCAACCCGAACATTGAATGGCAGGCAACACTGGATCAGGCAGAGAAGATTGGTCTGGGAACCAGACAGTATGAACTGAAGATTGTGAAATAATATGTTTATCAGCAGTGGAAAATAAATGCGAAAAAGTAATAAACAAAAAGGACCGGATGAATGAACTATATTGTCTTTGACCTGGAATGGAATCAGAATCCTTCGGGAAAGAAAACACGTAACGACAGGCTTCCATTTGAGATTATCGAGATTGGGGCTGTAAAAGTAAACAGCAAAAAAGAAATAACGGATCATTTTCACCGACTGATCAAACCACAGGTCTATAAATGGATTCATGACAGCATCCATGAGGTAATTCATGTAGATTATAAAGATCTTATGAAAGGAGTGCCCTTTGAGCAGGCAGTCAGGGAATTTATTGACTGGTGCGGAGAAGACTGGTACTTTTTTACCTGGGGAAATCAGGACGTGATGGAACTTCAGAGAAATATGAAGTTCTATGGCCTGCTGGATCTGCTTCCCGGACTGTGACCTATTATGATGTGCAGAAACTATACAGTATCAGTTATGATGACGGTACACACAGGTGTGCATTGGAGCATGCGATCGATGAGCTGAAAATAGAGAAATCCAGGGGATTTCACCGGGCGCTTGCAGATGCCTGGTATACAGCGAAAGTCCTGGAGAAAATAAATAACATAATCATCATCAATCATCCGTCACTGGATGTTTACCAGAATCCAAAGAAGAAAAAAGACGAGATACATATTTCCTATCCGGATCATGACAAATATGTATCCAGAGAATTTGCCACAAGAGAGCGAATCATGAAAGACCGCGAGGTGACCAGCACCAGATGTCCGGTCTGTCATCTGCCTGCAAAGCGCAAACTCCGATGGTTTATGAATAATCCAAAGGTTTATTACAGCATATCCAATTGTGAAGAACATGGGCTGATAAGAGGCAAGATCCGCATCCGAAAAACAGAAGATGAGAAATATTTCGCTGTGAAGACATTGCGTTTCACAGATACAGAAGAAGCGGAGGAACTTCGTGAAAGAAAAGAAGTCCTCCGCCTCAGGCGAAAACTAAAAAGAAGCGTTGAGAAGGAGATCTGAAAGGATCTCCTTTTCATATTGCATTCCATATCCGACCATATGGCCGTCTAAATAATATTTACTTTTAATTCGCTTTGGACCGACAGAATTGTTCAGAAGTTTCTGCTTCTTTACAAGCTGGCTCACATCGGTTCCTGTGGGGACAGTTACGTACACATGCCTCATATAATAGAAGGAACACAGATTATTCCAGTCCTTTAACAGGTGCTTTTCGCATGGGAGAAATACTGCCGGTACCGGATCGGTATCTATATTCAAGTCTACTTTTTCAAAATTGTCGAAGCCGTAATCCAGCAGAGAAGTTGTGTCAGGAAAAGCACCGTTTGTAGAATTCAGCACAACTGCAATGAGAATGGAATTTCCTCTCTTGGCATAGGTGACAAGCGTACTTCCCGCTGCATCGGTGTATCCGGTCTTTCCTCCCAGAACCCCATCGTATGCATAAGACTGTCCGGGCATCATCTTATGGTGATTGAGAAGATAACGGGTTTCAGACTGCTTATTAGTCGGAGGAATCTCATAAACCTGTGTGGTCACAAATTTACGGAATCTGGGATTATACCAGGCTGCCTTTGCAATCTTCATCATATCACCTGCGGTGGTATAATGCGTCTCATCCGGAAGACCATTTGGATTATTAAAATGGGTGTTCTTACAGCCAAGCTGAGCTGCCCTCTGGTTCATCAGTTCAACAAACTTCTTTACAGAACCGCTTGTTTTTTCTGCCAGAGCAAGAGCCATCTCATTGGCGGATTCCAGCATCAGAGCCATCAGGGCCTGCTCTACTGTGAAAACCTCTCCTGTTTCTGCGTAAATGCTGGAGCTTCCGGCCTCAATCCCATAAGCCGCTTCCTGCGACATGGTGATCGTATCGTCCATATTCAGATATTCACAGGCCAGAAGAGCGGTCATGATCTTAGTGATACTGGCGGGATATAGCTTATCTTTGGCATTCTTGGAATAAAGAATAGTATCAGTGACTGCATCCATCAGCACTGCGGACTGTCCCTCGATATTAGGACCTGTGGGCCATCCTTTGACAGAATCGATATCTGAGGCCTGTGAATAGGTTTCTGAATGACCGGCTTCAGGAGTGGCAGAGGTCTCGGCAGCGTAAGTGACTGCAGGCTGGGAGGTCAGAATCCCTGCACAAAGCATTCCGGTGAGGAAACGTTTCATTAATTTATGAAATTTTGTTTTAAACATTTGAAATTACCCTTCATTAAATATACATAGTAGTTGCTTTCCATATCCTGGTACATCGTTTTCGAAATAACTATACCACTCACTTGTCTGCGAATCCGATTGCACAGGTCTAAAAGCCTCAGCGTAGCCCGCTACGCCTGCGTTTTTAGACCTGCACACTCGAATCCGCATCCTACGCGATTGGTATAGTTATTTACGAAACGATGTACTGGTTCATTGTTTTAAATGACGTTCGGACAAAATATTCTACCTTATTATATCATTAATTACAATGCCTGTGTAAAATTTATATGATAGTATGTTAACAGTGTGTTACTGTTCGGGAGTTTGACAGTAACCAGTGTTATTAAACAGTAACAGGATTACCCTAATATTCAAAAAAATACTTGACACAGTGAAATTTTGTGACCTTATAATGAATCCGCATAGTTAAATAAATGATATGTCCACAAAAACGTTGATGGAGAGAGTAACTGCAGGGGAAAGCAGACAGCGAACCGGGGAGGGTGTGAGCCCGGTGGTGAGTAAATGCAGTGAAGATCACTCCGGAGTTGCAGCTCTGAAGGGTGTACAGACAGGTAAGAGCTGACGGAAATCCCCGTTAAAAGATTCATGTATCGGCAGAGGATGCCCGTACAATGTAACAGGTGGTATAGCGAACGTCAATAAACCTTCGTCCTTTTACAAAAGGGCGATTTTTTTATGGGCTTATTTTCGTTCTTAAAGGACACTGGAAATATTTTTTAGCGTATATAAACGTCCTGCATATTTTCAGGTGTCTGATACAAATAATTTAAACAGGAGGTAAATTACTGTGTACCAGAAAGTTGATACGAACTTAAACTTTGTAGACCGTGAGAAAAAAGTAGAAGAATTCTGGAAAGAAAACCATATCTTTGAGAAAAGTATGGAGAACAGAAAAGAAGGAGAAACCTATACATTCTATGATGGACCGCCCACTGCAAACGGCAAACCGCACATCGGCCATGTACTTACCCGTGTAATCAAGGATATGATTCCGAGATACCGTACAATGAAGGGCTACATGGTTCCGCGTAAAGCAGGATGGGATACCCATGGACTTCCGGTAGAACTGGAAGTAGAGAAGAAGCTTGGTCTGGATGGCAAAGAGCAGATCGAAGAATACGGTATGGAGCCATTCATCAAACAGTGTAAGGAAAGCGTCTGGAAATACAAAGGAATGTGGGAGGATTTCTCCTCTACTGTTGGTTTCTGGGCCGATATGGAACATCCATACGTAACTTACTATGACGATTATATTGAATCCGAATGGTGGGCATTAAAAGAAATCTGGAACAAGAAGCTTCTGTATAAAGGCTTCAAGATCGTTCCTTACTGTCCAAGATGCGGTACCCCTCTTTCCGCACAGGAAGTATCCCAGGGATACAAAACTGTAAAAGAGCGCTCCGCAGTTGTAAGATTCAAGGTTGTTGGTGAAGATGCATACTTCCTTGCATGGACAACAACACCATGGACACTTCCGTCCAACGTTGCACTCTGCGTAAACCCGGATGAGACTTACTGCAAAGTAAAGGCAGCAGACGGATATACCTATTATATGGCAGAAGCACTCCTTGACAAAGTCCTTGGCAAGCTTGCAAAAGAAGAAGGCGAGAAAGCATATGAAGTTCTGGAAACCTACAAAGGAACAGACCTGGAATACAAAGCATACGAGCCGCTTTTCGCATGTGCAGGAGAGGCAGCAGCAAAACAGAAAAAGAAAGCTCATTTCGTAACCTGTGATAACTATGTTACTATGAGTGATGGTACAGGTATCGTTCACATCGCACCTGCATTCGGTGAAGACGACAGCAGAATCGGACGTAACTATGAACTGCCATTCGTACAGTTCGTAGACGGACAGGGTAACCTGACAAAAGAGACACCATACGCAGGCGTTTTTCGTAAAGAAAGCAGATCCTATGGTCCTCACAGATCTGGACAAAGAAGGCAAGCTCTTCGATGCTCCGAAATTCGAGCATGATTATCCACACTGCTGGAGATGTGACACACCACTGATCTACTATGCAAGAGAATCCTGGTTCATCAAGATGACAGCAGTTAAGGATGACCTGATCAGAAATAACAATACAATCAACTGGATTCCTGAGAGCATCGGTAAAGGACGTTTCGGCGACTGGCTTGAAAACGTTCAGGACTGGGGTATCAGCCGTAACCGTTACTGGGGAACACCACTGAACATCTGGCAGTGTGAATGCGGACATATGCATTCCATCGGAAGCCGTCAGGAGTTATTCGAGATGAGCGGTGATGAGAGAGCCAAGACAGTAGAGCTTCACCGCCCATACATCGATGAGATCACACTGAAGTGTCCGGAGTGCGGTGGAGAAATGCATCGTGTACCGGAGGTTATTGACTGCTGGTTCGACTCAGGAGCAATGCCTTTCGCACAGCATCATTATCCATTTGAAAACAAAGAATTATTTGAGCAGCAGTTCCCTGCAAACTTTATCTCCGAGGCAGTAGACCAGACCCGTGGATGGTTCTACTCACTCCTTGCAGAATCCACACTGCTCTTCAACAAAGCACCATACAAGAACGTAATCGTTCTGGGACATGTTCAGGATGAGAACGGACAGAAGATGAGTAAGTCCAAAGGAAATGCAGTTGATCCATTCGATGCACTGAACAAATACGGCGCAGATGCCATCAGATGGTACTTCTACATCAACAGTGCTCCATGGCTTCCGAACCGTTTCCATGGCAAGGCAGTTGTGGAAGGACAGCGTAAATTCATGAGCACACTGTGGAATACTTACGCATTCTTCGTATTATATGCAGACATCGACAACTTCGACCCGACCAAATATGAACTGAACTATGACCAGCTTCCTGTTATGGACAAATGGCTCCTTAGCAGATTAAACACAACAGTTCAGGCAGTTGACAATGACCTGGCTAACTACAAGATCCCGGAAGCAGCAAGAGCACTCCAGGAATTCGTAGAGAGATGAGTAACTGGTATGTAAGAAGAAGCCGTGAACGTTTCTGGGCAAAGGGAATGGAGCAGGATAAGATCAATGCTTACATGACTCTGTACCATGCACTGGTAACCATCGCCAAGACAGCAGCTCCGATGATCCCGTTCATGACAGAAGACATCTATCAGAACCTGGTAAGAAGCGTGGACAAAGATGCTCCGGAGAGTATCCATCTCTGCGACTTCCCAACTGTAAACGAAGCATGGATCGACAAAGATCTGGAAGCAGACATGAAAGAGCTTCTGGGGGATCGTAGTTCTGGGACGTGCCTGCAGAAATACAGCAAACATCAAGAACCGTCAGCCGATCGGAACCATGTATGTAAAAGCTGAGAAGAAAATGAGTGAATTCTACACTGACATCATCGCAGACGAACTGAATGTCAAAGAAGTAAAATTCGCAGATGATGTAGAATCCTTTATCTCCTACAGCTTCAAACCACAGCTTCGTACAGTAGGACCGAAATACGGTAAGCTCCTTGGAGGAATCAGACAGGCTCTCACAGACATCAATGGAACAGCAGCAATGAACGAACTGAGAACCAACGGTGTCCTGAAACTGGATATCAACGGAAACGATGTAGAGCTTACAGAAGAAGACCTTCTTATTGAAACAGCACAGACAGAAGGCTATGTATCCGAATCTGACGGTGAAACATCCGTAGTTCTTGATACAAACCTGACACCTGAACTGATCGAAGAGGGATTCGTACGTGAGATCATCAGCAAGATCCAGACCATGCGTAAGGAAGCCGGCTTCGAAGTTATGGACAAGATCGTAGTATACGCTCACGGAAACGACAAGATCCAGGATGTCATGAAAGCACACGAAGATGAGATCAAGTCAGAAGTACTTGCAGACGAAATGGTACTTGGCGAGACCGATGGTTATGTGAAAGAGTGGAACATCAACAAAGAAGCAGTAACTATGGGTGTTAAGAAACTGTAATTGACAACATTCGGTCAACTACTGACAAGGTAATGATAAGTTACAGGTATTTCACAGAAAACCCGAGACATACCGCGCGAATTATGCGATTAGCATAAATTCTGTGCATCGCGAAGCGTGTTGCTGTGAACAGTAACGATAACAAAAAATGTTATAAAATTCGGCAATTATACACATGACAGACTGTCGAAAAAAGAGTATCATTATCCTTGACAGTCTGATTTCAGAGAGGAAATTGGAGGCAGAGATTCTTTGCCCCCAATTTCTCTGATATGAGAAAACAGAAGAGTTGACGGAATGAAGAGGTTCACCGGCAATATCCGCAAGGTGTATTGCTGAGAATAAAGTGAACAGTGAAACCATTACGGGAGGTATGAAATGACAAACGAAATGTTCAAGAAAGAGGCATTCAAGAAAAGCGTAAAAGACAACGTAAAATTCCTCTATCGAAAAACAATTGAAGAAGCTACACAGGAGCAGATTTTCCAGGCAGTAAGCTACTCTGTAAAAGATGTTATCATTGATAACTGGCTTGCAACACAGAAAGCTTATGACGAACAGGATCCGAAGATCGTATACTATATGTCCATGGAATTCCTGATGGGACGTGCTCTCGGAAACAACCTGATCAACCTTTGCGCTTACGGTGAAGTAAAAGAAGCTCTCGAAGAGCTGGGATTTGACCTTAACTGTATCGAAGATCAGACCGGATCCGCACTTGGAAACGGTGGTCTGGGAAGACTGGCTGCATGCTTCCTTGATTCTCTCGCAACTTTAAATTACGCAGCATATGGCTGCGGAATCCGTTACCATTACGGAATGTTCAAACAGAAAATCCAGAACGGTTATCAGATCGAGGTACCGGATAACTGGTTAAAGAACGGTTACCCATTCGAACTGCGTCGTCCGGAATATGCCAAGGAAGTACACTTCGGCGGATATGTAAGAGTAGAGTACGATCCTGAAAAGGGCGGAAACAAATTTATCCACGAAGGATATCAGGCAGTAAAAGCCATTCCTTATGATATGCCGATCACAGGATATGACAATGATGTAGTAAACACACTTCGTATCTGGGATGCAGAGCCGATCGTAGACTTCGAGCTTGATTCCTTTGACAAGGGTGATTACAAGAAAGCAGTAGAGCAGGAGAACCTTGCCCGCAATATCGTAGAAGTCCTTTATCCGAACGACAACCACTATGCAGGTAAAGAGCTGAGACTGAAACAGCAGTACTTCTTTGTATCTGCAAGCCTCCAGGCAGCAATTGCCAAATACAAAAAGAAACATGACGATATCCATAAATTATATGAAAAAGTAACATTCCAGATGAACGATACACATCCGACTGTAGCAGTAGCAGAGTTAATGCGTATCCTCATGGACGAAGAAGGACTCGGATGGGATGAAGCATGGGAAGTAACAAGAAAATCTGTTGCTTACACAAACCATACTATCATGTCCGAAGCACTTGAGAAATGGCCGATCGAGCTCTTCTCCAGACTGCTTCCGCGTGTATACCAGATCATCGAAGAGATCAACCGTCGTTTCATCCTTGAGATCCAGGCAAAATATCCGGGAAATTATGAGAAGATCAAAAAGATGGCTATCATCTATGACGGACAGGTTAAGATGGCTCACCTTGCAATCGCAGCAGGCTACTCTGTAAACGGTGTTGCACGCCTTCATACAGAGATCCTGAAGAATCAGGAATTAAAAGACTTCTATGAATGATGCCTGAGAAATTCAACAACAAGACAAACGGTATCACTCAGAGACGTTTCCTGCTCCACGCAAATCCACTCCTTGCAGACTGGATCACAGAGCATATCGGACCGGACTGGATCACAGACCTTCCGCAGTTAAAGAAACTGGCAGTTTACGCAGATGATGAAAAAGCACTCCAGGAATTCATGAACATTAAGTTCAAGAACAAAGAGCGTCTGGCTAAATACATCCTTGAGCACAATGGCGTAGAAGTAGACCCGCACTCCATCTTCGATGTACAGGTTAAGAGACTTCACGAGTACAAACGTCAGCTCCTGAACATCCTGCATGTTATCTATCTGTACAACCAGATCAAGATGCATCCGGAAATGGAATTCTATCCAAGAACATTCATCTTCGGTGCAAAAGCATCCGCAGGTTACGCAACAGCCAAGAAGATCATCAAACTCATCAATTCCGTAGCAGACGTAGTAAACAACGATGCTTCCATCAACGGCAAGATCAAAGTTGTATTCATCGAAAACTACAGAGTATCCAACGCTGAGTGGATCTTCGCAGCAGCAGACGTTTCCGAGCAGATCTCCACAGCAAGTAAAGAAGCATCCGGTACAGGTAACATGAAGTTCATGCTCAACGGTGCTCCTACACTTGGAACAATGGACGGTGCTAACGTAGAGATCGTAGAAGAAGTTGGCGCAGAAAACGCATTCATCTTCGGTTTAAGCTCCGACGAAGTAATCAACTACGAAAACAACGGCGGATACGATCCAAACGTGATCTACAACACAGATGAAGAAATCCGTCAGGTACTGATGCAGCTCATCAACGGAACCTTCTCCAATGATACAGAACTCTTCCGTGACCTGTACGATTCACTTCTCAACACAAAGAACACAGACAGAGCAGACCGCTACTTCATCCTCGCAGACTTCCGTTCCTATGCAGACGCACAGAAACGCGTAGAAGCAGCATACAGAGATGAAAAAAGGCTGGGCTAAGAAAGCACTCCTCAACACAGCATGCAGCGGTAAATTCACATCTGACAGAACCATCCAGGAATATGTAGATGATATCTGGCATCTGGATAAGGTTATTGTTAGAAAGAAATAATGAACAGATTATAATAAGAAATAAAACGTTCACTTCAGGCCCATGATAGTAGAGGCTATCATTCTGAAAGGAATAGTAAAGAAACAGCAGAGAACAGTAGAAAGTTCCCTGCTGTTTTTTGTAATACTGGTAATAAGAATGTATTTTTGATAGAATAAGGAAAGATAATCAGTTTTGACAGAATGGAGGAATACAAGATGCTGAAAATATTCTTTGGGGACAACCCGGGAGGCAATTATATTTTTAATCCCGATGTGTTCTTTAATAACACATATGAAGACGAGTGGATTACATCAGAGACTTCCAGAAAAATGATTAAAGATATAGATGGATCAGAAGTAAAAGGACCATGTATGATCGACAGCCCATTTCTCGGCCCGATTCCACCAGAGCGTCTGTCGGGAGGAGTAAAAACCCTGATTTTGATGCAAAATGATCCAGACCATATTTTTTAATGCATCTGCCTGTGGAAATAATTGTGCACAATGGATTTTAAGACTGGCAGAACAAAAAGATATTACAATTCGCCTGGGATATATCATGGACTTTGGAAAACAGCCATTTGATATCTATATTGTAAATACAGGAAAAACTGTACACACTATGCTTGAACTTGATGACGAAATCATTGTAAACCGATTGTTGAGAGGATAATAAATTATGACAGGAAAGTATGATATCGAAATATATAATAAACGAGTTCATTATCATCTTACCGTAAAGAGAAATATCACCGTTATTCAGGGAGATTCCGCAACAGGAAAAACAGAACTTCTTAGAATGATTTCTGATTATGAGAACAATGGCATATCATCAGGAATTACTGAAATATGTGAAAAGAGATGTGTGGTAATAGAAAACGCTTCATGGAAAGAAAGACTTGCCACGCTACAGCAATGTATTATATTTATTGATGAAGGGGCACTATTCTTACGTAGTAAAGAGTTTACTAAGATGGTGAAAGGAAGCGATAATTACTTTGTTCTGGTCACAAGGGACAGTCTGGAACATTTGCCATATAGTATTGAAGAAATTTACGGTATGAGACAAGAACGGGATAGCCAGAAATATCAGAACGCCAGAAGGATATATAATGAAACTTATCAGTTATATAATTTGCAGGCAAATGAAGATATCCATCCAGATCTGATCATAACAGAAGACTCTAATTCAGGATACGAATTCTATCATAAATTGTTCGGAGAAACGTGTTGCTCAGCAGAAGGAAAAAGCAACATACTTTCGTATCTGCAGAAAAGCCATGAGAAAGAAATTCTTGCAATTGTAGACGGAGCCGCATTCGGTCCAGAGATGCAGCATGTAATGCAGTATATAAGAGATAGCAGAAACAAAATCGTATTATACGCACCGGAATCATTTGAGTATTTGTTGTTAAGAGCAAATATTATAGACAGAACCTCAGAAGCAACAGAAAAGACTTATGAACTGGCAGATAGTAGAGAGTATTTCAGTTGGGAAGAGTTTTACACTGCCTATTTAATAGAACAAACACGAAATACAATATATGAATATAGTAAGAAAAAACTTAAAGATACATATCTGACAGCTGGAAACTTCCGAAAGATTGTAAGCCAGCTTCCTGAGAAAATCAAACTGGCATTAATGGTAAATCAGAAACAACAATTATGAAATTAGAAATGGCAGAGAATCGGACAGGGTTCTCTGCCACTTTTTAACTTATATGTGAGCTTATACATCATCTTGTGATAAAGATGAAAAACTCACCACATTTGTAACAAATTATAGATTTCAGACATGGAAAATCAAGGAAAATAAAATGTTTTAGAAGTGTACGAAATTTAAAAAAAGTTGTAAAATTCTTGAGCATTACCCTTGACAAAAAAAGTGGTGAAAGCACTATTATTAACCATAACAGACAGATTATGTCTAGGAATCTTTACCCAAAAAGAAATAGTTATATTAAGGAAAGGGGAACTATAATCATGACAAAGATTAAAAACACAAAGAAGGGCATGGCAAAAAAGACATTAAGTATGTCACTTGTTGTTGCAATGCTTGCTACTTCTAATGTGCCGGTATGGGCTGCTGAGTTCAGCGATGGTACAGATGCTGCAACTGCTACAGAAGCGCCAGCTGCAGAAACATTTGGCGATGATACAGATATTGCTCCGGTTGTAGAAGACACAACAGATGATGTGCAGGTAGCTACAGCTGCAAGTGATTATGATTTTTCTGGTATTACGGTCAATGATAAAATGAAAACCCAACATGGGCTTGGAAGGCTGAAGACTCCAGTTCTGTTGTTGGCACAACACCTGCAAATTGGTACTTTATTTAAAACTTATACATTTACTGGAACTGGCAATTTACAGTATGCATGGGCATATAACGGTGCCTGGAATAAACCAGCGGCAAATGCAAACGTTATTAGTGGTGGGACTTTAGCAAACGTAACAGTTCCAGATACGACAGAATTACAAAAGTACGTAAATCAGACATTATCCTTAATCTTAGTTGAAGAAGGAACTACAACACCTATTGCAAACTTTTCATTTGGAACTATTCAGCCAGTAGACCTTGGCACAACAGGCGTTAGTGTATCTGCCAATGCAAACTATAACGGTGCAGAGCAGAAGCCAACTGTCACAATCGATACATCGAACGTTCCTAGTACATATACAGATATCAAAAGTTCAACAGCAGATGCTTTTGATTGGAGTTATTCTGGAAGCAATGGCTTAACAGAAGTTGGTTCCAATGTAACAGTAAGCGGAACATTAAAAACAGCTAATAAGTTATACACTGGAAGTGTCAAAGGAAACTATACAATTGGAAAGTATACAATTACTAACAGTAATCTGATTGTAAAGGTTGCTGATACCAATAAAGAAAATCACATATAACTGGAAATACTGCAGAAACAGTTGATAATTCTTAGTTAATGTATATCTTCCAGATGCAAAAGATGCTACAAAAGCATCCGAATATTTCTTTAAACGAATATATCAAAAAAGTAACTGTTAATGCAGGTGCCATTACTCCTGAAGGAAGAGCTGGTTTAAAAGTTACATTAGATGGAGCCAAATTAAAGAAATCTGGAAAATTTACAAATGAGGCAGATATTGAGTTAGACATAACAGCTGATAATGCTACAACTGGTGTGCTGAATACCGTAAAAATTGTTCCGATTGATTTAGCAGGCGTTACTGCTACAATTAAAGAATCCTTTAAAACTAGAAGAAGTTTCCACTAAAGTTTTAACAGCGAATGATTTAGTGTTTACTAAAAATGGAAAAGAATTAGAGTTAAAACCTGCAGATGTTACTGTAACTATTACTAAAGGTACTTACGATAAGATTGGAACTTATACAGGTGCTATTGTCATTGCAGCTGCCAATGGAAATGTTAAAAATTCAACAACAGCAAATTTAGTAATTAAAAAACAATACATTTGCTCCAACTGCTACATTTAAAGGCGGAGAAGCCAGTAATTATTTAACTACTGATGGAACTACTCCTACAAAAGGTTTGGATTATAACAATGGTAAAGCGGTAGAGTTTGATGCAGCAGATTTATTTAATGGCACAAATACTACACCTAAGTTAGGATGGTTTGATCCAATTGGAACTGCTGCTTCTGCTACTAAAACCTGAGCAGAGTTACTATCATGTTAAATATAAAAATAACGTAAATGCTACTGGAACAGGTAAAGATAAGCTGGGTGTATTAACAGTATATGCAGTTGGCGGTGATTATGATGGATGCAGCAAAGATTTCTATTTTAAGATCAATCCATCTAAAGTTACTCCTACTGATACAGATAAAACAACTGTAACAACAGCCATAAACAAAGATATCGCTGGTGTCTCTATCAAAAGAGGCAAACAATAAAGATGCTGCTGCATATGCAGATGCTATCGGTATTACTGTAAACGGAACCAATGGCGCAGCGAAAACAAAAGACACTATTATTTCCAACGCAACAAAAGATAATGACTACAAAGTAGAATATTCTTTTGTACAAGCTAATGGATCTACTGCAGGAAGCAACGTAGTTGGTGATTATGTAGCTGCTAAAATTACATTAAAGAAAGATGGTAATTTTGCTCTTCCAGAAGGAACTACTTCTACAGCTACTGGTGCAATAAGCACATATCCTAAATTAGGAAAAGAAGATACTGGCGTAAATATGCAGTAACAGAAGCTACTGCTAAAGATAATGGTGTTAATCACATTATATGTTCCAATTGTTGAAAAATCTATTTCTGATTTAGACATTTCACTGGATCAGACAAGTTATACATTTACCGGTACAACAATTGAGCCAAAAGTAAGTGTTAAATTAAATGGAAAAGCATTTGAGAAAGGCACTGATTATACTGTAAGTGTTAAAAATGGTATTAATGTAGGTACTGCGGATGTTACTGTTACATTAAAAGGAAGCACAGGTTATAAAGGAAGCAAGACTCTTTCTGCAACTATTACACCTGCTAAAATTTCCGATGTAAAATTTGCAATTAAGAAAGGTCATGAACTGACATATGATGCAACACAGAAAAAACCAAGTATTGCTCAGGATGAAGACACAACAACCACTAAAATTGACTATGTTTCTGAAAATGATGCAGCTGCACAGGTAAAATTAGGTTCTGTTGTTATCAGCCAGTTATTTGATATCACATACGGAACAAATGTTGATGCTGGAAAAGATGCCGGTACAGTTACATTAACACCAAAAGCATCTGCCGCAAAGAACTTTGATGGAAGCAGTGTAACAGCTACATTTGACATTGCCCGTCGTACTCTTACAAACAAAGAGGGCACAACAGCTGGTACTTATCCGTGGGCTGTTAAACTTGTAAATGATGATGGACTTATCATTGCCAGAACTGATGTTACGCCTTCTAATGCTCCTGCTACTACTCCAAAAAAATATACTTTAGAGGCTTCTGATACGGATATGGAGTGGACAGGAAATGATACCATATTTGCTAATGCATCTCTTGTTGATGACAATATTGATACAGTAAAAGCAACTAGTGGTGAGTCTTCCAAACCATCTATCAGAAAAAATGACATTACATACAAACTTGCATATGCAAATAATGTGGAAAAAACTACAATAAAAGCTCCTGCATACGTATGTGTTGTCGGTACAGGCAATTATGGCGGAACTTATTCTATCGTAAAAGATACTAAAACAGGTGATGTAACTCCAATGCTTACAAAAACCGTAACAGAAATTAACAAGAAGAATCCTGGTACATATGAAGTACTTCTTGATAATGTATTAGAAAATTCCTGGGCAGAATTCCAGATTTCTGGACGTAGCTTTGCAGCTAAAAAACGTTACTATCACAAACGCAACATATGCAGGTGGTGTAGCCGTTAAACCAGGTTCTGTTGTAAAAGATCCTAAGACAGGCACAGTCCTGACAGAAGGAAAAGACTACGAATTAGTATTTGATAAAGAAAATGTAAACGCTACAAATACACCAATCGAAGTAACTGTAAAAGGTATCGGTCAGTACAAAGGCAGCCTTGTAAACGCTAAGACAGACGGCAAGAAACTCACATTCATCATCGAGAAGAAAGCCCTCAAAGATTGCTCCGTATCTGTAGATAAGAACCTGAAACTTACAGTTATGAACGGCAACGTTCTTGAAACAAAAGAAAACTTCACTGTTAAAGACAACGGTGACGGAACAGCTACTGTATCTGTAGTTGACGGTGGAAAGAACTACACAGGTTCTGTTAACGTTGAGATCGGTGGAAGAAAAGTCGGTGCTCCGATGATCAGCAATGTGAAAGTTGTTGGCAACAAAGCAACTGTTATCCTTTCTGATGATGTAGAAGGTGCTTCCGGTTATGACTATGTAATCTCTACAGATAAAGACTGCATCACAAACAAAGATTATGTAGCTGTAAACAAGAATCAGGCTAAGACAACTACAGCATTCAAATATGTAGATAAAGGAACATACTACGCATACTGCCACGCATGGACACGTGATGCAAACGGTAAGAAAGTATTCGGCGAATGGTCCAACGGATTCCAGTTCTCCGTAACTGCAACTACACCGGATGCTCCAGTGATCACAGACGTAAAAGTAAGCGGATCTACTATTTGTATATTCCATTTAAGTAGTGCATCTTTTCCAGAAATTCAGAGCACCTAAATCCGATATTTTAGAGCAGGCATTTCCGCTCTATAGTGCAATCGCCTATAATGAATCCATGCACATAAAATTGTGTAAATTCATTACAGGAGGTCGATAACCATGACTGATTATCGAGAAATCATCAGACTGCATAGTCTGAAGTTCAGCAATGTAGCCATTGCTAACAGCTTATGCTGTTCACGCAACACAGTTTCAGAGGTGCTTAAGCTTGCTGAAACACATTCTCTGGAATGGCCTATTCCGGAAACTCTGGCTAACAGAGATATTGGGCATCTGTTTTATCCAGGCAGGGGCAATAATGAGGGAAGAAGACTCCCTGATTATGAGTATGTTTACAATGAACTGGCCAAGCCCGGTGTAACACTCTCACTTTTATGGGCGGAATACTGTGCAAAATGCGAAGCTGAGCATACGATTCCGTATCAGCATTCACAGTTTAATGACAAATATCATGCCTATGCTGCATCAAAGAAGGCAACTCTCAGAATCAAGCGCAAACCTGGGGAAATAATGGAGGTAGACTGGGTAGGCGATACGCTTAAAGTTTATGATGCTGCCAGTAGCAGCGACATATCTGCATATATATTTGTTGCTGTTCTTCCATGCAGTTTGTATGGATATGCGGAAGCATTCCCCGATATGAAATCCAACCACTGGATAGAAGCTCATATCCATGCCTATTCATTCTTTGGCGGTGTAACACGTATTCTTGTACCAGATAATCTTAAAACAGGTGTGATCAAAAACACACGGACAGAGCTTATACTTAACCGATCCTACCACGAAATGGCAGAGCACTATGGAACTACAATTATTCCTGCCCGTCCGGTAAAACCGAAGGATAAACCAAATGCGGAAGGTACTGTAAAAGTTCTTGAAACATGGATCCTTGCAGCCTTAAGAAACCGGAAGTTCTTCACTTTTGATGAGCTTAATAAAGCCATCCATGAAAAACTTGAAGAATTCAATGCGAAACCTTTCCAGAAAAAGAAAGGAAGCAGGTTATCTGCATTTATTGAAGAAGAAAAGGACTTCCTCATGCCATTACCTGCTTCCCCGTATGAAACGGCTGTCTGGTCAACTGCCACCATACAACCCGATTATCTCATAAAAATCGGAGATTGCAAGTATTCTGTCCCGTATGAATTTATCGGTAAGAAAGTCGATATCCGTGTCACTGAAAACAGTATTGAAGTTTTTTACCACAACAACCGTATAGCATCGCATGTGCGTAGGCTGTACTCTCCGGAACCGATTTATGTACCAGAACATATGCCTGAAAATCACAGAAAGTTTCTGGAATACAACACCGACAGTTTTCTGGCCTGGGGAAAGAATGTTGGCTGTTCCACCCTTATTGTAGTAAAACATTTTTTATATATGCATAAGGTAGAACAACAGGGTTACAAATCCTGTGCATCGTTGATGAAACTTGCGGACCGCTATGGTACGGAACGTTTGGAAAACGCCTGTGTCAAGGCACTTAGTTACACGCCAAGCCCAAGTTTGAAAAATATCAGCACCATTTTGAAAAATGGTCAGGACAAAGTGGCAGTAGAGAAAGCTGCTTCCAGCGCTTTTAATAAAGAAAGTTCCAAGTATGGCATTACCAGAGGTGCCTCCTATTACGAAGGAGGTGACCGTTCATGATCCGTCAGTCAACCATAGATAAGCTGCATGATCTGCGATTATCTGCAATGTCAGATGCTTTTGAATGCCAGTGCAGGGATCCTGAGACCTATCAGGGATTATCCTTTGAAGACCGCTTCGGTATGCTGGTTGATAAAGAATGGGATAAGCGAAAAAGCACAAAACTGCAAAAGCTTATCCGCAGTGCTGAATTCCGTTATCCCAATGCGTGCATGGAAGATATCGAGTATCATCCTGACCGAATCATGGATAAGCAGATGCTGGAATTCTCCACCTGCCGGTATATATCCGATGACCACCATATCATTTTAAAAGGAGCCTCCGGGAATGGCAAAACATACATCGCCTGTGCACTCGGGATCGCAGCCTGCAGGAACTTTATCAAAGTACGTTATGTACGTCTGCCGGATCTATTGAATGAACTGGCTGTTGCACATGGGGACGGCACGCTGAAAAAGGTAATTAAAGCATATCAAAAGATTGATCTTTTGATTCTGGATGAATTCCTGTTAAGTCCAGTATCTACAGAACAGACACGGGAGCTTCTCGAGATCATTGAAGCCCGTAGTGTAAAAGGCTCTGTGATTTTCTGTACACAGTTTGAACCAAAAGGCTGGTACAACCGCATTGGAAATGAATGTGATGCCACTATTTGCGAAGCATCATCGACCGGATCATTCATAATTCCTACGAGGTGATGATTGATGGCCGTGTATCCATGAGGGAACGCCATGGCATTAACGCTTCCCGGAAAGGAGCTGTCCATGACTGACTATTGCGCCTTCAGCAAAGACCATAAATGCATCAAGTTTACGGATTATGAAATAACCCGCCACGAATTAGAGGAAGCCGATGAACTGTGTCATGATAATTGGAGAGAAATCCAGCACTTAAGAGAATATATTGACCGTTTACAAGTACTTCTTACAGAACACGGAATAGCTATTCCTGATGAATACTAATTAAATGCTGCACTCTGCTCCGGAAAGATATGCACTATTTTTCCGGAAAAGGGTGCTCTGAATCCTTGGAAAGCATGCACTATTGCATTGGAATACTCACTAGGGTCTTTTTTGAAACTTAACATATACACCAATCAATGCTATATTACTAACTGCTAATAAACATGCGGTCATTACAAAAATTTTCCTTTTTTAATCGTACCAAATTTGTATATGATGCTAACTATTAATAAAACATACTCTAACAATCCAATAATAAAAAAGTTCCTTCAGACGTGTACGCAATATTCCTTTTATACTGTTTACTGACAAAATAAATTTAATTATCCAAAATATGAATAAACAGCCTAAAATCCAAAATATAACTTCCTGATATGTATGTCCTCTCGGATATGAATAAAAATCATCCCACTGTTTATGGTTAAACACCCCTGCATATACAACATAAGCCTCTTTTATCAATCCTATATTAACTGCATAGAAAAAATTCCAAACATATGCCTGTTTAAATGTGCAATCAAAGTAGCAAAAAAACATATATACAATTATTCCACTCCCAAGAATAATCATTAACAACGATTGATATCCAGCCCAATACTGAGCAGTTAACCAAAATATCATGCGATATATAATATTCTTCTTAAGACCATCTCCTTTTTCTTTACAAAAAAAAATATCATATATAATTCCTGCAATTAATCCAATTATGTATATACAAATAACTTTTATGACATATTTTTCTATTTTTTTATCAATCTGCCATAATGAAACAGAAAAATTATAAATTCCAAAAAAAATCAAAGAATACAACAGCCATTCTAGAACATAATATTTTTTTTTCTAATATTCTTCGTTCAGAAAAACGTCTGGCTAAATATCCAGACACCTATCCCTGTCTCCATAAAACGTTGCCAGTCCATACAATAAAACTTTCAGCATTCTTCATACCCCCCCAGTAATTCAGAATTGCTTCTCTGACACCTTTGAATCTTTCTCTGCCAACTGTAATAATATTACCGTCCCGCATATAAAGATCCCTTCCTTTCATCTTCATCACATGTTGGATGTTTGCAAGATATCCTCTGTCAGATATAATAAATTCTTTTGAATTCAGTTCTTTTTCTACTGTTGACAGACTTGCTCTGATCTTTACTTCCCCCACGCCTGTGCACAAAAATCACATATTTTCCTTCTTTTTTCATATAGAAAATATCAGAATATGCCAGTTTTTCAACTTCGTTTCTTTTATTTATGATATAGTACCGCTCTTCTTTCTCCATAATTACAGGAAGAAGCGCATCATAAGCCTGCGAAAGTTTTTTCCTTCAGACACTCTGATCATAAATGACAATGTGGAAATTGCTTTGAAGATGAATGCAGATGGTGTTCATGTAGGGCAGAGTGATATGGAGCAGGTGCTGTGCGTGAGAAACTTGGACCGGATAAAATCCTGGGAGTTTCGGCACGAACGGTAGAGCAGGCATTGCTTGCACAGGAGCGTGGTGCAGATTATCTGGGGGTGGGTGCAGTATTTGCA
>ENA-OQAJ01000039-OQAJ01000039.1-human-gut-metagenome-genome-assembly--contig:-NODE-39-length-33476-cov-4.095865_pt1 | contig 33476 bp, 47 predicted proteins | sample MGYA00242736_ERZ504529 | MGnify/ENA primary metagenome ERZ504529 (study PRJEB26092, sample SAMD00036275) | human gut metagenome | host: Homo sapiens | study: EMG produced TPA metagenomics assembly of...
GCCTGAACGACGGTGGCACCCGGGTACAAATATGGTATTCCTCTGTCCAGCCCAACAACCCCACCGGCCAGCTGGCAGAGCCTGCCCTTGTGGAAGCGCTGCTGCGCAGATGCGAAGCCGTGGGTGCGGTGCTGGCCGTGGACGAATGCTTTCTGGATTTTCTGCCGGAGGGCGAAGGCCTTTCGGCAAAGCATCTGCTGAAAAACAGCAAAAAAACTGATTATTTTAAAAGCCTTCACCAAGCTTTACGGCATGGCAGGCGTGCGTCTGGGCTATTGCCTGTGCTCTGATACAGAGCTGCTTGCCCGGATGCGGGCAGCGGGCCAGCCGTGGGCGGTTTCCAGTCTGGCACAGGCGGCGGGCATCGCTGCGCTGGACGAGACGGAATATGTGGCGAAGGTGCGTGCATTGATCGAAGCACAGCGGCCTGTGCTGGCAGACGGCCTGCGGGCGCTGGGCCTGCGGGTGATCGAGGGCCGGGCTAACTATCTGCTGTTCCGCGCGCCGGAAGCGCTGGGCGAAGCGCTGCGCCGCAAGGGTGCGGTACTGCGCAGCTGCGGCAATTATCCGGGCCTTGATGCCAGCTGGTACCGCACCGCCGTGCGCACAGAAAACGAGAACCGGCAGCTGCTTGCACTGCTGGCCGAAACCCTGCCGGAGGTGGCACAATGAGCAAGGCAAAATGCATTATGGTGCAGGGCACCATGAGCGGTGCGGGCAAAAGCCTGCTGTGCGCGGCGCTGTGCCGCATCTTTGCACAGGATGGCTACCGCGTGGCCCCTTTCAAAAGCCAGAACATGGCCCTGAACAGCTTTGTCACTCGCAACGGTGCAGAGATGGGCCGTGCGCAGGTGGTGCAGGCACAGGCTGCAGGCGTGGAGCCGGATGTGCGCATGAACCCCATCCTGCTCAAGCCCAGCAGCGATGTGGGCAGTCAGGTGATCGTGAACGGCAAGGCCCGGGGCCAGATGTCTGCCGCCGATTATTTCAGGATGAAGCGCAGCCTTATCCCGGACATTCTGGAAGCCTACAACAGCCTTGCCGCCGAGAACGACATCATCGTGATCGAAGGCGCGGGCAGCCCGGCAGAGATCAACCTGAAAGCCGACGATATCGTGAACATGGGCCTTGCAAAGCTGGTGGATGCGCCGGTGCTGCTGGCGGGCGATATCGACCGGGGCGGCGTATTCGCGCAGCTGTACGGCACTGTGGAGCTGCTGGAAGCCGACGAGCGTGCCCGCATCAGGGGGCTCATCATCAACAAGTTCCGGGGCGATGTGGAGATCCTGCGGCCCGGCCTTGCCATGCTGGAAGAAAAAACGCAGCTGCCCGTGCTGGGCGTAGTGCCGTACCTGCGGGTGGAGATCGAGGACGAGGACTCCCTCTCCGACCGGCTGGACACAAAAGCTGCGGTCAAGCCGCTGGATATCGCCATCCTGCGCCTGCCGCATGTGTCCAACTTCACCGACTTTATCCCGCTGGAACAGCACCCGCTGCTGGGCGTGCGGTATGTGCAGCGCACCCGCCAGCTGGGTGCACCGGATCTCGTCATCCTGCCCGGTACCAAGAACACCATGGACGACCTGCGCTGGCTGCGGGAAAGCGGACTGGAAGCGGCGGTGCTCAGGCTTTCGGCAGCCGGTACGCCGGTGCTGGGCGTGTGCGGCGGCTATCAGATGCTGGGCGAACAGCTCTGCGACCCGGCAGGGGAGGAGAGCGGCACCCCCTGCACCCTGCGGGCCTTGGCCTGCTGCCCACCACGACGGTGTTCGGCACCGAAAAGCACCTGACCCAGACCGCAGCCTGTGTGACCACAGAACCCTTTGCAGGCGCAAAGCTGACGGGCTACGAGATCCACGCAGGCCGCACCGAGGTGCGGGGCAGTGCGTTCTGCATCCTTGCAGACGGCACGCCGGAGGGCTGTGTGCAGGACGGTGTATTCGGTACCTACCTGCACGGCCTGTTCGACACCGGCGAACTGACCGAAAAACTGACCGCATTTTTGTGCAAACGGAAGGGCATCGATCCGGCCGGGGCCGAGCTTATCCCCATGGAGCAGTACCGTCAGCAGCAGTTTGATCTGCTTGCCGATGGTGTGCGTGCGGCACTGGATATGCCCGCCATCTATGCCGCTATGGGAATGCAAAAAGGAGACAACACATGACACCGCAGCATCATCTGCCCGCCGACATGAACGGACGAGCATCTCCATTATCACAAGGGAACTGGACGAGCTGGGCCTGACCCCGCCGCCGGAGACGGCTGCGGTGGTCAAGCGGGTCATCCACACCACCGCGGATTTCGACTATGCCAAAAATCTGCGCTTTACACCCGGCGCGGTGGAAGCCGCAGTCAAGGCCCTGCACGCGGGTGCTTTCATCGTTACCGACACTAATATGGCGCTGGCGGGCATCACAAAGCCGGGCCTGAAAAAACTGAACGGTGAAGCCATCTGCTACATGGCAGACCCCGCTGTGGCCGAAGCCGCAAAGCAGGCGGGCACCACCCGTGCCGTTGCCGCCATGCACCGCGCTGCCCGGGAGCACCCGGGGGCCATTCTGGCCATTGGCAATGCGCCCACGGCCCTTTTGACCATTGCGGAGGAAATGGAAGCCGGTCTGCGGCCTGCACTGGTCATTGGCGTGCCGGTGGGGTTTGTGAATGTGGTGGAAAGCAAGGAAGTACTGTTTGCCGCCTGCGAGCGATACGGCGTGCCTGCCATCGCCGCCATGGGCCGCAAGGGCGGCAGCAATGTGGCTGCAGCCATCTGCAACGCCCTCATTTACTCTGCCGCCGAAATGCTGGACCCTCTGCCAGAGGGTGGAACGGATAAGGCGGAAACAGCATAACATCAAAAACCCGGAACCCTTTTTGAGCCGTTTTGGCCGAGAAAAGGTTCCGGGTTTGTTCATGATTTTTTCAGAGAGCTATTTTGCAACAGCCCCATTTTCACGGAAAAGGTCCGAACTGAGCACGGCATCCACACTGCCGGCATCAGGCTGCGGGGAACGCCTTGTTCCACACTTCGATCACCTTGAACTTCGGGGTCCAGCCTTCGGGTTCAAAGCGGTCGCCCTTGGCACCCATGGTGCCCTGCTCGGTGCACCACTGTGCGGCCTTGGCCATATCAGGGTCGGTCACATCCGCAAAGGCGGGTGCGCCTGCGGGTTCGGGCCTGCCTGCGGTGTTCCACACCAGCATCGAGCCTTTTGCATTGCTTCCCGTGATTGTAACATTGCGCATACCCGTAATGGTAAGGCCCAGGCCACCGTCCATTCGTGTATCATTGGTGCAGACCAGAACAATATCCGTGCTGTGTCCACCTTGAAAATACCATATTTCACCTTCTTTTTCAATAAAACCTGCGTGAAACGCCCCAAAACTGCGTGAAAAAAACGTTTTGCACCGCTGTGCGCGCCTTTGCCCCCTCTTGCAATTTGTGCGCAAAGGGTGTAGAATACAGTCACAATCAAATACAGGGGAGCTTGTAAAGCAGGCTGAGAGGAAGTACCCAAACTTCGACCCTTTTACCTGATGCGGATAATGCCGCCGTAGGAAGTCAGAATGGATGATTTTTTGCAGGAGGCACCGCGGAAGGTGTCTCCTGTTTTTTGTTGTGTACCTATTACCATTAAGGAGGATGCCTTGTACTTTTCTGCGGAAGTGCCGCAGCGGGCTGAGGGGGAGCGCCCTGAGCTTTGTGACCGTCAGCGATGGGAAGCCGTGTTCCGGCGTGAGAGGAGACCAGAAAGTCTCGACCGCTTCTTATAGTTCCTGCGCCGGGTCTGGCACCGGGTGCGGGCTGTTTGCGGAGGCGCTGTATGGTTTTTGCTGCTTCCGCAGGTTTGGAAAGGAGCCTTGCCTTATGAAAAACTCTCTGTGAAAAAGCTGGCGCTGGCCGGCATGCTGTGCGCTCTGTGCGTGGTGGGCAGCGTATTCAGCTTCCCCATGTTCGGCAGCAAATGTGCACCCATCCAGCACATGGTCAATGTGACCTGCGCGGTGCTGCTTGGCCCGTGGTGGGGCGTGGGCGTGGCCTTTGTGGCTTCGCTGCTGCGCAATCTGCTGGGTCTGGGCAGCCTGATGGCCTTCCCCGGCAGCATGTTCGGCGCACTGCTGTGCGGCCTTGTGTACCATAAGACCAAAAACATCCTTGCCACCATGGTGGGCGAGGTGTTCGGCACCAGCATTCTGGGCGGCCTGTGCGCTTACCCGGTGGCCATCTTCCTCATGGGCAAGAGCGCCGGCGACATCGCGTTCTATGCCTACATCGTGCCGTTCCTCATCTCCACTGCAGTGGGTTCCATCATTGCGGGCGTGCTGGTGTACAGCCTGCAGCGCTCCGGCGCTCTGCGCTCCATGCAGAACAGTCTTTCCTGACGGAGGGGCACCCGAATGTTCAAAACAGAATTCGAGAACCTGCGCCGCACCTGCCCGCTCATCCATAACATTACCAACTACGTCACCGTGAACGACTGCGCCAACATGGTGCTGGCCTGCGGTGCTTCGCCCATCATGGCCGACGATGCCGCCGAGGTGGAGGATATCACCACCATCTGCGGCGGTCTGAACATCAACATCGGCACCCTGAACAGCCGCACCATCACCAGCATGCTGCTGGCGGGCAAAAAGGCAAACCAGCTGGGCCATCCTGTGGTGCTGGACCCGGTGGGTGCGGGTGCATCCCGCCTGCGCACCGACACGGCTTTCCGCCTGCTCAGGGACGTAAAGTTCACCGTGATCCGCGGCAACATCTCGGAGATCAAAACGCTGGCCTCCGGCGCGGGAACCACCAAGGGCGTGGATGCCGATGTGGCCGATAAAGTTACTGAGGCCAATCTGGACAGTGCCGTGGCCTTTGCCAAGGCCTTTGCAGCCCAGACGGGTGCCGTTATTGCCATTACCGGTGCCATCGACATCGTGGCCGATGCCGAAAAAGCCTACTGCATCCGCAACGGCAATGCCATGATGAGCAGCATCACCGGTACGGGCTGCCAGCTTTCGGCCTTGACGGCGGCTTTCGTTACCGCCAACCCCGGCCATCCGCTGGAAGCTGCTGCAGCCGCAGTGTGCGCCATGGGCCTTGCGGGCGAGACCGCCCACAAACGCCTGACCCCGCTGGACGGCAACTCCACCTACCGCAATTATATCATCGATGCCATTTACAATATGACCCCGGATCAGCTGGAAGAAGGAGCAAACTATGAAGTGCGATAAGCAGAACATGCTTCTGTATGCCGTCACCGACCGCGCATGGGTGGGAAAGCAGACCCTCTATGAACAGGTGGAGAGCGCCCTGAAGGGCGGTGTCACCTGTGTGCAGCTGCGTGAAAAAGAGCTGGACGACGAAGCTTTTCTGAAAGAGGCTGTGGAGATCCATGCTCTGTGCCAGCGCTACGGCGTGCCGTTCTTTGTGAACGACAATGTGGACATTGCCATCCGCTGCCACGCCGAGGGTGTGCACGTGGGGCAGGAGGATATGGCCGCAGCGCAGGTGCGCGCCCGTGTGGGCGACGGTATGATGATCGGCGTTTCCGTCCACAGTGTGGAGGAAGCACGGGAAGCCGTCAAGCACGGCGCAGACTGCCTTGGCGTGGGCGCAGCCTTTGCCACCCACACCAAGACCGATGTGGACGTTCTGCCCCACGAGACCCTGAAGGCCATCTGTGATGCCGTGGACATCCCGGTGGTGGCCATTGGCGGCATCCACAAGGAGAACATCCTGCAGCTCAAGGGCACCGGTGTGGATGGCGTGGCCCTTGTGAGCGCCATCTTTGCAGCAGACGACATCGAGACCGAGTGCAAAGAGTTGAAAGCCCTGTCGGAGCAGATCATCTGACCGATCCCGCGGCAAACCGGGGACACCACCTTGGGCCGCGTTATAAAATTCATGGAGAAAACCAACATGAAAAGCGTATTTTGCGCAGGTGCCGGCATCCAGAACGTTCTGTTTTTTCTGAATGACGGCTGCCTTTCCCTACCCTTGTATGACCAGCACCCTGCTGTTCAGAGATAAACTGTCATTTGGAGGAACAGAGCGTATGCAGACTTATACTACCCAGATGGATGCTGCCCGCAAGGGCATCATCACGCCGCAGATGGAGATCGTGGCTAAAAAAGAGTATCGCACCACCGAGGAGATCCGCCAGTGGGTGGCCGAGGGCAAGGTAGCCATCCCGGCCAACAAGCACCACGAGTGTTTGAACCCCGAGGGTGTCGGCTCCATGCTGCGCACCAAGATCAACGTGAACCTTGGTGTCTCCCGCGACTGCAAGGACTACAACGTGGAGATGCAGAAGGTGATGAGCGCCGTCAACATGGGTGCCGAAGCCATTATGGATCTTTCCAGCCACGGCAACACCCAGCCCTTCCGTCAGAAGCTGACCCACGAGTGCCCGGTGATGATCGGCACCGTGCCGGTGTACGATTCGGTCATCCACTACCAGCGCGATCTGGCTGAGCTGACCGCACAGGACTTCATCGATGTGGTGCGCCTGCATGCAGAGGACGGTGTGGACTTTGTCACCCTGCACTGCGGCATCACCCGCAAGACCATCGAGCAGATCCGCAAGCACAAGCGCAAGATGAACATTGTCAGCCGCGGTGGCTCTCTGGTGTTTGCATGGATGAGCATGACCGGCAACGAGAACCCCTTCTACGAGCACTTTGACGAGATCTGCGAGATCTGCGCCGAGCACGATGTGACCATCTCGCTGGGCGATGCCTGCCGTCCCGGCTGTCTGGCTGACGCCACCGATGTGTGCCAGATCGAGGAGCTGGTGCGTCTGGGCGAGCTGACCAAGCGCGCATGGGCACACAACGTGCAGGTGATGGTGGAAGGCCCCGGCCATGTGCCCCTGAATCAGGTGGCTGCCAACATGGAGGTGCAGAAGAGCATCTGCATGGGCGCACCCTTCTATGTGCTGGGACCCCTCGTCACCGATATCGCCCCCCGGTTACGACCACATCACCGCTGCCATCGGCGGCGCTGTGGCTGCAGCCAGCGGTGCAGCTTTCCTGTGCTATGTGACCCCCGCCGAGCATCTGGCTCTGCCCAATGTGGACGATGTGAAGCAGGGCATCGTGGCCTCCAAGATCGCTGCCCACGCCGCCGATATCGCCAAGGGCATCCCCCACGCCCGGGACATCGACGATAAGATGGGCGATGCCCGCCGTGTGCTGGACTGGGATGCACAGTTCGCCTGCGCACTGGACCCGGAGACCGCAAAGGCCATCCGCGATGCCCGCCTGCCGGAGGACGACCACAGCGACACCTGCAGCATGTGCGGCAAGTTCTGTGCCGTGCGCAGCATGAACAAGGCGCTGGCCGGTGAGTACATCGACATTCTGTAAAAATCTTCTGTTTTGCGCGCAGCAGCGCGCATCTTCCTCCGCCGCCCGGTATGACCGCCGGGCGGCTTTTGTGTTGTAATTCCAAAAAGATTGTGTTAAAATAACAATAAGGCGCTGATTGTAAAATTGGTGGTCATGCTTTCTATCCCGTATCGCTGGTTTTTCTATTTCTACATAGAACAAGCAGAGGTCCGGGAGGAAACTTTTTTTTGAAAGTACCCTGCCCGGACCTTGAAGGCGAAGGGAGGGATATCGAATGAATCTGCTGGAGACTCTCGCATTGCTCACGTTCATTCTCGCGTTGTTGAGCTTGGTCGTGGATGTGATCCGTCTGACCGTTGAGGTCATGGCAAAGTTTTCCCAGATGAAAAGCGATGATAACAAAAAAGATTGACCGCCTCACAGTTCCCCAACTCGAGCGGTCAATCTTTTTGACTAACGGGATGGAAAGCTGACCTTTGCAGTCAGCGCCCCTTCTGTTTGTAGTATAATCGAAGCTATGTGATTTGTCAAGTTATCCTGTTCCATCGATTATTTCTATCAATATTTTAGATTTTACAATTCTTCTGTACTGTACTATAATGAAGTTATCGTCTTCATTCCATTGATCTACAGGAGGAATCTGCCTTGCTGGTAAATCTTATCGAATCCGTCTATCGCCTGCTGTGGGGCGATCTATTCACCATCCGCTGGGCGGCGGCATCGGCATTTCCTTCATGGTGGTGCTGCTGTTCACGGCGGGCATCTGGTTCACCTGCCGCACCCGTCTTTTGCCGGTGCGGCTGTTCCGGGATATGATCGCCGCCGTGTGCGAGAAAAAGCAAGGCAGGAACGGCCTTTCCTCCTTCCAGACGCTGGTCATTTCCACCGCCACCCGCGTGGGCATGGGCAATCTGGTGGGCGTGGTGGCCGCTGTTTCTGCAGGCGGTGCCGGTGCGGTGTTCTGGATGTGGGTCACTGCCATTCTGGGTGCGTCCACCTCCTTTATCGAATCCACCCTTGCCCAGAAATACCGCCAGCCCGACCCGCTGTACGGCGGCTGGCGCGGCGGACCGGCCTACTATCTGCATGTGCTGGCGGAGCGCAGGCGCGGCAAAAAGCTCAAACGCTCTGTGGTAGCGGCGCTGTTTGCGGTGTCTGGTCTCATCTGCTGGTGCGGCATCAGTCAGGTAATCTCTAACTCGGTCAGTTCCGCGTTTGAAAATGCGTTCCATATTCCGCCGCTTACTACCACACTGGTGCTCACGGCCATTGCGGCGGTGATCGTGCTGCGCAAGAATGCCACCGTGAAAAGTCTGGACGTGATGGTGCCCATCATGGCGGTGTGCTATTTTGTCATCACCGTGGGCATCGTGCTGTTCAACCTGCCCAAGCTCCCGGCGGTGTTCGGGCGCATCTTTGCGGAAGCGTTCGGTCTGCGGCAGGCCGTGGCTGGCGGCTTTGGTGCTGTGCTGATGAACGGTGTCAAGCGCGGCCTGTTCTCCAACGAAGCGGGCAGCGGTTCGGCACCCTGTGCAGCTGCCGCCGCAGAGTGCGACGACCCGGTCAAGATGGGCTTTGTGCAGGCACTGGGCGTGCTGATCGATACGGTGGTGATCTGCAGCTGCACGGCCTTTTTTGATGCTGCTGGTGCCGCAGGAGATCACGGAAGGACTTGCGGGCATGGACCTTTTGCAGACTGCCCTGCAGTACCATCTGGGCGGCTTTGGTGTCGTGTTCATTGCGGCCACGCTGGCGCTGTTCAGCTTTTCCACCTTTCTGGGCGTTTTGTACTATGCCCGCGGCAATGTGGCCTATCTGTGCGGCGACAACTGGTGGAGCCAGACCGTGTATAAGCTGATCGCGTTGGCCATGCTGGTGATCGGCGGTATGCAGGCCTACACGGTGGTGTGGGATCTGGGCGACGTGGGCATCGGCCTGATGACTATTTTCAACATGATAGCTTTGGTGCCCATGGCAAAGGAAGCGCTTGCCGCCCTGAACGACTACGAAAAACGCAAAAAACTGCAGTAAATAGCAAGGCCCGGCTCCCTGTAACATGGGAACCGGGCCTTTCAGGTTATTTTATTGCAGATCAGATTTGTTTAAAAGCAGCCCGCCAGCAAGCCCGGCCAGCGCAGGCAGTACCCAGCCAAAGCCCATGCTGCCCAGCGGCAGAGCGTTGGCGGCGGCAGATACTGCCCCCAGCGGCAGCGCAGCGGCGATGCTCTGCAGGGCGGTCAGGCCCATGCACAGCGGATACACCGCCCGGTGCTTTTCAAGGCCCGGCATAAAGGAAAGCAGGATCAGCACGATGGCTGCGGGATAAATGGCGTTCAGCACCGGAGTGGACAGCCGGATGATGGCAGCAAGGCCGAGGTTCGATACCAGCATACTGGCCACAGCAAAAAAAAGCGGCAAGGGCAGGGTAGGGGATGCGGGGCAGAAGCTGATGAAAATACTGCCCCACGCAGGCGATCAGGCCCACGCAGGTGTTGAAGCATGCGATCACAAAAATGGCCGCAATGAGCACAAGGCCCGCCCGGCCGAACAGCTGCTGTGCCAGAGCGGTGAGCACCTCGGCACCGGTGGCAAGGCCCGGATACACCGTGCCGGTCTCGGCCCCGGCGTGGCCCAGCATGGCGTAGACCACCAGCATCAGCCCGCCTGCAATAAAACCGGCCCGGATGGTGCCGCCTTCCACGGCACGGCTTTCTGTGACACCCCGGGCGCGGATGTTCAGGGCGATGACCGCGCCAAAGTTCAGCCCGGCCAGCGTGTCCATGGTCTGGTAGCCGTACAGGATGCCCTGCACAGCGGGCAGGGCTGCGTACTCTGCGCTGGGTGTGCCGTAGTGTGCCGCCAGCGGATGGATGAGACACCCGGCAAACAGCACCACGATGAGCACGATCAGGCAGGGGCAGAGGATGCGGCCCAGCCAGTCGGTAAGCTTTTCCGGCCGCAGCGCCACCAGAAAGGCCGCTGCAAAAAACAGCACCGAGTAGGCCAGCTGCAGCCCGGTACCGCCGCCTATCAGCGGCACCAGCATCTGGAAGGAGGTACTGGCGGTGCGGGGGATGGCAAGGCACGGGCCGATGGAAAGATACACTAAAATTGTGAACACCATGGCGAAACACCGGATGCACCCGGCCGGCAAGCCTGTCCAGACCGCCTGCCCGTGCCACAGCCACCACGCCCGCAATGGGCAGGCCGACGGCGCTGACGGCAAGGCCCGCAAAGGCAGGCCAGAGGCTGGTACCGGCCTGTGCGCCCAGATGCGGCGGGAAGATCAGATTGCCTGCACCAAAAAACATGGAAAACAGTGTAAAGCCGACCAGAAGCAGATTTTTGCCGGAAAGCTTCTGCATAGGACAGACACCTCATTTCTTTCTTGCATCAAAGATGACAGAGATTCATACAGTTCAGTTTATCGTTTTATTGATTTCATGTCAAGAAAGAAAAACATGAAGAAAAGTAATGACAGGCATGATAAGCTCTTATGCATCATGATGCACGGGTCATTGGCGTTTGGAAAGAGATATGGTATTATAATGTATAATGTAGAACTGGGCAGGCCATCAGGGCGCTTTCTCCGCGAAATTCGGGGCTTCCAGCTCCCGCCCTGTTGCCTTATGGCAACAGGGTCCTATCCTCGGATCATTCGCTGAAGAAATACCCTGCCGTCCTGCATTTATTTGTAATCAGGAGCAGGTAAGTTTATGAAGCGACATAAACAATTTTTTCAGCGGCTGGGCGCTGCGGCCTTCTGGCTGGCGGTGTGGCAGTGCGCTGCCATGGCCGTGGGACAGGAGGTGTTTCTGGTCTCGCCGGTGCAGGCGCTGCGCACCCTTTTGCAGCTTCTGCCGCAGGCAGAGTTCTGGCAGCGGGTGGGTTTCAGCTCCGGACGCATCCTGCTGGGCTTCGGGCTGGGCGTGGTAGTCAGCGTGTTTCTGGCTGCGGCGGCGCAGGCGTGGCACGCGGCAGAGGTGCTGCTGGCACCGGTGCTGCAGCTGGTCAAGGCCACGCCGGTGGCAAGCTTCATCATTCTGGCGCTGGTGTGGGTGCGGGGAGCATCGCTTTCGGTGCTCATCAGCTTTCTGATGGTGCTGCCGGTGCTGTACGGCGCGGTGCGCACCGGCATCCGGAGCGCAGACCCTCAGCTGCTGGAAATGGCAAAAGTGTTCCGCATGCCGTTTGCCCGCCGCTTGCGGGCTGTGTGGCTGCCTGCGGTGCTGCCGGCTTTCCGGCAGGGGTGCAGTGTGGCCCTTGGCATCTGCTGGAAGAGCGGCGTAGCCGCTGAGGTGATCGGCCTGCCCAATGGCAGCATCGGCGATGCACTCTACCGGGCCAAGATCACCCTTTCCACCGGGGAGCTGTTTGCATGGACATTTGTGATCATCCTGCTCAGCGCCGGGTTTGAAAAGCTGTTTCTGCTGCTTCTGGACCGCGTGACCCGCGCTGTGACCGGGGAGGTGCCGCAATGCTGACCATCGAGCATCTGACAAAACAGTTCGGGGAGAAAACGCTCTTCCGGGACCTCTGCCTCACGGTGGACGGCCCGGCGGTGCTGTGGGCCCCCAGCGGCTGGGGCAAGACCACCCTGCTGCGCATCCTCATGGGGCTGGACACGCCCACTGCAGGCCGGGTGCGGGGCGTGGGCCGGGCCGCGGCAGTGTTTCAGGAGGACAGGCTCTGCCCGCAGCTGACGGCGCTCCAGAACGTGACGCTGGTGCTGCCCGGCAGTGAAAAACAATACAAAGAGCAAATTAAATCGGATTTTCAACAGCTTGGCATGGATGATGCGGCGCTGACTCTACCTGCAGCACGGCTTTCCGGCGGGCAGAAGCGGCGCACCGCCCTGTTGCGGGCCCTGTGGGCACCCAGCGACACCCTGCTATTGGACGAACCCTTCACCGGCATGGACCCGGACACCCTTGCCGCCGCTGCGGCGCTGTTGCGGGAGCGCTGCGGAGAAAAGCCTGTCTTGCTGGCTACCCACGACCGCGAAGCCATCCGCCTTCTGGGCTGGCCGGTGGTTGAGCTGGAAAATGCCTGAGCCTGCATCGATCCTATAGAATGAAAAATCGGAAAGACCAGAACGGCCTTTCCGATTTTTTGCTGCTTGGAATATTTTACTGAAAAATACGCAGGGGATACGGCGAACTGCATCAGTTCAGCAGCTTTGCCGGGTCAAGGTACTGCTCACCCTGCAGTACTTCCAGATGGATATGCGTCTCCTCGGCGCATTCGTTGGGATGCTGCCTGCACGGCCAAGTATCTGACCCACACTCACTTCATCGCCGGTCTGCACCGTGGGGTCGGCAGTGCCGCACACCCGCCACAGGTGCCCCGGCGCTGTCCTCGATGCACACCACACTGCCCCAGCGGCTATCGGTGTCCACGGCGGTCACCTTACCGGCGGCGGGAGCACACACCTGTGCATCCTGCGCACAGGCGTAGTCCACACCGTTGTGGGTGCGCCAGTCGCCAAGGGTGCTGCTGTACACCAGCTCATCGCCGCTGTAGGCGTTCAAGACCCTGCCCGAGACGGGCTGCGTGGAGGCAGGCGCAGCTGAACTGCTGGCAGGCGAGGATGCGCCCTGCAGTGCGGAGGGTTCGTGCACCAAACCAGAGCCAGACTGCGCCCCAGAACGAGGACGCAGAGGATGCGGGCTTGGGTACATTTGCCGCAGATTCTGCGGCGTCGGTCACGGGCTGCTGCCATACATCGTCCTCCTGTGGGTCAAGGGTGAACTGCGGCTCCGGGGCAGGTTCTTCCTGCGGGGCCGTCAGGTCGTCGTAGCTCTTTTTCAGTTCATCCCGCACGGTGCGCACTGCCCACACGCCCGCCGCTGCGGCTGCGACGAGACAGGCCAGCAGTGCCAGTGTAAAGCCCCTGCTGCGCAAAAACTTTTTGATCTGCTCCATTGTCGTTACTCCCATCTGCTGCATTGTGTACGCATTGCTTCTGGGCTTAGTGTGGGACAGCAGGGCAGGTTTTATGCATTCTTTTATTTAAATGCCCTCCGCGTTGCTCTGGGCATATTTAGAGGAAATGATATTTTGTAATATAGCAGCCCAGCCAGACCTGCGGGTCTGGCTGGGCTGCACTTTCACAGGAAGGGCCGCAGCCGGAAAATGCATCTTCCCTCTGTGGCCTTCTGTGTTGATACCCAGAGCGAAGCGGAGGATATTCTAAATGATATTACCAAACAAAAAAGGCCCTCCCTTTTCGGGAGAGCCTTTGCGGATCAAAAATCAGTTGCGGCGGCGGCTGTTCATGCCCAGCAGGCGCACAACATACAGGAAGATGTTGATGAAGTCCAGATACAACGTCAGTGCACCGTAAATGGAAGCCTTCTCGGCCAGCTCACCGTCATAGGCGTAGTAGGAGAACATCTGGCTCAGCTTCTGGGTGTCGTAGGCGGTCAGCAGCATGAACACCACCAGACCGACAGCGCTGTACAGCACCGTGGTAAGGAAGCTCATGCCGAACAGCATGCCCACAAAGCCGGTGATGATGAGCGCGAACAGGCCCATCATCAGCTTGGGACCCCAGCCGGACAGATCCTTGTGGGTAGTAGTGCCGTAGACCGCCATCAGGCCGAAGTACAGCGAGGTGGCAAGGAAGGCCAGCACCAGAGTGCCCAGATCAAATATCAGGAAGTAGTAGCTCAGCACCATGCCGTTGAGCAGTGCATAGGCAAAGAAGGTAGCTCTTGCACCGCCCACCGACATGTTCTGCACGCGGGAGCTGAGCACATATACCAGCACCAGCTCTGCGATGGTGAACACCAGATACAGCGAGTTGACGACGTACAGCAGCGGGGTAGCGGCTGTAACGAACGCCGCTGCAAAGGTGATGAGCAGGCCTACCGCCATCCAGCGGTAGGTGCGGTTCATATAGTCAGCCGAGGTCATGGCAGGCTCCGTGTAGCCTCGATCGTAACCATTGTAATTGTAATCCATATGGGACTCCTCCAGTCTCTTTCTGCCGGAACACTTTTTCCTTGCTCCGGTCTACGGAATATAGTATACTGCATAGAAATGAACGTTTCATGAAAAAGGCTGTGATATTGTATGTCTCTTGGGCTTTATTTACACATACCCTACTGTTTTTCCAAATGCAGGTACTGCGATTTCTATTCCCATCCCGGTGAGCGCGGCGTACCGGAAGCTTATGTGGATGCTCTTTTGCGGGAGCTTTCCCGCTTTGCGCCGGAAGCACCTCTGCAGCCGGACACCCTTTATTTTGGCGGCGGCACGCCCAGCCTGCTGCGCCCGGAGCAGGCAAAACGGCTGATCGATGCGGCCCGGCCGATGCCGGGGGCCGAGATCACACTGGAAGCAAACCCGGAGACGGTGACGGAAGAAAGCCTTGCAGGCTTCCGGGAGGCGGGCGTGAACCGCATCTCTTTCGGGGTGCAGTCTGCCCGGGATACCCAGCTGCGCACGCTGGGCAGACCGCACACGGCAAAGCAGGCGCGGGCTGCATTTGCCGCCGCGCAGCGCGCAGGCTTTGCGAACATCAGCGGCGACATCATGCTGGCACTGCCGCACTACACCGAAGCTGAGTTTGACGAAACGCTGGAACTGATCGAGGGTGGTGGGGCTACCCATATTTCGGCATATCTGCTGAAGATCGAGCCGGATTCGGCCTTTGGTAAACATCCGCCCGAGGCCTGCCCACCGGCGATGAAGCCGCCGATTTTTACCTTTATGCAGTGGAACAGCTGGAACACCACGGCTACAAACAGTACGAGATCTCCAACTTTGCAAAGCCCGGCTATGAGGGCAGACACAACCTCATCTACTGGGACTGCGGCGACTATCTGGGCCTTGGCCCGGCGGCGCACTCCTGCATGGGCGGCAGACGGTTCTACTACCCGCCGGACACCGCCGCTTTCCTGAACGATGCCGCCGCCCCGGTGATGGACGGCAGCTGCGGCGCAGAGGACTACCTTATTTTACAGCTGCGTCTGCGCAAAGGCCTTTCGCTGGATGCATACAAAAAAAATTTACGGGAAAGAATTTTCCACCGCACAGCTGGCCTTTGTGCAAAACTGCGTCCGGGCGGGCTATGCAAGCTTTGACGGCCGCACCCTTGCCCTGACCCCGGCGGGTCTCATCGTGCAGAACAGCATCCTTGCCCAGCTGTTGTAATTGGCAGAAATACGGCAGAACATTGCTTTTGCGTGTCGATTCTGGTATGATATACTCGTATTATTAGGCGATGGGAGAGAAAACGGATGGCGAAAGTATTGATCGTCGGCGCAGGCGCGGCAGGACTGATGGCGGCGGGTGCCGCCGTGCGGCAGGGGCATCAGGTGACGGTGCTGGAACACATGGACAAGCCCGGCCAGAAGATCCTTGTCACCGGCAAGGGCCGCTGCAATGTGACCAACGACTGCCCGGCAGAGGAATTTCTACGCCATGTGCGCACGAACCCGCGCTTTCTGTATTCGTCGCTGGGGGCCTTTCCACCGGCAAAGACCATGGAACTGTTCGAGGGCCTTGGCGTGGAGCTGAAGGTGGAGCGCGGACGCGGGTGTTCCCAGTATCGGACAAGGCCGAGGAGATCCGGCAGGCTCTTTTGCGCTATGCGCAGGATGCTGAACTCGTGCATGACGGCGCGAAAAAGCTGCTATTGGAAGAGGTAACACCGGAGCCGGAAGCAGCTCCCGCCGCACCGGAAAACCCGCGCCACCCCAAAAAGAAAAAGGCAGGCCCGGCACTGCGGTGCATCGGTGTGCGGGGCACCTCCGGCCGGGAGTACCGGGCGGATGCCGTGCTGGTGGCCACCGGCGGCGTGAGCTACCCCACCACCGGCTCTACCGGCGACGGCTACAAACTGGCCCAGCAGGCCGGGCACACCCTCATCGAGCCGGTGCCCAGTCTGGTCAGTCTTGTGAGCCATGACGCGGACTGCAAAAAGATGATGGGCTTGGCGCTGAAAAACGTCACCCTGACCCTGTTCGAGGACAGCAAGGCCATTTTTGACGAGCAGGGCGAAATGCTGTTCACTCATTTTGGCATCAGCGGCCCGCTGACTTTGAGCGCCTCCAGCCATCTGGGCGACATGAAAAAACACAAGTATCATGCGGAGATCGACCTCAAGCCCGCTCTCAGCGAAGAGCAGCTTTACGACCGCATCACGCGGGATTTTGCCCTGCTGGCAAACCATGCGGCGCAGGGCGCGCTGGTAAAGCTTTTGCCGTCCAGTATGCAGCCGGTGATGGTGGCGCGCTGGGGCATCGACCCGGCTACCAAGCCAACCAGATCACCCGGGAACAGAAGCGGGAGCTGGTGCAGCTGATGAAGCACTGGCGGGTGTCCATTGATGCCCGGGGCGATCTGGCCCACGCGGTGATCACCAGCGGCGGCGTGTCCGTGCGGGAGGTGGACCCCAAAACCATGCAGAGCAAAAAGGCGATGGGCCTTTACTTTGCAGGCGAAGTGCTGGATGTGGATGCCTATACCGGCGGCTACAACCTGCAGATCGCCTTCTGCACCGCACAGAGCTTTGCAAATCATCTGTAATTACAGATAAAACAATTTTAAATGCCTCCGCGCTGCTCTGGGCATATTTATAGGAATAGATTTTTTGATTTGTATTTGAAACGACTGCGGTCGTTTCAAAATACGTTTTCACAAAAAGAGTTGTTGCCGGGATAGTCTCACAGACCGCTGCGCAACTGTTCCCGAAGGGAACGAGCAGCAATGCAGTTCTCCGTTACGACCCCATCCGGTGAAAATGTGTTTGGAGCGCTCCGCAGAGCGCAAAAATATTAAAATGATTTTCCGCTGAAGATGGCCACAGCGAATGCGGAGGCCATTTTAAATCGTTCAGTTTAAAAAGGAGAAGATATAAAATGGTATCTGTTGCGATCGACGGGCCTGCAGGTGCAGGCAAATCTACGCTGGCACGCCGTTTGGCGGCTGAAATGGGCTATATTTATGTGGATACCGGTGCCATGTACCGCGCCATCGGCCTGTATGCCCTGCGCGCAGGCAAGGACCCTAAGGACAACGACGCAGTGAACGCGCTGCTTCCCCAGATCGAGCTGCGGCTGGCCTCCATTGAGGGCGAACAGCACATTTATTTAAAGGAAGAGGATGTGAGCACCGCCATCCGCACCGAGGCCGCAGGTATGGCTGCCTCTGCCGTGGGCGCAAACCCGACTGTGCGCGCCTTTCTGCTGGAACTGCAGCGGGATATGGCCAAAAAGCAGGACGTGCTGATGGACGGCCGCGACATCGGCACGGTGGTGCTGCCGGATGCCACGGTGAAGATCTTCCTCACCGCCACGCCGGAAGCCCGCGCCACACGCAGGTGGAAAAGAGTATCAGCCAAGGGCATCGATACTCCCTATGAAGAGGTGCTGGCCGACGTGAAGCAGCGGGACTATCAGGACACCCACCGTGCCGCTGCACCCCTGAAGCAGGCGGACGATGCCGTGCTGCTGGACACTTCGGAGCTGGATTTTGAACAGAGCCTTGCTGCAATGAAGAAGATCATTGCGGAGAAAGTGAATAAAACGATAAAATGATATTATATTACATCTTAGTGCCCTTTGCGTGGCTTTTGTGGCATATCGGCTTCCGCATCCATGTAGAGGGCCGCGAAAACCTGAAAAAGGTGCAGACAAAGGGCTGCATCCTTGCACCCACCCATGTCTCCGCCATCGACCCGGTGTTCATCGTGGTCACCCGGTGGGGCAGGCGGATGATCGTGTTCGCCAAGAAGGAACTGTTCGAGATCAACGCCCTGCTCACATGGTTCTTCCGCTGCTGCGGCGCGGTATGCGTGCGCGGCACAAAGGATGAAATGGCTGCCATTGAGCAGACCGTAGAAAAGTGCAGAAACGGCGAAACACTGCTCATCTCCGAGCACCCGCGAAAAGGACGGGAAGCTTCTGCCGCCCAAGAGCGGACTGTTCGTCATTGCGGCGGGGGCCGGGGTGGACGTAGTGCCCTGCCGCATCCTGTACGATACGCCGGATGGAAAAATGCACCTGTTCTGCAAAGTACGGGTGATCTACGGCGAGCCGATGCCTGCAGAGCAGTTTGCCATGGAGAGCCGCCGCGACACCAAAAAGCTGCGTGCCAACAAGCAGGCCCTGCTGGATGCGTGGGAAAAGATGGGGGCGTAAAAGATGGAGATCCGAGTTGCCAAAACGGCGGGGTTCTGCTTTGGTGTCAAGCGGGCGGTGGACCTGACCTATGGCCTGCTGAACGAAGGCTGCAAGGTGGCCACCCTCGGCCCGCTGATCCATAACCCGCAGGCTGTGGAGGATATGCAGAAAAAGGGTGCCCTTGTGGCGGATGCCATCGCCGATGTGCCCGCCGGGTACGAGGTGGTCATCCGCAGCCACGGCGTGCCGCGCACCGTGTACGACGAGCTGGATGCGCGCGGCATCACCTACCATGATGCCACCTGTCCCTTCGTGCAGAAGATCCAGCGCATTGCCGCCGAGGCCGAAAAGGCGGGGGCGGTGCTGCTGGTGGCAGGCGACAAGACCCATCCGGAGGTGCAGGGAATCGTGGGCCACACCCGCGGAGAGGTGTTCGTTTTGCCGATCTGGCCGAGTTGAAGGCATGGAAAGGCCCCTCTGACCCGCAAAAACCCCTGTTTGCAGTTGCACAGACCACATTTCAGGTTACAAAATGGCAAGAAAGTTCGGAGTTTCTCAAAAAGCCTATACAACGCCCGAATTTTTGATACAATATGTAATGCGACGTGGGCGAGGCAACAGGAAGCGGAAGACCTCAGCCAAAAATGCGACATCATTGTTGTCATTGGCGGTCATCATTCTTCCAATACCCAAAAGCTGGTACAGGTCGCCGCAAAACACACGCGTGCCGTAACGGTCGAGACAGCGAGCGAACTTCGGCCGGAATGGTTTGCAGATGTTAAAGTGGCGGGCGTGACAGCCGGGGCTTCAACGCCATCGTCTATTATTGAGGAGGTACTTAACAGTATGAGCGCAGAAATCAATGACAGCATGAGCTTTGAGGAGATGCTGAATGCATCCGAGGAAAAGCGTGTTCATGCAGGCAGTATTGTGAAAGGAATCGTGACCAGCATCTCTGCCAACGAGATCCAGGTGGATATCGGAGCGAAGCAGACCGGCTTTGTCAAGCTGAGCGAGCTGACCGATGATTCCTCCGCCAAGGTCGAAGACCTGGTGAAGGTTGGCGATGAGCTGGACCTCATCGTCGAGAAGGTTATGGATCAGGATGGCGTCATCCAGCTCTCCCGCAAGAAGCTCGCATCTCGCAAGGGCATGGAAGAGATCGCTAAGGCCGCTGAGTCCGGCGAGGTCGTCGAAGGCGATGTCACCGAGTTCAACAAGGGCGGCGTTGTGGTCAACGTCAAGGGCGTCAAGGTGTTCGTTCCTCGTTCTCAGGCTACTATGCGCCGTGATGAGGACTACACCGCTCTGGTTGGCCAGCACGTTCAGCTGGTTGTCACCGAGTGCTCCGGCCGCAAGATCGTCGGCAGCATCAACAAGGTGACCGCTGAGCAGAACAAGGCAAAGCGTGAAGAGTTCTGGGCAAACGTTGAGGTGGGCAAGACCTACACCGGCGTTGTCAAGAGCCTGACTTCTTACGGTGCATTCGTCGATATCGGCGGTGTGGACGGTCTGTGCCACATCAGCGAGCTGAGCTGGAACCGCATCAAGCATCCCTCCGAGGTCGTCTCCGTTGGCGATACCATCGAGGTGTATGTGAAGGACATCGACACCGAGAACCACAAGGTCTCTCTGGGCTACAAGAAGGCCGAGGACAACCCCTGGGAGCAGCTGAAGAACAACTACCCCATCGGCAGCACCTTCCATGCTCCGGTCGTCTCTCTGACCAAGTTCGGTGCATTCGTCCGCATCCTGCCGGGTGTTGATGGTCTGGTCCACATCAGCGAGATCAGCAATGACCGCGTTGAGAAGGTCTCTGACGTACTGAAGGTCGGCGATATGGTCGATGTGAAGCTGCTGGATGTCGACTTCGACAAGAAGCGCATCAGCCTGTCTATGAAGGCCCTGCTGAACGACGACGCTGAGTAATCAGCCTTTCGTTCGGAAGAAAAGCTTCTGACACAATGCGATCAACAGCCCCGTTGCCGGGAAAACGGCGGCGGGGCTGTTTTTGTTAAGGAGAGAACCCTCTCAGTCACCTGCGGTGACAGCTCCCCCGAAGGGGAGAGCTTTTGGCAAAAGAGGGCAGGCTCGCCGCGCCCGCAATAAAACCTCGCCCTTCGGGAGAGGTGGACGCGAGCAGCGCGAGCGGACGGAGAGGGTTTGACGAACTATGATAAATTTTTTCAAGAAACACTGGGAAGTGCTGAGCTATCTGGTTTTCGGCGTGCTGTGCACCCTGCTGAACATTGTGCTGTATGCGCTGTTCAACAAGCTGTTTGGCTATACAGCCGCCAACAGCTGGGGCAATGTGCTGGATAACATCATCTGCATCCTGTTTGCCTACTGCACCAACCGCGCCTTTGTGTTCCGCAGCAAAACGCAGGGCAAGGCCATGGCGAGAGAATTTGGTGCATTCGTCACCTGTCGTCTGGGTACAATGCTGCTGGACACTGCAATTATGCTGGTGCTGGGCAATCTGCTGGCTGCGCAGGGTGCAGCGCTGATGGACGAGCTGATGCAGGGGGTGCTGAGCGTGGTGGCCCACTGGCTTGGCCCGGATACGGCCATCCAGATGGCAGCCTCCTATGCAGGCACACCGGCGGGGGTCACGGATGGCTCTGCCGCTATTGCCGTCATCGGCGGTGCAGACGGCCCCACGGCGATCTTCGTTACCAGCCGCTACGATGCGCAGGCACTGTGGGGCCTTGCCGTGAAGGTCTTTTCCAATGTACTGGTGATCGTGCTGAACTATGTGTTCAGCAAGCTGATCATCTTTAAAAATCGCAAGTGAGATATTCTCTCCGCCGCAGGCGGAGAAAATATCCAATATAATTTAGGAGGTACGGTTTTATGAAGCGTGGTCTGAAAGGTTTTGCATTTCTGGTCTCCGGTCTGGTGCTGGGCATCATTGGTGCAACGGTCTCAGCAACTGCAATTGCCCTGAGTGCTGTCGGGCATGGCAAAGGTGCGCCGTGCCAGCAAGTAAAAAGGAGAAACAAACATGACTCGTGAAGAAATTCTCTCCCATGTCGATCACACCCTGCTGAAGCCGGAGGCCACCTGGCCCCAGATCCAGACCCTGTGTGACGAAGCCATTGCAAACCACACCGCATCCATCTGCATCAACACCTGCTACGTCAGGCAGGCGGTGGAGTATATGGCGGGCCGCATCCCGGTATGCTGCGTGGTAGGCTTCCCTCTGGGTGCCATGGATACCGCCAGCAAGGCGTTTGAAGCCAAGACTGCCATTGAGAATGGTGCCGCCGAGGTGGATATGGTTATCAACATCGGTCGCCTGAAGAACAAGGAGTACGATGCCGTGCGCGAGGACATCCGCGCCGTGAAGCAGGCGGTGGGCGACAAGGTCCTGAAGGTCATCATCGAGACCTGCCTGCTGACCGACGAGGAAAAGGAAAAGATGTGCGATATCGTCTGCGAGGCAGGCGCGGACTACATCAAGACCAGCACCGGCTTCTCCACCGCAGGCGCAAACTTCCACGATGTGGAGCTGATGGTCAAGGGCGTGCATGGCCGCTGCAAGGTCAAGGCTGCCGGCGGCATTTCTACCGTGGAGGACATGGAGACCTTCCTTGCGCTGGGTGCTGACCGTCTGGGCACCTCCCGCGCTGTCAAAATTCTGAACGGCGAGCAGGCAAAGGGCTATTGATCTTTCTGCGAAAAAATGCAATTATAAATAATATTTCCGCAAAACAGAACCAGAGCGCACGCGGAGGCTGTTCTGGATCGTCTGGTTTTCCCAAGGGCGCTGCACAAATTGCTGTGCAGCGGCCCTTTTTGATGCCAAGCCTTGCAAGCAGGGCGCGGCAGGGTATATAATACAGATAGATACTGTATAAAACAGGGGCTGTCTGCCTTATGGGATAAGGCGGGCAGGGGAGGAAATGCAATGAATATACCCGAGATCCTTGTGGCCAATGGCACAGGGGCGGTGCTGGTATGCTTTCTGTTTCTGCTGCGGGTGCGCGGCGAGAGTAAAAACAGTGTTGGAAGTGAGCTGTTCTGCCAGATGCTGGTGGTGACTCTGCTGGCACAGGCGACAGAGACAATCAGCTTTCTGCTGGACGGCGTGCCCGGCGCGGCAAGCCGGTTCTGGCTGTACCTCATGAACACCGTCTGCACCGGCGCTGCCGTGAGCGTGGGCTTTGCGTGGTGTTTGTATGTGGACTTCCGGGTCTACCGCAGCACCGGACGCCTGCGCAGAAGGCATCTGTTTCTGGGCGCGCCGCTGCTGGCTGTTCTGGCGCTGCTGGTGGCGAACCTTTTCGGCACAGGATGGATCTTTACCATCTCCGCGGACAACGTTTTACCATGCGGGCCGCTGAACAGTTTGCTTTACCTGCTGCTGTTCGGCTATTATGCCGAGAGCGTGTGGCAGGTGCATAAGGCCAAGCGCGATGGCGTTACGGTGGAGTTTTTCTCGGTGTACTACTTTGTGATCACCTGTGCGGTGGGCACGGTGCTGCAGGGTGCGTTCTACGGTATGGCCTTCGGCTGGCTGTCGGTGGCCATCGCCTTTGTGTTTGTGGACAGTCAGCTCCGCAGTCTGCGCAGCTATATCGACGAGCTGTCCGGTCTGTTTGGCCGCAAGTACATGAACTACTGTCTGGAGCGCATCCATGCCACGCAGGAAAAGGATGTTTACGGCATCATGATGGACGTGAACTGCTTCAAGGAGATCAACGACACCTACGGTCATGGTGCGGGCGACCGCGCCATTCAGGAGATCGGTCACATCCTGTCCGGGGCGCTGGTGGCAAACTCGGTAGCTATCCGCATAAGCGGCGATGAGTTCATGGTGCTGATCCGGCACGGCTCGGAGGAGATCCTGAATAAGATCTGTGCCGCCATCGAGCAGCGGGTGCAGCGCTATAACGCCGCCCCGGCGGGCAGTTTTCAGCTGTCTTTCTCCACCGGTGTGGCAAAGTATGAGGGCGGCAGCGTGGAGAAATTTCTGGTGGAACTGGACGAGCGGATGTATGCGGAAAAGCGCGCCTTCACGCCGCCCGGAACGGCCATGCCGTACCGGAGCAGGGGAATGCTCCATCAATTTCAGAATAATGTCTAAAAAGAGTGATACTCTTCTTGACAATCTGACGAAGCAATGATAGAATACTGAACGTACCAACTGAATACCGACTTATCAAGAGCGGCTGAGGGGACAGGCCCTGTGAAGCCCGACAACCTGCGCGTGAGCGCAAGGTGCCAAATCCTGCGGGAAACCGAGAGATAAGAGTGCAACGCTCAGAGCTTTCGGGCTCTGGGCGCTTTTATTTTTCGCGCAAAAAAGCTTGAACGGAATGTTGGAGCAAGAAATACACACCCTGCTGTAAAAACTTTAGGAGGCAAAACAAATGGCAAGACACCTGTTTACTTCTGAGTCCGTCACCGAAGGACATCCCGACAAGATCTGCGACCAGATCTCGGATGCCATTCTGGACGAAATTCTGACCCACGACCCCGATGCCCGTGTGGCCTGCGAGACCTGTGCATCCACGGGCCTTGTGCACATCATGGGCGAGATCACCACCAACTGCTATGTGGATTTCCAGAAGGTCGTCCGCGAGGTGGTGGCAGATATCGGCTACACCCGCGCAAAGTTCGGCTTTGATGCCGACACCTGTGCCGTCATCTCCAACATCGACGGCCAGAGCCCCGACATCGCACTGGGCACCAACGATCAGGTGGGCGGTGCAGGCGATCAGGGCATGATGTTCGGTTATGCCTGCGATGAGACCCCGGAGCTGATGCCTATGCCCATCAGTCTGGCTCACAAGCTGGCAAAGCGCCTGACCGAGGTGCGCAAGAACGGCGAGATGGACTATCTGCGTCCGGATGGCAAGAGCCAGGTCACTGTGGAGTACGATGAGAACAACAAGCCCGTGCGTGTGGATGCTGTGGTCATCTCCAGCCAGCACAGCGACAGCGTCAGCATGGAACAGCTGCGTGCAGACGTGATGGAAAAGGTCATCAAGGCCACCATCCCCGCCGAGCTGCTGGATGAGAACACCAAGTATTACATCAACCCCACCGGCCGCTTCGTTGTGGGCGGCCCGCAGGGTGACACCGGCCTGACCGGCCGCAAGATCATCGTAGACACCTACGGCGGCTATGCCCGTCACGGCGGCGGTGCCTTCTCCGGCAAGGACCCCAGCAAGGTGGACCGCAGCGCTGCCTATGCGACCCGCTGGGTGGCAAAGAACATCGTGGCTGCAGGTCTTGCCAAGCAGTGCGAAGTGCAGGTGGCCTACGCCATTGGCGTGGCAAAGCCTGTGTCCATCATGGTGGACACCTTCGGCACCGGCACCGTCTCGGATGAGAAGATCGAGCAGGCTGTGGAGAAGGTGTTCGACCTGACCCCCGCCGCCATCATCCGCGAACTCGACCTGCGCAAGCCCATCTACCGCAAGCTGGCCGCATACGGCCACATGGGCCGCGAGGAGCTGGGCGTGAAGTGGGAGAACACCGACCGCGTGGATGCCCTGAAGGCTGCGGTCGCTGCCTTGTAAGCGGAACACAAAGCACCTATCGCAATCATATAAAATAAGAAGGCATCTGCAACGATCGCTTCTGAGCTTCTGAAGCTCAGCAAATTTGTTGCAGATGCCTTTGTTTTTGCGGCTCTGCCGGGGAGGGCGAACGAGCGAAAACAGCAGCATCTCCGCTGCCCGGCACACTGCATTTTTATCTCCCGGAAGAGCGATCCCGGCAGACTGCTCAGACAAAGAAAAGTCTTACTTTTCCACGAAAATCGGCCGAAATTTGCGAAATGGCAAAGAATCGGCTGTCTTTTTGTCGAAAACACACATTCTCTTTGAGAAAAAAGAAAAACAGCTGTGCAAGGCGCAGAAAATCCTGACATGAAACAAATTGATATGGCAGAATCGACGAAATGTGATAAAATAAAACCAGATATGCGCTCTTGTGTGCATGATACGGATCGTAAACAGCAATAAGGAGTTATGACTATGTCTATTGAAATTTCCCCGAAGTCGTTCTTTGAGCAGCCCAGCGTGGCAGATATGCGGCTGATCTCCTGCCCCGGTGCAGAGGAACTGACCGGCCTGATCGACAAGCATCTGGTCCGCTGGGCCAAGGCTGCCGGAATTGACAAAGAGACCTTCATTATTCCTTGCGACTGCCCCCGCTTCCAGAGTGGCGATGCCAAGGGTCTGGTGAAGGAGTCGGTGCGCGGCGACGATATCTTCATCGTGGTCGATCCCGGCAACTACAGTGTGACCTACAAGCTGTTCAACTACGAGAACCACATGTCTCCGGACGATCACTTCGCCAACCTGAAGCGCCTGATCCAGGCAGTGGCCGGCAAGGCACACCGTGTGTCGGTCATTATGCCCAGCCTGTACGGCGGCCGTCAGCATCGCCGTGTGGTGCGCGAAAGTCTGGACTGCGCTGTGGCCCTGCAGGAGCTGCAGACCATGGGTGTGCGCAACATCATCACCTTTGATGCTCATGACCCTCGCGTGCAGAACGCTGTGCCGCTGATGAGCTTTGATAACGCAATGCCCACCTATCAGGTGCTGAAGAGCCTGCTGAAGAAGGACCCGGACCTGTCCTTTGATAAGAGCAAGTTTACCGTGGTCAGCCCGGACGAGGGCGCCATGAACCGCAACATGTACTTCTCCAGCGTGCTGGGCTGCAATCTGGGCATGTTCTACAAGCGCCGCGATTACACCCGCGTGGTGAATGGCCGCAACCCCATCGTTGCCCACGAGTATCTGGGCGAGAGCGTGGAAGGCAAGACCGTCTTTATCGCAGACGACATCATTGCTTCCGGCGAGAGCATGCTGGAGGTCGCCAGCAACCTGAAGGAGCGCGGCGCTGCCAACATCATCGCCAACGCCACCTTCCCCCTGTTCACCAGCGGTCTGGAGAAGTTCGACAAGGCTGTGGCCGAGGGCAAGCTGACCTATGTTGTGGGCACCAACCTGACCTACCGTATGCCTGAGCTGCTCACCCGCGACTGGTATGTGGATGTGGATGTTTCCAAGTACGCTGCATACTTTGTGGTGGCTCTGAACCACGACATGTCTGTTTCCAGCATTATCGACCCGCTGAAGAAGATCGAGAATCTGCTGGCAAGCCGCAAGTAAGTTTAATACGCAAAAGCTCTGCATCCTGCGATGCAGAGCCTTTTGCGTATCACAAATCAAATAAAACGATTATAATTCGTCTCCATGGCTGCGCAGATACCGAACCAGCATGGGCAGCTCGTAGAGCAGCATGACGACCCAGCCCACCGCATAGCTGTAAGGCAGAGCTTCGATCTCCATTTCCACACCAGCACGAACACCGCAGCTGCCGCCACACGGAACACCATGTTGAAAGTGCTGGACACCAGCGTGACCTTCAGATCGCCAATGCCGCGGAAGAAGCCCTGAATGCCATTGGTGGCTGCGGGCATCAGGTAGAACAGGGAAACCGTGCGCAGGAAGCGCACGCCCAGATGGACGACCTCCGGGTCGGTGACGAACAGCTTCATGATAAAGGGCGCACCGGCAAAGCATACAACGGCGATCAGCACGCCGTAAGCGGCCTCGATGCGCATACCGCAGTGGAAGCCCTGCTTCACACGGTCGTGCTTGCCGGCACCCCGGTTCTGCGCCATGAGGGTGGTCATGGCGTGGCCGATGTTCTGCTGCGGGGTATAGGCAAAGTCGTCAATGCGGGAAGCAGCGGTAAAGGCGGCCATGGCGTTGACACCCATGGTGTTCACGATGGCCTGCACCGCGATCTTGCCAAGCTGCACGGTGGCTTGCTGCATGGCGCTGGCCCAGCCGTAGCTGACCGTTTTGCGCAGCAGCTTGCCGTCAAACACCAGCCAGCGCCTGCCCAGCTGCAGGATGGGCACCTTCCAGCGGATGTACAGTACGCACAGCACGCAGCACAGTGCTTCGCTGACCACGGTGGAAAGGGCGCAGCCGTTGCTGCCCCAGTTCAGCACCTGCACAAAGAACAGGTCGCCGCCGATGTTCAGCACAGAGCTGATCATCAGGAAATACAAGGCACTCTGCTGTCGCCCAGTGCACGCATGGTGGCGGCAAGGAAGTTATAGAAGAAGGTGAAGATCAGGCCTGCAAACACGATGCGCAGGTAGCTGACCGCAATGGGCAGGATATCGGCGGGCACCTGCATCAGCTGCAGCAGGGGCGTGGCCAGAATGACGCACAGCGCCGAGAATGCCAGCGAGAACACGGTGCCTGCAATGGCGGTGGTGGACACCTGATGCTCCATCAGCTGGGTATTACCGGCACCGAATGCGGTACTGACCAGAATGCCGGCACCCAGACACATGCCGTTGATAAACAGGATGGCCAGAGTCATGAGCGGGTTGGAAGTGCCGACGGCGGCAAGAGCTTCCTCGCCCACGAACTTGCCCACGATGATGCTGTCGGCGGCGTGTAGGTGAGCTGGAACAGGTTGCCAAGTACCAGCGGAATGGTAAAACGGATCAGGAGCGGAGTAATGGCTCCCTTTGTCATGTCGTTTGTCATGGGAACTCTATGATTTCTCCTTATAATGTATTTACGATCTGCCGTCCGGGCAGGATGGCAAGGGCAGAGCGGCTGGCACCTACATGGATGAGCTGTGCGGCCGCCTGCAAAACGGCACCGGATGCCACCGAAGCCGGGATGGCATCGGTGCGCAGCACCTTTTGCGCGGCCCGCTGCGCGTCGGTGGTGTTCACCGCCACCACGTTGTCCACCACATAGGCGTTGAAGTTTTCCGGCACAAAGCCGTAGCCCAGATCGCTGATGCCGTGGGGGCCGGTCAGGCCGCCGCCCAGCGCCTGCGATTCGTAAGGCTCCACGGCGGCGATGCGCACATCGTTCGTCCATCCTTGATGGTCTCGCCCACACCGGTCACGGTGCCGCCGCTGCCCACGCCGATCACGATAGCGTCCACAGCGCTTTTGCCCTCCCGCGCGATGCTCTGCACAATGGCAGGGCCGGTAACGCGGCGGTGGTACTCCGGGTTATCATCGTTGGCAAGCCAGTCCATGTAGTACCAGCCGTTTGCGGCGGCGGTCTGTGCCGCCAGACGGCGTGCACCGTTCACACCGCTGCGGGCCGGGCTGTGGCGGATCTGCGCACCCAGCCGCAGCAGGGTCTCCTGCCGCAGGGCGGGGGCATCCTCCGGCATCACCAGAACCACCGGATGACCGGCGGTCAGGCCCGCCAGCGTGAGCGCAACGGCAAACGGGCCGGAGGCCGCTTCAATGATGGGCTGACCGGAGATCAGCTTCTTTTTTTCAATGGCAAGGGCCAGCATCCCTTCGGCAAGGCCGTCCCGGGCCGTGCCGGTGGGGCCTGCAAAGTCCAGATAGGCATACAGCCGTCCCTTCAGCCCGCAGGCGGCAGCATAGCCGCGCAGCTCCACGATGGGGCAGGCGCTGAGCGTCTGGTAAAAATTGGGGTAGATCGGCACGAAGACCCTCCTTTCATGGGATACAACAATATTATCCTAACGCAAAAGGACTGCGCGCGTCAAGATGCCTTTTAGCAAAAACAGCGAATTTTTGGCGGATTTTCTGGAAAAATCTCCGAAAGGCTCTTGACAGGATGCGGTGCATCTGCTATACTTCATCCGTAAAGCAAATGAACTTTACATCACTTCTCGAAAGTACAGGCACAAAACCGGGGGATCAGAGGATGGCAAAAGATCTGGAAATGGGCTATCTGCTGGACTTTTACGGTGAGGTGCTCACCGAGAAACAGCGCGAAATGCTGCGCCAGTATTACAACGATGACCTTTCGCTGAGCGAGATCGGCGAGAACTTCGGCATCACCCGTCAGGGTGCGCGGGATGCCATCAAGCATGGCGAGAACGCGCTGAAGGAGCTGGAGGAAAAGGTCGGCTTTGCGGCGCGTTACCGCCGCGTGCAGCAGAAGCTGGAAGAGCTGGAGCAAATGGTGATCGATGCACGGTTCGAGTGCACCGGCCCGCAGGGCCTGACCACCACCGAGTACGAACACCAGCTGACCAAAATGTTAAAGCTCATCCGCTCCATCGACGAAGCGAACGAGAGCTGAAACCTGTGAAAGGAGCACCGTACAATGGCATTTGAATCCCTTACCGACCGCCTTGCCGGTGTGTTCAAAAAGCTGCGCGGTCACGGCAAGCTGACCGAGGCAGATATCAAGGCCGCGATGCGTGAGGTGCGCATGGCCCTGCTGGAAGCCGATGTCAACTATAAGGTTGCCAAGGACTTCTGTGCAAAGGTGTCCGAGCGCGCCATGGGTCAGGAGGTCATGGAAAGCCTGACCCCGCACAGCAGGTGGTCAAGATCGTCAACGAAGAGCTGGTTGCCCTGATGGGCGGCAGCGAAGCGGCCCGCCTGAACATCAAGAACAAGGGCCAGACGATCATCATGCTCTGCGGCCTGCAGGGCAACGGTAAAACCACCCACGCCGCAAAGCTGGCAAAGTACTTTATCAAACAGGCCGCCGCCCCATGCTGGTGGCCTGCGATATTTACCGCCCTGCGGCCATCGATCAGCTGCAGGTGGTGGGCAAACAGGCGGGCGCACCGGTGTTCACCCTGCCGGGCGCAAAGCCGCCGGAAATTGCAAAGAAGGCGCTGGCACACGCCAAGGATTACGGCAATGACATCGTGATCCTGGATACCGCCGGCCGTCTGCAGATCGACGATGTGCTCATGCAGGAGCTGGTGGACATCAAGGAAGCCGTTCCTGTGGACGAGACCCTGCTGGTGGTGGACGCCATGGCCGGTCAGGACGCTGTGAACGTTGCCAAGACCTTCAACGAGAAGGTGAGCATCGACGGCATCATCCTCACCAAGACCGATGGCGATACCCGCGGCGGTGCGGCACTTTCAGTGCTGGCCGTTACCGGCAAGCCCATCAAGTTCCAGGGCACCGGCGAAAAGCTGGACGATCTGGATGTGTTCCACCCGGACCGCATGGCAAGCCGCATCCTTGGCATGGGCGATGTGCTGAGTCTGATCGAGCGCGCGCAGGAGACGGCAGACGAAAAGGCTGCCGAAGAGACCGCCAAGCGGATGATGGAGAACAAGTTCGACATGAACGACATGCTGGACCAGTTCGCACAGATCCGCAAGATGGGCGGTGCAGGCGCGATGCTGAGCATGCTGCCCGGCGGCAGCGGCATCGATCCCAGTCAGGTCGATGAAAAGGCGTTCGACCGCATCGAGGCCATGATCTATTCCATGACCAAGGAAGAACGCGAGAAGCCCTCCATCATCAACCCCAAGCGCAAGCGCCGCATCGCAGCAGGCAGCGGTACCACCGTGGCGACGTGAACAAGCTGCTCAAGCAGTTTGAGATGATGCAGAAGATGATGAAGCAGTTCAAGAAAAGCCCCAAGGGCTTTGCCCGCCGTCTGGGCGGTATGATGGGCAACCCCAATGCCTTCCGCGGACTGAAATAATTTTTGTGATACAACCCCCTTGCGGGTTTGTACAATATAATCAACATGCGCCCGCAAGGGCCGCACAAAACAATTTTTGGAGGATATTTACCATGGCAGTTAAGATTCGTCTGCGCCGCGTTGGCGCCAAGAAGGCTCCCTTCTATCGTGTTGTTGTTGCTGACAGCCGCTTCCCCCGTGACGGCCGTTTCATCGAAGAGATCGGCACCTACGATCCCAACAAGGAGCCTTCCGAGATCAAGATCGACGCTGAGAAGGCAAAGCAGTGGATCGCCAACGGCGCACAGCCCACTGATACCGTTCGCGTCCTGCTGAAGAAGTCCAACGTTCTGTAAGTAGGGAGGGCTGACTCATGCAGGAGCTGTTGCTGGCAGTTGCCCGCGGTCTCGTGGAGGATAAGGAAGCCGTTAAGGTCACGGTGGACGAGCCTCGCGAGGACGGCACCATCGTCTACCACCTGAGCGTGGCAGAGGGAGATATGGGCCGTGTCATCGGCAAGCAGGGCCGGATCGCAAAAGCCATTCGTGTGGTGATGCGCGCGGCTGCTGTGCGGGTCGATGAAAAGGTCCTTGTTGAGATCGACTGAGCACCCTACAGGCCCTTTGCCCTTGCGGCAAGGGGCCTTTTTGATTATAGGAGCAAGATTATGCAGCAATATCTGGAAGCGGGCAAGGTCGTGACCACCCACGGCGTGCGCGGCGAAATGAAGCTGGAGCTTTGGTGTGACGGCGTGAATTTTCTCAAAAAGGTGGGCAGGCTGTACCCCTCGGCACAGGGCGGCAGGGCCTATAAGATCGTGTCCATCCGCGCACAGGGTCAGATGGCTCTGCTGCAGCTGGAAGGCGTGGACGATATGGATGCTGCCCGTGCGCTGCGGGGGCAGGTGTTCTACTTTGACCGTAATGATGCCACCCTGCCCGCAGGCCGCTGGTATGTGGCCGACCTGATCGGGTGCGAAGTGCGGGATGCCGACACCGGCAGGGTGTACGGCGTTGTGACCAGCGTGAATCACCCCGGTGCACAGGATATCTACACCGTCAAAGCACCGAACGGCAAGGAATACATGTTCCCGGGCGTGGATGCTTTTTTGAAAGAGCGCAACCCGCCGGAGGGCTATCTCCTCGTCACCCCCATTCCGGGCCTGCTGGACGATGACTTTGACAGCGAACGGGAGGAAGAGTGAGCCATGGGAATGCGTGTGGACATCGTGACCCTGTTCCCGGAAATGTGCCAGCAGGTGCTGGATGCCAGCATCATCGGGCGCGCGGCAAAGAAGGGCTTTATTGAGACCCACTGCCACCAGATCCGGGACTACACCCTGAACAAACAGAAGCAGACCGACGATTACCCCTACGGCGGCGGCTGCGGCATGGTGCTGTATGCTCAGCCCATCGCAGACTGCCTGCGTGCTGTGCAGCAGGAAGTAGCTTCACAGGGCCGTCCGGCCCCGCATATCGTGTTCCTGACGGCAGGCGGCCAGCGCTACACCGAGGAGCACGCAAAGCGGCTGGCCCAGTACGATAACCTGACACTGGTATGCGGCCACTATGAGGGCATCGACGAGCGTGTGATCGATGCTTTTGCGGATGAAGAGATCTCCATCGGTGACTACATCCTCACCGGCGGCGAGCTGGCCAGCCTTGTGGTGGCGGACAGTGTGCTGCGCCTGAAGCCCGGCGTGCTGGCTGAGCAGAAGGGCTACGAGGAAGAAAGCTACTGGGACGGCCTGCTGGAGTATCCCCAGTACACCCGCCCCGAGGTGTGGGAAGGCCGCGCCGTGCCGCAGGTGCTGCTGGGCGGCGACCACCAGAAGATCGATGCATGGCGCGGGGAACAGAGCCGGGAGCGCACCCGCCTGCGCCGCCCGGAGCTGTACGAGAAGTGGTGTGAGACTCACCCTGTGACCGAGCTGCCCAAGTGGAAGCGCGGCGAGAACATGCGCCTTGTCAAGACCGACGAGCAGTTTGCTGCTGCCGCCCGCATCTTTGTGGAGGGACGGCGTGCGACCTGTGCCGAGAACTGGACCCCGGAATACTGTGCCAGCCTCAACGAGGAAGAATATCTTTTGCAGCTGCGGCAGGAAAAGGCCGCAGGCTGGGTGTGCTATCTGCACACCACCAAGGATGTGCCGGACGGCATCGTGAGCATCAACCACAAGGTGGGGCACATCGAACATCTGTTCGTCACTGAAAAAGCCCGCGGCAGGGGCATTGGCATGAAGATGCTGGACTTTGCCCGCAAAAAGCTCAGCGAGCACGAGCACCCGGTGCTGAGCGTGCTGAACACCAACACCCGCGCCATAGCGCTTTACACCCGCATGGGCTGGAAGCTGACCAGCGGCACCGAGCTGGAGTTCACGCCGGAGCAATATCCGGCTGTGGTGAAAAAGTGCGCGCTGGTCTGGATGCGGTACGAGGGCAGCGCACAGAAGTAACTCCGGGCGGCAGCTGCAGGTGCATCGGACAGCGAAAAAGGCACGAAAATGGATGCTCGGACCGGAGGGTATGGTGCTGGAAACGCACAAAAACGGCCGAGATATTGCCCGATGGTCGAAAAAATG
>ENA-OQAJ01000040-OQAJ01000040.1-human-gut-metagenome-genome-assembly--contig:-NODE-40-length-33396-cov-2.837056_pt1 | contig 33396 bp, 32 predicted proteins | sample MGYA00242736_ERZ504529 | MGnify/ENA primary metagenome ERZ504529 (study PRJEB26092, sample SAMD00036275) | human gut metagenome | host: Homo sapiens | study: EMG produced TPA metagenomics assembly of...
GGGAGCCCCAGGAACATGAGCACCACGTCGGCGCCCTTGGCAGCGTCGACGGCTTCGGCTTCGAGCGCGGATCGGCCGGTCGAGGTCGAGGGTGAAGCCCGGTGCGAACTTGGCGTCTACGCCACGCTCGGCAAGGGTGCTGAGGAAGCTGGTCATCTTGGTTGGGGTGATGTGCGAGGAGCCGCCGCCCTGGTAGCGCGGAGTGCGTGCGAATTCGCCGATGACCGTGACCTTGGCATCGCCGGCGATCGGAAGGATGGCATCATCGTTCTTGAGCAGCACCATGGATTCGATGGCCGCCTGATGTGCGACTTCGTCGTGAGCTTCGATGTCGAAACGATAGTTTTCGATGCTCATGGCTGCGCGCGTCTTGTTGACCAGGTCGATCATGCCTTGTGCCATGCGGTCGAGCTGTGCCGGCTGGATGCGACCGTCGCGTGCCGCATACACGATTTGGTCGTCGGTGTAGCTTGGCGGCATTTCGAGGTTGAGGCCCGCGTTGAGGGATGCGACGCGATCATGGTCGGCGCCCCAGTCGCTCATGACGATGCCTTGGAAACCCCATTCGTCGCGCAGCACGTCGGTGAGCAGCCAGTGGTCCTGGGCGGCATGCACGCCGTTGATGCAGTTGTATGCGCACATGATGGTCCACGGCTGGGCTTCCTTGACGATGTGCTCGAACGCCGGGAAGTAGATTTCGCGCAGCGCACGCTGGGAGATGTTGGCGCTGATGCGCAGACGATCGGTTTCCTGATTGTTGGCGGCGAAATGCTTGAGCGAAGTGCCCACGCCCTTGGATTGCACGCCGGCGACGATGCCGATGGCTTCATGACCCCGCCAGGTACGGGTCTCGGACCAGTATTCGAAGCAACGGCCGCCAAGCGGGTTGCGCTTGATGTTCACGCCCGGGCCGAGGATTACGGCGACCTTCTCCTGAATGCACTCTTCGGCCATGGCTTCGCCAACCTGGTGGATGAGTTCCGGATTCCAGGAGCTGGACAGACCAGCCGCCGGCGGGAAGCAGGTGGCAGGCACGCAGTTGTTCAAATCGACTTCGCCGGTGGTGGCCGAGTTGGACTTGCGCAGGCCGTGGGGGCCATCGGTGATCATATAGCCGGGAATGCCCTTGGCTTCAACACCCTGCAGATGCCAAGCGTCGCCGCCGGAAGTCAGGGATGCCTTCTCTTCAAGCGTCAGATCATTGATGGAAGGATAGGTTTTTTCGCTCATACGTTCCTTCTTTCGCATCGTTTTCTTGAGTTCGTATCGGTTAACCGATCTGCATGAGACCTCAACCCCCGAAATCTCTACTAACCGGTTGGTAGGTACTTTATCAAAACCAACACCGCAACACGCCAATCTTCTTTGAAAAATCAATTAACCGACCGTAAAGTAACTGCAGTATTTACAACTTGAGAGAAATGACGATTCATAAGCATTGCAGCGCACATGAATCGCCATCAATGAAGGGCAAGAGAGGGAATCATCATGGCCAACGAAGAAGTCGACCGAAGGGCGGAGATTCTCAACGCGGCCGTCGAACTGTTTGGAACGCTCGGCTATTACGGCACTTCCCTGCAGAAAATCGCCGATCGCGTAGGACTCACCAAGCTGGCGTACTGCATTATGTCGGCAGTAAGGAAGGACTGCTCACAGCCGCGCTGGACGAAGTCTACGATTCCGAAACGGAAGACATTCTTACCGACATAGTACGTGAGCCACGACCGTTGATCGCCGACATGTGGCGCAGAATCGTGGCGGTGAACGCACGCAGACCGCTTCAGGTGCACATGTTTTCCACGTTGAGTGCCGAAGCGATCGACCCGAACCACCCTGCACACGAGTACTTCGCCAATCGTGAGCTGCATAATGCCGATACCGCGCTCAATATCCGTTGGCGTGTGCCCGAAGGCGTAATACGCGTCGGCTGCTTAATGCGGGATTCGCCATGATGGATGGCGTGCAGCTGCGTTGGCTGCGCACACCCGGTCAGGACCTGAACGCCATGTGGGCGGAATGCGAAGACACCCTGTTCCCCCTGCCCATGTGGGAAGGCTACCGATAAGCCTCTGCCCCGGCACTGCATTACTGTATGGATGCAGACGTAAAAGGAGACATGTATGCGGATTTTGCTGGCACCAGACTCGTTCAAGGAGTCCGCTTCGGCTGAAGCAATCGCACAGGCGATGGTTCGCGGCATTAAGCGTGGCAATCCGCAGGCGGAATGCCGGCTCATGCCTCTTTCCGATGGCGGCGAAGGATTGACACAAGCCTTGGTTCATGCCACCGGCGGCACGTTGCACAATGTTGAGACAGTTGATGCGATCGGCCGCCCGATTACCGCTCAGTTTGGCTTTCTTGGCAATAATCATGCTTCTTGTATTCTCCACACCGCCGTGGTCGAATTGGCTTCGGCAAGCGGACTTGAACGGGTCTCCCCTGCCGACCGCAATGCGTTGGCTGCTTCCACGTTCGGTACCGGCTTGCTGATCCGTGCTGCGATTGACGCCGGCGCGGATCGTATTGTGCTTGGTTTGGGCGGTAGTGCCACTACGGACGGTGGCACGGGATTGGCTCGCGCGCTTGGATTTCGTTTTCTTGATACGGCAGGTCATGATATTCCGCTTGGTGGCGGTTCTCTTGTTGATTTGTCGAGGATTGACGATTCGGAAGTTTCCGATTCCATCAAAAAACGTTCCGATTGTTCTCGCTTGCGACGTCACCAATCCTTTGACCGGCCCGGAAGGTGCCGCCCATGTGTTCGCCCCGCAAAAAAGGCGCGACCGCAACACAGGTCGAGCTTCTCGATCAGGGGCTTGCGAATCTCGCGCGCGCAATCATGCAATATAACGGCCGCGATATCGAGCACACTCCGGGAGCGGGCGCTGCGGGAGGTACCGGAGGTGGCATGCTTGGCCTGTTCAACGCAACAGTGAAGCCGGGAATCGAACTCGTGCTTAATCTTGCACATGGCCGTGAAGCGTGCGCTTGGGCTGACGTCGTCATCACCGGAGAAGGTTCTATCGACAGTCAAACGCCATACGGCAAAGTGCCAAGCGGCATTGCAAAATTGGCGCAATCGCAAGGAAAACCAACCATTGCCATCGGCGGAACGGTAACCCGTGACCCACACACCGTCGAAGCGCTGAACGAAACCGGCATTATCGCAACATTCGGCATTGCGCCCGGGCCAGCAGATCTTACAACGTTGATCGCCAACACGGAACGCAATGTCGAAATCACCTGTGCCGCAATCGCCAGCACATTGCGCATCACCGCAGCTACTTCACCCTGCGAATCAGCATGATGAACACCGCACCCAGCAGCACCGCGACCACAGCGATCGGGAACAGCGCCGCATAACTGCCAGTGGCAAGCACAATCGCACCGACAACCACAGGCGCAAGCACCTGACCAACGGTGTTGGCAAGATTCAGAATGCCCAGATCCTTACCAGCTTCTTCCTGACTTGGCAACACATCGACGTTCAACGCCTGATCGACGGCAATGTAAATGCCATAACCAGCACCGCCGATGCCTGCAAACAGCATCATGCCCAAAGCATTCGGCATGAAACACGGAATGGCCACACCAATCGCGATAATCACCGAACCAATCGCCACGATGACCTTGCGGCGCTGCAGACGGTCCGACAGCGGACCCGACACCATGGACGTGACGATCAGCACAACCATGGAAATCACCGACATGGTGGAAATCGTCGCCGCGGAATCCTTTACGCTCAACCCGCAGTATTTCTGCAGAATATACAGCTGATAGCCGGAAATCATGTTCCAACCCAAGATAAGCAGCAATCTGCCCATCAATGCCAAGTAAAAATCTCGGCAATTCTTGGTAGGAGGAATGAACGAACGCAGCAACTGCTTGACGTCGAGCTTTGCGGTGGCATCCGAAGACTCGACGGAAGCCACAGAAGCAGCCGAGGAGCGTTCGCGCGGCCAGATCAGCACGGTCACGATACCGGTGACTGCGAACAGTGCCGCACCGATCGCAAATCCGGTGCCCATGTTTTCAATGAATTTCGATCCGAGGAACGTTCCGGCGGATGATCCGACGATCTGCGCACCACCATAGAATGCGGAGAACGTACCACGCACGTTTTCCGGAATGCGGTCGGACAGCACTGCCACAGCCGGAGCGATCATCATGTTGACGCCGACCTGCACAATGCACCATCCGGCCACAATACCCACCAACTGCGCACTGGAGAAGGCGAGCACATAGCCGGCTGCCGTAATCAGACCACCTGCCACAATCCATGGCGTGCGCTTGCCGAAACGCGAGCGCGTGATGTCGCTTAACGCACCAAAAATCACGTTGGAGAACAGTGCGAATACGCAGCCTACGGAATTCATGGTGCCGAGAATCACTTCGGGCACGCCTATGTTCAGTTCGGTGAATCGTTGCGGCAGCAGCACGGCCGATCCGGAAGTGCCTGCGACCATCCAAATCAGCGAGAAGAGCACGAAGCCGACGCCGAATCGCCATTTTTCGGTGGATGTCAGTTTGCGGCCGCTGTCAGGTGCGATATCACTCAATACTGCGGTGCTTGGCTCGCGTGATGCGTTTGCTGTCATGATTCCCCCTTTGGAAGCATGTTCTTTTTGAAATATTGAAATGATTTGAAATATACGATGAAGAAAGCTTTTTTCATTTTTGGTATGATCGCAGTCCTGCCGACGCGACTTTTATTTGGCTTCAGCTTCGGCAGGACTTTCGTTCATACGATTTCACACGATTCCGTACGATTACAGCGCCATCTGCAGATGATGCGTTCCCGCAACAAGATCGACGCGCTCATGGTCGACGATATCCACGAATGCCGTGGTTCCGGCAGGTACCGCAACCGTCAGATCAAGCACATTGTCGTTGACCTCCCATTGCACTTCCGCCTTGCCATATGGGGTGATGTGAGAGGTTTCGGCATGGGTGAGATCTCCCCCGATCACCGGAGCGATACGGAACCGCTTCCAGCCGGGTTCAACGGCTTCAAGGCCGCCGATATGCGCATGCATCCATTCCGCCACCGATCCGAGCGCGTAATGGTTGAACGAGGTCATGCCGCCGGGGTTCAGCGAACCATCGGCCCGCATGGAATCCCAACGTTCCCACGTGGTGGTGGCCCCCATAACCACTTGGTAAAGCCAGCTTGGGCATTCGGTGGAGGTAAGCAGCGCGTAGGCCTCGTCGTTATGGCCGGTCATGGTCAACGCCGGAAGCACGAATGGCGTGCCGGCGAATCCGGTGCTTACCTTGCCGCCGGATTCGCGCACCAGGCAGGCGAGTCGATTGCCGGCCTTCACGCGGCGCACCGGTTCGCCGTCAAGCAGTCCGAAGGCGATGGCGAGCGCGTAGGCGCACTGGGTGTCGGATGTCATGGTGCCGTCAAGGTTGGTGAAACGCTGCAGGAATCCATCAATCACACGGTCACGCAGGGCGGCGAATCGAGTTTCATCATCGGTTTTGCCGAGAATATGCGCGATGTGCGTGCCTTGCATGCAGCTGCGTGCGTAGAACGCGGTGGCGACCAGTTCCTTTTCGGTCATGGCCTGCGTAGGATCTTCCGGAGGCGCGGTCGGATCAAGCCAATCGCCAAGCTGCCCGAGCGGATAGTCCGGCTTGCGATCCCATACGCCATCGGGCGAAAGGTACCCTGCCACTTCATCGATCCAATCACGGATCAGATCGTAGGAATCGGCGAGCACCTGCACGTCCCCGCTTTCCATGTACAGCGTCCACGGCACTTCCACCGCCGAATCGCCCCACGTGGAGATGGCTTGTGGATGCGCCCATACGCCCAACGGCACGAACGGCACGTAGAACGGCACAGTGCCCCACTTGACCTGGTCGGCACGCACGTCTTTCAGCCAGCTTTTCAGGAACCCGTATACGTCATACAAATAAGCCGCGGTAGGCACGAACAGGCAGATGTCTCCCGTCCAACCCATGCGTTCGTCGCGTGCGGGCAGTCGGTTGGAATGGACACGAAGTTGGAACGCATCGACCATACGGCGTTCTCGTGCAAACGGTTGAGCAGCGGATTCGATGTGGTCAGTTCGCCGGTGCGTTCCATCACGGAATGGTAGACGCGGCAATCCATGTCGGCTGCGGTCAGTTCTCCTGCGAAACCTTCGATCTGTGCATAGCGGAAGCCGTGCATCGCGAATCGTGGCTCCCACCAAGCGTCGGAACCGTTGGAAGTGTACACATCGCACTGCTGGCCTCTGCGCAAGGTTCGCGTGGCGATGGATCCGTCCGGTTCCAACACTTCCACATGACGTAACGTCACGCTTTGTTCTGCTTCAAGATCGCGCATGTGCAGGCGGATGCGCTGCGAACAGTTCTGTCCGAAGTCAACCAGCCATATGCCACGACCATCTTCCGTGTTGCCGATGCGTTCGACGCTGACCGGCTCATGCGATTCATGCGCGCGCACCGGTGATGTTTCAGGATTTTCAATACGTGCCGGGTCATACATGACTTCCGCGACCGGCTGCCAGGAGCTGTCGTCGAATCCTGGTTTCGACCATCCCGGCTGTTCCAGTCGAGCGTCATATCGTTCGCCTTCGCACAGATCCGAGCAGACGATCGGTCCGAGCGTCGCCTTCCATTGGCGGTCCCATGCGTTGGAATATATGTTCTGCATACTGCCGTCGGCATATTCGACCTCAAGTTGCGCGAATACGGCAATACGATCGCCATAGAAGTTGGAGTAACCGCCATCGAAGCCGAGGCGTCCGCGGTACCATCCGTCACCGAGCCAGAATCCCAATGCGTTGGCACCGGACTGCAGTTCGTCGGTCACATCGTAGGTGAAGCATTCCACGCGCTGGTTGTAGTTGCTCCAGCCTGGTACGAGCGCGTCATTGCCGACTTTGACGCCGTTGATTTCGGCTTCCACAAGACCGAGTGCGCTTAGATATAGGCGTGCGCGTTTGGGTTGTTCCTTCAGTTCGACTTCGGTGCGCACTAATGGCAGGTGACGATGGTCAGTTTCGGATTCGCTCCACGATGGTCCGACGAAATCGGCGACATGCTCATGTTCTTCCAATAGTCCGACTTCGAAATGCAGGGTTGCGCTCGGTTTGCCCAATGCTGGTGACTTGCCGAAACGGCCTGCATGGTGGCGAACACTTCTTCGCGTGAGGCGAGCGGCGCGAACTGCCATGGAATAAGCACGGAAGTGTCAGTGGGCAGGTAGGTGCGTTCTTCCACAGGTTGCCCGCCGGGAACACGTCGTGTCACTTTGAGCAGGATCTGCGCGTCGATTGGCAGCATGCCGGAGCACACCCATGTCATGCGTGGGGCTGCGGTGGCGATGCCGAGCGCATCTCCCGGGTAGTGTTCCACGGTGAAGCTGATGATGTCAAGATCCGAAGCCAGCGTACTGGGCACAATCTGCGGATCAGTAATGGCCATGATGACCCCTTTGTCTACAAAAATAATAGATCACTTGTTTGTGATGGTGGGAAGCCAAAGTCCGAGCCATGCCGCAAGGAGAGAGAAACGAACGGCGACGATGGCTGGGACTTGGCTGGCAATCGCAAGGTATTGCATAACTGACTTGCGATTGGAGATATTGAGTTGTTATGTGATTGCTGTTGCTAATCAGGCTGCGATCTTGTGTGCCTGACGTTCTTCGTCGGTGCCGTACTTCTTCTGAGCACGGATCATGATGGTACCGGCGATGCCTTCGATGATTACGATGCCGAAGAAGCACCACATAGTGGTCTGAATGGTTTCAGGAAGCACCAGAGCCGGGGTGATGAGCGCGAACAGGCCACAGCACAGGCGGGAGAAGCCGTTGATGAAGCCCTGGATGGAGGCGCGAATCTCGATCGGGAAGGATTCCTGGGTCCACACCTTGTACAGTGCTTCGCCTGCCAGCGGGGATCCGAGGTTCATGAAGGCTGTCGCGCCGACGATGACCCATAGGTCCGCACCGCCCATGGCCATGGCGGCCATGGCGATCAGCGAGATCACGATGCCTGCGAAGAACGCCTTGTTACGATATTTGCCGCCTGCGATGGACGCGAACACGATGTTGAGCACGAGCGTCACGAAGTTGAGGATGATGCCCAAGCCGGTGGCCAGGGACTGGGCGGCTCCGGCCTTGGAGAACATGTAGGTCTGGAACTGGCCCCACGTGTTGGCTAGCAGGTTCCAGCCGACGTAGAAGATCACGATGGCAAGGAAGTAGGTGAGCAGCACCTTCTTGTCGGCGCCGAACAGCACCTTGGTCACGGAAACCTTGCCGTTGCCTACAGCAGCCGGACGTGCGGCGTCACGAACGTCGGCAGCTTCATGGAAGCGGCGGAAGGTCGGAGAAAGCAGTCGCCACAGCCATGCGATCACAGCGAATACTGTGAGGATGGCGAACACCACACGACCACCGGTGGCACCCTGCATGGCGGAAACCAGGAACGCGCAAATGAAGGAGATGAACACACCCACCTGCCAGAACACCTGGGTGGTGGAGACGAGCTGTGCGGCGGTGGCCTCGTCTGGAGCATCATGGGAGACGATGGTCATGGAAACCGGCAGATCCGCGCCGGAAGCCAAACCTGCAATGATCAGGCCGATCAGCAGTACGGTGAAGTTCGGGGCGAACACGCAGATGGCGGCACCGATGGCGTAGAACAGGTTGATCCAGTTGAAAAACAGCACGCGGCCGATCTTGTCGGCCAAGCGGCCTCCGAACAGCGAGCCGAAGGCGATGGCGAAGGTCAGAATACCGGAAAGCAGGCCGACCTGCGTGGTATCGAGTCCAAGGCCTTCCTGCCAGACCACAATGGTTGCCGACAGACCGACGATGATGCCGGATCCCAGCATCGATCCGATGCCTGCGGCGAAGGCGAGCGGCATGTATTCGCCCAATCCTTTGCCCTTCTTGGTTGAAGTATTCATTGCTCTTTCCTTACTTTTTCATACTTGCATGCGTTTTTTTCACACAAGTATGTCCTTCTTTTTTTCAAATGATTTTCACTGCGTTTTCAAATTGCCGAGGCATCTCCTTTGATCTGTCCAGCATTCAGAAAACACTGCGATTCCATTGTTTTATACACCAGAACATCCTGCCGTTCTCAGCAGCACCTCCAGTGATGTTGTAGTTGAAATACTACATTCGTTTTTGAAAATTTCAAAATCGTCGCGCGTTTTTCAATATACAATTTCAAAAGAGAGCGCGTAGACTATTGATACATCAAGGAATAACCGGTTTATGTACGAACAGGAGCAATCTCATGCCAGCATCAAAACGTGTGGGCGTTTCCGACATCGCCAAACATGCCGGCGTCTCCATCGGCACCGTATCCAACTATCTCAACTACCCCGAACGCGTATCGGACACCTTAAAAGAGAAAATCGGCGCAAGCATCAAAGAACTGGGCTACACCCCCCGCAGAAACACGCTTCTCCCCCAGCGAGAGAACGCCGGACCGCGCCTCATCGGCTATATCATGACCGATATCGAACATTCCCTGTTCACCTTCATCCATGAAGGAGCGCAGGAGGTCTGCGAAGAAAACGACCTGCAGCTTATCGCCTTGAACGCATCATCCGACGCGCAACGGCAAAACGAACTGGTGAAAACACTCATCGACATGAACGTGGCCGGAATTCTGCTCAGCACCATATCCGACTCCCCCGAAGACGTGGCCGCGGCACGAGCGGCCAACATTCCCATCATCCTGCTCGACCATACCAATCCCCGTCACGCCGATCAGGTGTGCTGCGTGCTTGAAACAATATGCGGCCGGGCAGATCGCAGCCGATGAACTCATTCGCATCGGATGCAGCCGCATCGCGTTCGCCGCACACTCATTTGACTATGAATCCGTACAAGATCGGCAGATGGGCGTCGAAAAAACCATTGCGCGCACGCATGGAAGCACGCAATTGGAACTCATCAATTCCAAAGGCTGATGTTTGAAGACGGTTACCAGCTCGGCCTGGACATCATCGACACAATGAAGCGTAGCGGCCTGGACGCCATTCCAGACGGCATCATCACCGTCTCGGACGCGCTTGCCGCCGGCGTGCTGTCGGCATTCCATGACCATAACGGCCCACGGGTTCCAGAAGATGTTTGCGTCATCGGCATGGAGGGGGCACGGTTGGAGACCAAATGCCCCATGTCGCTGACCGTAGTGAACGCGCCCGCTATCGACATGGGGCGCAAGGCCATGGCGCAGATGCTCGACTACATCGACAATCCCGCCGCACACGTGCACAGCACCACGCTTATCGAGCCGACTCTAATCCGACGCGAATCCACACGCGCATAATCGCATGCGGAACACTGTTAGCACAGCCCAACTCGACGCAATACAATGGCAAGGTGGGTCTCCTTACCTGGCGAAACCCACCCTTACTACTATTCTGCAGCGTTTGAAAATTTCAAACCATCAGACTGCGGCACGGGACTTGTCTTGCAAGTCACCGAATACCGGTGTGGCCGAACCAAGCCAGTCGCGCTGTTCCTCATTGCCCATGGCATTACCTCCTACCGCCATTCATCGTCGAAGCGGCATATCATTCAGGCTCCGCATCCTCACGGAGCAACCTCACGGAATGATAGACTTTTTGCCCCGAGGGCAAGGTCAACACGAACAGTGAAGCCCACGACAAGGAGACAATACGTGGCCGGCGATGATGACGAGCTGCTGACGATTGGCGAAGTGGCCAAATTGGACGGCATCACCGCCAAGGCGTTGCGCTATTACGATGCGCATAACATCTTGAAACCAGCCGCGGTAGACCCGGCTACCGGCTACCGGCTACCGATACTACACCCCCGATCAAATGCTTGACGTCGATGTGATGCGTATCTGCATCGCCGCCGGCGTGCCATTGGATTCGTTGGAGAAATTCCGTTTCGAAGACGGTTCGCTTGATTGGCGAGCGTTACTTGCCGCAGCGCAGTCGCAGGTGGATGAGCGCATTCAGCAATTACGACGATTGCAGACGTCAATCACCGATTATTCCGGGGAATTGGTATGCAAGGCCTTCTCCCCCGAAGATGGGTTGGTGCGTGCCGATTTGCTGCCGACTTGGCTGGTTGCACAACCTTGCCTCTACGGTAATGTTTGCGATATAAAACGATATTTACGCATAATGACGTCGTTGCGTACCTTGATTCGCGATGCGCAGGCACCGCATTTGCTGCGCAGAGGCATACTGTTGGATTTGGTGGAATGCAAGGCGTTCGCTTTTCAACAGTTCGCGCCAACGCAGCGCATGCTTGATATTTTCCATTCCGGCGATCGTTCGCAAGTAACCTACGATTACCACTTTCCCACTGGAACCGTTGTTATCAATCCTCCCGGAGGTCCTGCGGAAAGTCGCGTAATCGAGCGTGAATCGTTGGCGCAATGCTTTGAGGATGGCATGGCGTTGGCTGAATCGCTCGACGCTGAGGGTTGGCCGCATGTCACCATGACTGAGATTTGGGGCAGTCATGCCCCAAATGGTTCGGCTTGCAGGCTACTCCTGAGCACGCTTCACCGAGAAGCGGAACATGAGCAACGCCAGAATCTCACCGCATACGGCCATGCCGAAGAACACCCACATGCTGGTGGAGAAGCCAGCCACATAAGCGTCAGCCTGCTGCATGCCGGCATTCACGTTGGCGGCCGAGAATTCGGAAATCAACGTGGATGCCACAGCCGTGCCGATGGCGCCTGCGAGCTGCTGCATGGTATTCATCACCGCGGAACCGTCGGCGTTCATGGAAGACGGCAACTGGTTCAACGCATGCGTCTGATCGGGCACCAGCACGAATCCGGAAGCGGCCATGAACAGCGCGTATGCCACGGCAATGGCTCCTTCGTGCGAGCCGCCAAGCATCATCGCCACATCCATCACCGCCACGCCAACAAAACCGCAGGCGATGAACTTCGGCGGGAAATGCTCTTTCAACGCGCCGCCGATCAGTGGAGCCGACACCGCGCCAATCACAGCGCCCGGCAGCAAAATCAAAGCGGCCGCCATCGACGTATGCCCCAATCCTCGCTGCAGCAGAATCGGCAGCAAGAAGTTCACACCAAGTACACCGCCGGAAGACATGAGCAGAATCACCATGCCGAGCGTGAATCCCGAATATGCAAACGTACGCACTTCCACCAACGGATGAGCCATACGCAACTGCAATACGGCGAACACCGCCAACACCACAATGGCACCGATAAGCACACTCCAGAATCGCCAATCGCCATTCCATTGCGCGAAGAAACTGGCCGCAACAATAATGCCGGCCAAGCCAACAGCCACCAACAGCAGTGATGGCACCGACAGATAGCCCTTCTCACCGTGACGGATGTCAGGCACGGTAGCCGCGCCAAGCACGAACGAAATCACCAGGAACGGAATCATGGCATAGAAAATCCAATGCCAGTTCAGGAATTCCGTCACCAATCCGCCGAACACCGGCCCGATGGCCGGAGCCGCGCACGTCACCAAACTCACCAACCCAAGCATCATGCCTCGCTTGTGGAATGGAGCCTTGTCGAGAATGATGTTGGTCAGCAGCGGCAGGGAAACACCCGTGCCGAGCGCCATGATCAGTCGTGCGGCAAGCAGCATCGGAAAGTTCAATGCGAGCGCGCCGACGAGCGTTCCCACGGAAAACAGCGCGATGGCCATAACAAACAACGCTTTGGTCGGGAATTTGCGCACCATGAACGGTGACGTCGGAATGGCCACGGAAAGCAACAGCAGATACCCGGTGGTCAGCCATTGCACCACGTCGGCGGAAATCGCAAACTCTTCCATCAACGCCGAATATGCGATGTTCAGCGAAGTTTCCGACAGAATGCCGAGGAAGGTGAGAATGGCGAGCGTCACCACCACGATGGTGAGTTTGCCTTCGCTCATACACTTGTCGTTGATTGCGCCGCTTTGTACGCCGTTGGTGGCGGAAACCGTGCCGTTTTCGGCATGTTCGATGGGTATGTCTGATGGTGCGTTCCTCTTATCCGTAGACACTCTGCTCCTTCGATAGAAAGGTTGTGTAATAGTTCTTGCTTCGAAATTGTCGACGATATTCGCATGCCGGCGCGGCTACAGTTTGCGCCGGCACACACCACACATTACGTAAGGCAGAACATTATGTAAGGCAGAAAATGTTACGTGAAATTGCATGGCGCTACGATCAGCATTTCGTAGGCGGCTCATATCAGTCTGGCGTGTCGATTATCGAGTTCTGCGACACGGTTTATTTTGGTTGCTTATGCGACGGTGAAGGTGGTGCGCTTCAGTCTTCGCGACGCTGGAGTGACCGATAAGCACTTCGAATTCGCCCGGCTCAACGATTCGGTTAGCTTCAGAATCGACGATGGTGCAATCGGAAACCGGAATATCGAAGGCAACGGTCTCGCTTTCGCCCGGTTCGAGTTCCACACGCTGGAATGCTTTGAGTTCACGATCCGTCCAGCTGTAAGAGGTCACGATGTCGCCGATGTAGAGCTGCACTACTTCCGTGCCCTTGCGATCGCCCGTATTGGTGAGGGTGATTTCGGCATGCACGGTGTCGGTTTCGCCGAATGCGCCGGATTCCGGAACGTTAGTGACCGTCGGTTCGCCGTATTCGAACGTGGTGTAGCTCAGGCCTTCGCCGAATGCGAATGCCGGATCCTGTGTGAGGTCGGCGTAGCGGTTGCCGTGCTGGCCGCGAATCTGGTTGTAGTAGACCGGCAGCTGACCTGCATGGCGTGGGAAGGTGATCGGCAGGCGTCCGCTCGGCTCGGTTTCGCCGAGGATGATTTCGGCGATGGCCTGGCCGCCCTTCATGCCCGGGCTTGGAGCCCACAGCAGAGCGAAGTGCCTTCGGCCGGTGTTTCGTCAACAATCACACCGTTGGTACCGATCACGGATGCCGGCAGCACCTGCGGCTTGGAGCTGACGAGTACCACCACGAACGGCTTGCCGGTTTCGCGAGCCACGTTCGACAGCGCGTCGATCAGTGCATTCTGGCCGCCGAGCAGTTCAAGCGTAGCGGTGGAGCAGCCTTCACCAATGGCTTGAATCACATCACCCACCACAGCCACGATCAGGTCGCTTTGGCGAGCGTTTTCCACGGCTTCATCGAGCAGTGCGCGGTCGAGCTTGGCGGAAACGCCGATCTTCGGGCGAGGCTGGCCATCCGGGTAGAACTCGCCTTCCGGATCAGGCACCAAATCCACGATATTGGCACCGCGGGAGTACACGACCTCGCAGCCTTCCGGAGAGAGCTGCTTGAAGCCATCAAGCACTGTGGTGATCATCTCGCGCGGGTGGCCGTCAGGCATCCAGTTGATCTGACCGGAGCTGCCCGCCCAGTCGCCCAGCTGAGTTTGCGCATCGTCGGCAAGCGGACCAACGACCGCGATACGCTTCGCGCCAGCCGCATTGAACGGCAGCGAACCATTGTTCTTCAGCAATGCCACGGCTTCGCGAGCCACTTCGAGATTGAGCTGCTGGTGTTCTTCGGAGCCGATCACCGCATTGATGCGTTCCTGATCAGGCAGACGCGGATCTTCGAACAGTCCAAGACGGAACTTTAGTGCGAGAATACGAGCCACGGCGGCATCAATCAACGATTCGTCAAGCAGACCGGTCTTCACGGCTTCGATCGCACCCTCGTAGAACTTCGGGGTGGTCATCACCAAGTCGTTGCCGGACTTGACCGCGTCAGCGGCGGCCTGCACATAGTCCGGCTTAACCTTCTGCTCCCATACGGAACGGCCGACGTTGTCCCAATCGGTGATAAGCGTGCCTGATAGTTCCAAGCGCCACGCAGCCTGTCGGAAAGCAGCCACTTGTTGAAGGTGACCGGCACGCCTTCGATGGATTCGTAGCCAAGCATGAAGGTGCCACAGCCTTCCTTGGCCACGCGTTCGAACGGCGGCAGGAACCAGGATTCCAGCTTGCGGTGGCTCAGATCGGCTTCGGAAGCGTCACGGCCTCCCTGGGTTTCGGAATAGCCCGCGAAATGCTTGGCGCATGCGAGAATCGCGTCTTTGGCAAGCGGCTCGCCCGCTTGGCACCACCCTGATAGCCTTTGACGATGGACGATGCCATTTCGCCGATCAGGTACGGGTCCTCGCCAAAGGTTTCGCCCACGCGACCCCAACGGGTGTCTCGCGCGATGCACAGCACCGGAGAGAACGTCCAATGCACGCCGGTAGTCGACACTTCCTCGGCGGTGGCACGGCCCGCGGCCTGCACTTTTTCGGAATCCCACGTGGTCGCCATGCCCAATTGTTCCGGGAAAATGGTGGCTCCCGGCCAGAAGGAATAGCCGTGAATGCAGTCGTCACCGATCACCAGCGGAATGCCGAGACGGGTTTTGGTGTTCACCGTTTCCACGGCTTTCGGCAGGTCGGAGGGTGAGGTGTGCAGAATGGAACCAACATGCTTGTTGACGATTAGATCGTCCAAGTCGCCGCTTCGCGCGTCAAGTTGCATCATCTGTCCGACTTTTTCCTCAAGGGTCATACGGCCAAGCAGATCGGCGATGCGTTCCTCAGTGGGAAGTTCCGGATTCTTATAGGGCAGATTCGCAGTGTTTTCAATGGTTTCGGTCATGGGATTGCTCACTTTCCTCATTGAAGCGATTTCCTTTAATTACCATTGGTAGTTTAACACGATGCAGGCACGCACGCAACTCAACATGACCATACCAACACAGAAGGCGAGAAGCCCGTCAGCCCCCTCACCTTCTCACACGAATACATGCAATGCAATCTTAAATAATCAGCGATATGCATCCCATAATGGAGCGGGAAACAGCATGTTTTCCATCTGAGCCCACTCTTTGCACAAATCAACTTCAGGTTCACGCAACCACCATAATTGCACGCCATCCATGATTTCCATGGCCTTACGCACCACCGGACGCATACTCGACTTCCACGAACCCAATTGCGGAGGAATCAGCCAAGGATATCGCGAATAATGCTCCCAAATATCGTCCATACGGGCAGTGAATTCATCATGCAACGGATGATCAGGATTCAACGACTCCGCAGAAAGCACGGTAAACAACTGCACCATCATGCGACGACGCGAATTATGCCGCACCAAATAACGCAAATACGCAGGAAACAGCGGCGCAGTAGGATCACTGCCAGGCATACCGGATGCGAAGAAATCCTCAGGAGTGCCCGTTTCACCGTAATATTCGTTGAACACCATCGCCAGCATATTGTCTTTATTGCCCACATACCGAAGTACACCCTGCTTGGAGATGCCAACACGATCAGCCACATCCTGAATGGAAATACCGTTGAACCCACGCTCGCTGATCAGCTGCACCGCGGCATCCAGCACTTCCTCACGCCGCTCCTGCGGTGATTTTCGGATACGTTTCGGAGTCTCTTCCTCTGCCATGATTCCGAGTCTAATGCACCTTATGTCGATTGCCGTTGATTGACCGACTATGGCATGTCATCGTGAGAGGTATCCGCCCGAATCCATCCATGACGCCATACGCGAGTCAGATCCCACGCCTCAAGATTGCCGCCGTTGCGAGGATCCCGCGGCGGTTTCCCTTCGCCACTACCCGGTTTCGCGGAGCGCGCAAGCTGGTAGCTCCAATAGATCTGTCCCGCCGACACGTCCCATGCCGCGCGTGCAATCGTGACACTTGGCGGTATGCAGCCGATCGGTTTTGGCTGTGTAGGGCCCACTGATTCTCCACGCACACTCGCCCACCAGCACGGGAATACGACGAGCCGCCGAACGAATGGCGATACCACTCGCGCCCACCAGCATCCGGTACAGCCATGGCAGTCGCCGCGATCGCAGGTACAGCCGGCGTGCCGGTCCCGAAAACAGCGGATCCTCCATCGCGATGAGATACTGATGGGTGTCGAGCATGACGTTGCGCATGCCAGCACGACGAAACCAACCGCCCCAGCGGAGTAGTCGGAAACCGTCATGGAATACGATCACGGTTTCCGGACGCAGCACGGCGCGCAACCGGGCGTAAGCGTCGCGGTAGAAGCGCTTCAGAAACCGCAGTGAGACATACGTGCTACCGGAAGCCTCATGAGAGTCTTTCGCCGTGTTCGACGTGCTATGGAACACCGACCAGCTCACTGGTTCGTTGAGTACTTCGATGCTGTGCAGGGCCGGTTCGTCGCGGTATCGGCGAGCCAATCGCTCCAGCACGTTCAGCGTGTACTCCACCAGTCCGTATTCTGCGCCCATTTGCACACACCCGTCAGACCGCCGTTGTCGAAACCATTCTGCGATTCGGGAACGGTATGCAGGTCAATCATAATCTTCAATCCCGTCTCCCGCGCCCAACGGAACGCGCGGTCGAGGTACGTGATGCAGCCCGGATGCCCGGGCCAGTCGCCGAAGATGAAATACGGTATGGGAATGCGTACGAGGTTGATTCCGTGACCGACGATAATACGGAAATCCTCCAGGGTGATGTAGGTTTCGCGGTGCCGGCGCAGTTCCTCGGCGAGATTCCGTTCGGACCAGAGGGATACGTGCGTGCGGTGCATCCAGATTTCATCGTCTTCGGCGCTGCGGGTGAACGGTTTCGGATCCATCCATTTCTCCAGCACCAGCCAGTTGCCGAGGTTCACGCCGTCGATTCGCTCATCGATGCCTAGCACCATGCGTCTCACCGCCCTTACGCTCGGGGGTTGCCCGACTTTTCGTTTCCGTCCATCACAACCCATGGCAAAACCCATTCGGCCCAATGGGCCAAGGAACCGTGCGTCATTCGCAACATTCCTTGGTCCATTGTATGTGCCCCGCGAGCGGCCACACGGCCGCTCGGAATCGGATCACGACCGGATCAGGGTCGTTGAATGATCGTGGTGGCCGCCCGGGCGGGATCAGTCGACAGGCTTCGTTTCGTCCGCCTCATAATCGAAGAAATCAAAATCGGCGGTCTTCTCATGCAGCGAAGCATCAGTGACGGCAATACCGACCATAGTGCCGGTGAACTCACCGAACTTGCAGTATTCATCAGAGAACGTGGTGGTATCGAAATCCGGACCGATCTTGGTCCAATTCTCGCCATCATAACCCCATTCGAACCAAGTGCGACGGCCCTCAATGTTCAAACGGAAGTAAATCGGCTTATCTTCCACGGCAACACGAGTGTCAAGCATTTCCGTCTTTTCGCCGTTTTCGAGACGCACGATCGAAATCGCACTGCCACCAAGCGTCTGCGAATAATACTTGCGCAGGAAAATGTTATTCATGTTGTCGTAGTAGATGGTCAAGCCAGCGCTGTGCTGGTAGACTTCCGGCTCGAACTCCATCTTGGTGGTCACCGTGGCATACACGCTCGTCAGCTTGCGAGTAAGCAGGCTCGTACGATTCAGCGAGGCAAGCGATTCTTCACCGCGAACACGCAGCCAGCCCGGGCGTTCCGTAGCATTCGCAAACGTGCTCGGCATCTGACGCGGCGAGTAATACCAGTTGCCCAATTCGCCGCCATCAAAGTCATCAAAGTTCGGAATCTCCGGCATCGGCACATCCGGCAGATTCGGTTCCTCAACCTCAATCTTCGCCAGATTGGAACCGTCAGCCATACGCAGCCAGCCATCAGACGTCCACTGCATCTTCTGGATAGCGGTTTCACGACCAAGCGTGCAACGCAATTCCGGCACAAACGGACGGCTCGTCAAATGCACCAGATAGGTTTCGCCATTCGGCAGGTCAACATACGAGCCATGCCCGGACTTTTGCAGCACGGAATCCGGGTTGAAATAGCGCGGCTTCAGATGATCGTCATCGGCACGCTCGTTCGACTCCTTCGGCTGCGAAGTGACGAGCGGACCATTCGGATCCGGCTCGTACGGACCCCACACATTGCGGGAACGCCCCATGGTCACGGAATGGTTGTAGCCAGTACCGCCCTCAGCGCACATAATGTAATACCAGCCGTCACGCTTGGTCAGATGCGGAGCCTCAATGCAGCCACGATCAGTAGCACCACGCCAAATACGCTTCGGATAGCCAACCACATGCTTGGTTTCCGGATCATATTCCACGCAGCAGATCACACCCGGCTTCTCGTAGCCTTCGCGGGTCTCCCACTCCAAGCTGACGATGTACTTCTTGCCATCATCGTCATGCAGAATGGACGCATCGAAACCGGAGGAAGTCAAATACACCGGCTCGCTCCACGGGCCTTCAATATTCTTCGACTTAATAAGATAATTATTCACGTCGAAATAGCGTGCATTCATGGAATTCATAACACCATAAATCACGTAGAACATGTCCTCTTCCTCACAATACGTGAGGCAAGGAGCCCAAATGCCCTTAGCGCTCGGCAGCTTGGTAAGGTTCGGATTCGTATCATCGGTAAGCACATGGGTGAGCAATTCCCAATGCTTCATGTCCTTCGAATGGTAGATCGGAATGCCTGGGAACCATTCGAATGTGGAAACGGCAACATAATAGTCGTCACCTTTACGGCAAATGGCCGGATCAGGATTGAAGCCTTTAAAAATAGGATTCTGCAGCATTATCTCTCCTTTGATTTCTGCTTTTCTTTTTTCGTTTTTTACTTATTGCGATTTTGCTTTAGTTATTGCGGCGCCCGCCGCTTACTGCAGTGTTATTTGGTTACTGCAGTGTCCGCCGGAGTCTGCGATGCTCTATTGCTGACACGCTCCAAGGCCGCTCTGGCCAGTCTTTACGGTCTCAACAGAGCATCGCAGACTCCGGCTCGTAACGCTTTTGCGTTACGTTGCGTTGCACTTACGTTGTGTTACGCAAGTTGATGTTTTTAGTGAGTTTTTCCTTTTTTAAGGATGGGAGGGAGGGGGAACCAGGATTGGGCTATGCAGCGGCCTAGGTCCCAAGAGTCCCAGCCGATCCAGCCAGGGGTGTTGACCGTGTCGGTGAGCAGCTTGTAGTTCCAGTAGTAGAAGCCGCTGCCGTTGCTCCATGCTTCAAGCTGCGACTTGGCAACGCCTTGGTAGAGCGCACGCTTTTCTTCGGCACTGAGCGTTTCCGCCTGCGCACCTTCCTCGCCGTTGAGCACGCTTTGGCCGCCGTGGGTGTCCACACCACAGCCGACCGAGTTGAACAGGCACCACTCCCCCACGATCACCGGGAAGTATTCGCTCATTTCGGCGACCATCGGAGCGTACGTGTTGCGCACGAAATCGTCGTAGCCCTCCACGGTCTGCGGGCAACCCATCATTTCCGCGGCCATCAAGTACTGGTGGGTGTCGAGGATCACGTTTTTCGAACTCTGACGCAAGCTTGCCATCTGCGCCACGCATGAAGTCCTTCCACTGTTCGATATCGAATCCATCATGGAATACCACAGCCTTATCAGTCGGCAAAGCACCCTTGTCGACGTCGCGCAGGCGACGATATGCGGTGATGTAGAAGTTCTTGAGCCAGTCGAATTCAATCGGACCGGTGCCTTCCGCAAGTTCGGCATCGACGGCCTTGTATCGTTCGGTCACGTTCATCATCGGCCAGGACGTGGTGGTGTTCGGCTCGTTGATGATTTCAATGCCCATCAGCGCTTCCCTATTGCCATAACGCTTGGCAAGACGCTCGAGCACACTAAGCACGAATTCAACCTCTTCCGGCAGTTGTGCCCACTTGCACACGCCGGAGATGCCGCCATTGTCGAAACCGTTCTGGCTCATCGGAGCGGTATGCAAATCAATAAGAATTGTCAAACCGTATTTTTCAGCCCAGTTGAAAGCCTTATCAAGTTCATCAATACACCCAATGAACGGTGCTCGATCGCCGAAGATGAAATACGGTACCGGAATTCGTACGGAATTCAATCCCCATGATTTGATGGTGGCGAAGTCGCGTTCGTTGATGTATTCGGCGCGATGCGTTTTGATGCGTGCCTCATAGACGGCCGGGTCGAGCTGCGTCGGCAGGTAATATTCGTCGTCGGCGGTAGTGCCATCGAACAATGCCGGGTTCATCCACTTTTCCAGAACCAGCCAGTTACCCAGGTTCACGCCCTTGATGTAATTGAGACCCATATGCACTCCTTCGTACGTTTTCACCATAGTTTCTATTACTTAGTAACTACTTAGTTAAATGATAATACATTTTTCTTCTCTGCGCAACTTGTAACGAAAAAGCGTTTGCCCACGGCGACCAGTAACCAATCACCACAGACAAACGCCCTGCAACACAACACCGGCTTGCGAAGGTGGCAGGAAGAGAAGGGAAAATCCACCACCCGGCATTCAACAAACCGTTGCCACAGCCAAGCTGACGCGTTACGCACACATCCGCGTCAGCCAGGCAACTCCCCGTCAGTCCAACACGAATGCGTTAAACAAAAACGGAGCAAGCGTCACCTTGATACCATGATCGACATTGCAAGGATCAGCAAATTCAAAACCCTCGGCATCGTCACAAATCCTTCGGATTCATCAATTTGCAATTGTTCGCTTCCTTACGGAAAACCCCGGACCCGATCGAGAAGGGGAAAACGACGGATCCGGGGCAATCATTCAAGGAAGGATTACTTACTTGACCTTCTTGATGGCCATGATGAAGAAGCAGCCGATGATGGCCAGGGCGATGGCGGTCGGGAAGGCGAAGTTATAGCCGAGGGACACCACGATGGTGGACATGACGACCGGGCCGCACATCTGGCCAAGGGTGGTGCCCATGTTCAGAATGCCCAGATCCTTGCCAGCTTCTTCCTTGTTCGGCAGCACGTCGACGAGCAGAGCCTGGTCGACTGCGTAGTAGACGGCGTAGCCGAGGCCAGCGATGCCCGCGAACAGGTACATGCCCAAGGTGGACGGAATCAGCCACGGCATGGCGATGCCGATAGCGAAGAGCACGGAAGCTACGACAACCGGGACCTTACGGCGGCCGATGAGATCAGAAACCGGTCCAGAGATAAAGGAGCCGACCAGAGACATCACCATCATGATCATGGAGACGACGGACACGGTGACGGCTGATTCCTTAACGGACTGGCCGATGTAGTTCTGGATGATGTAGAGCTGGTAGACGTTGATCATCTGGTAGCTCATGAGCATGCAGAAACGGCCGGCGAAAGCCTTGTAGAAGTCGTGGGCGCCAGCGAACTTCGGCGGGCGGAAGGATACGAGGATGTCCTTGAAAGAGCCCTCTTCCTTCGGCAGGAAGTCAGCGGAACGTTCCTTGGGCAGAATGATCACCGCAACGATACCGCCGAGGAACATGAGCACGCCTGCAACAGCAAAGCCGACAGTCAGGTTCTCGATGAAGAATGCACCGATCATGGTACCAATCGGGGCGCCGATCGTGGAGCCTGCACCATAGAAGGCTGACATAGTGCCACGGATGCCGGACGGCACGCGGTCAGACAGCACGGCGACCAGCGGGGCGATCATGCAGTTGAGGCCGAACTGCAGGCGCAGTAGAAGATGGTGAGCAGCACCGCGTTATGCGTGGTGCCGGTCAGGAACAGGGTGACGCCACCGAGCACCGCACCGAAAACGATCCACGGAGTACGACGACCGAACCTGGAGCGGGAACGATCGGAGAAGTTGCCGAACATCAGGTTAGAAACCAGGGACGCCACTGCGGTGAACGCATTGACGATACCGACGAGGGCGTCCGGATCGGCGCCTCGATGGTCTTGTAGTGCATCGGCAGCAGCACGGCGGAGACAATGCCGAGGCCTGACATCCACAGGATGCCGAACACCAGGAAGCCAGCGCCGAAGCGGATGGTGTTGACCTTGCTCAGCGGCTTGCCGGTTTCAGGAGACAGCGACGGATCCTTGTCCGCGGCTGCGATGTTGGCGTTGTACGCCACCAAACGCTCCTCTTTGCTTGCGATTGCTTCACTCATGAAACTCTCTCCTTCGATTCATGTTTCAGTAGTGTTTTTGTTGTGTGACACGGACTGCCCCGCCCAGTCAATTAACTACCAATCAGTAATTAACGTATTTGTTACCGTAAATCATTTCTGCCAAAAGCGCAAGTCAATCGTGTTCGATTTGTTGATTTTGCGAATCCGACACCATGATTCCATGTTTAGTTTTACTCTTAAGCAGAATCTCGGTTTTTATTACCTAGTAACTGCTTAGTTAAAGCGTATTACAATCTCTTTTATCTGTCACTTCTCAGCGTGTTCCAACGTTTCTGCCACACTTCCTCTCCTCCGTACTGTAACTTAGTAAGTACAAGAAAAGGAGAGAGCATGCGCCGCCGAATCGAAGATAAACGCAGGAAACGAATGAGCGCCGAAGATCGCAGAAAAGCGATACTCGAAACCACCGTTTCATTCATCTCCCAATTCGGCTTCTGGGGATTCACCATTCGCGACGTGGCACAAGCTCAGAACATCACCGAAGCAGGCCTCCTTTACTACTTCAAATCCAAAGAACAACTCCTTGAAGAAACCCTCAAATACGCCGACCGCACCAACCAAATCGCCATTGCAGAGCATCTTGGCGTTGAAGGCGTGACCGGCGAAGTTTTGCAAGACGGCATCGCATACCATTGCGCTCTCGGACTCAAGGCCATCTCCACAGGAACCGTGGAAACCAACGCAGACCGACCCGAAATGGTTCGTCTCTACACCCTGCTCGAAAGCGAGGCCCTAAGCAAAGACCATCCGGTGCACAAGTATTTCGAACAGCGCGAAATCAATCTGCTGAAGGAATACACGTTCGCAGCCAAACGAGATGACGTCGCCTATCCGGAACGCACCGCACTGCAGGTGCTATCCGCCATGGAAGGGTTGCAATTGCGGTGGCTCAACGGATCTCACGATATCGATTTCGTTGGGGAATGGAAGGCCCTGATCGACCTTCTCATTCCCTAAACGTTCTCTTTGCGGCGATTTCAGCCTGCGATCACCACAACATTCCAGCGGCCGATTGCCAATGGATCACCCTCCTTGACGGCTGTACCCTCCTTCAGTACGACTTCAGCAGTTGCAGCCTCATCAATATTGCCGTCGGTGGCGATGACGACCGGAGCGACCACCACTTCACCTGCAACCGGGCTTGCAACGGTAACTTCGTCGGCGGAATAATTGAGCAGATACGTCACGTTCTCGCCGAGGGCATTCACACCCTGACGAACCGAGATCTGGCCCGCGAGCGCGGTTCCGGCAACGGCAACACCAGCATGTTCCACAGCCTCGCGCATAACCGCACGAATGGAATCGGCGTCAAGCAGCGTAGCAATCCACTCGGCATCGCCCTTGCCGAATGCGTGACGGGTGACTGCGGCGTAATCCTTCCAAGCATAGTGGCCGTAGGATGCGAGCACCTCAGTATCAGCGTCGGCGTTCAACAGTTCGATCAGCGACTGAGCATCGGTGGACGCGGTTTCGGCGAGCGCACCTGCGAATTCCACGGAAACGTGGCCATTCGGGCGGGTGAACTGGCTGTAAGTCATGCCGAACACGTCGGTGAGATTGTGCGGAGCGCGGTCGGCCCAAACGGTCACTTCGTCATCGGATACGAAAGACGCATGGTGGAAACCAAGTGGCCACCATTTTCAACGAACGTACGCAAGCGATCCGTAGTTCCTGAGACGTGCAGTAGAGCGCCGGAGTCACGATCATCTCATACTTGGCGAGGCGTTCGGCCGGAGCATCGGACGGCACGAAATCGCATTCGACGTTGAGCTCGAACAGCGCGTCGTACACGTTGCGCACCACGTCGTTGTACTTGAGGTTGCCGCCGAACGGGAAGCCCGCTTCGATGAGGAACCAGTCGAGCGCGGTGAGCGACTCGTTGCTGACCATGATGGCCACCTTGTTCTGCTTCTTCAGGTGAACGAGGCGCTCCCCCACTTCCGGCTTGCCGATTTCGTGTCCGAACACGCCTGCCTCGCGGTAGGTCGGGTTCGGTTCGAGGTCGTGGCTCAGCAGACCCTTCCAGTAGGTTTCGAACGAATTGTGGATGGAATGCCAGTGCCAGTATTCCACCATGTCAGCACCGGAGGCCAAGTGCGAGTAAGCCTGCAGACGAAGCTGTCCCGGGAACGGAACCCAGCCATGCTGACCCTGCGCTTCGGTTTCGAGCACGAGGAAGTTCTTGCCGTCCTTGGTGGAACGGGTCATATCGCCGCCGAATGCGATTTCCTTACCGGTCAGATCGTCTTCGGTCGGATGGTAGATGTCGACGCCGGTGATGTCCACTGCGGTCGCGGCCTTGAAGTGGTCGACGGCCGCTGCACGCCGAAGGAATAGCCACGCCATTCGAAATCGAAATTGTGGGTGATGAACTGGTCGTCATGAGCGTATTCGCGCACAATATCGGACTGCCACTGCAGGAAGGCACGCACCTGATCGCGACGGAACTTGTCGAATTCGCCACCGAGGGACTCGTTAATCGTGGCGGTCACATCCGGGAAGTCCTCCCAGGAATTGATGCGGTTCGACCAGTAGTCAAGACCGAAGCGATGGTTCAGCTCGTTCAGATCGCCATCGAACTTCTCATACAGATACTTGATGAATAGGCGCTGCATGTCGTTGGACACGGAATCGTAGTACTTGGTTTCGTTATCGACCTGGTAGCCGATCACTGCCGGATGGTCGGCAACGTGGGAGATCAGCTTGCGGATCACGCGTTCACCGTAGAAACGGTAGGTGGCATTGACGATGTCCATGATCTGGCGTGCGCCATACTTGCCTTCACCGTTCGGGGTGACCGCGAGCACGCTCGGGTCAAGCTTGACGAGCCAGCTCGGCACTGCGTAGGTCGGGGTGCCTACGATGACGTCGATGCCCGCGCGCCGTGCTGCGTCGAGTGCGCGGTCAACGTAAGTGAAGTCGAATACGCCCGGCTGCGGTTCGCAGGTGCTCCACGTGGATTCGGCGATGCGAATGACGTTCAGCCCCGCTTCCTTCATCATCCTCATGTCTTCATCGACGCGGTCGATGCCTTTCATCATGAGGTACTCGTCGTAATATGCGGCACCGAAAAGAATGTGATCTGCCTCGTAACGACTCATGGATCCTCCATCGTCTTCATTGACTTGTTACTGGTTACTACTTATTTCTGCTGTTTCTGCATCTAAAGCTGTTTTATATTGCCTGCGATATCTCCGGGATACATCCTTAGAACATCCGTATCTAACAGCCATTAGATATAAGAAATATAAATCTTCCCGATTCAGCTGTCAAGAACTGCAAAATTTCAGGCGTGTCTTACCTAACAACCATTAGATACAGCGTTTCCCTTGACCAAAACCAACCAATCACCGCAATCCACACAAAAGCTATCCCAGCGAGCAAATCTTTCCAGCCACTGGAGCAAGCTTCCCGCAAACACACCTCCAAAAGTCCTGATTCTTCCAGCTAGTGGAGGAATTGAGACACAAAAGGCCATAGAAACACAGTTCGCAAGAAAACTGCACACGGCTTAGCGGTAGCCGTCCCAGACAGGTGAGGGGAAGATCATCTTTCGAAGGCAAGCCATTCATCGTAGAAATCGATGGGAGGTTACGCATCCAACGCAGTTGAATGCCGTCCATCGCTTCCAAGCTTTGACGCACCATCGCACGCATATTCTCCCAACCGCCGATTTCAGGCGGCAATTTCCATGTGTACTGGGAATAGTGTTCCCACACGTATTTCGGACGATTCTCGAAATAGTCGTGCAACGGATGATCCTCACTGAACGACTCAGTTTCTAACACCATGTATAGCTGCAGCAAGCTGCGTCGGCTCGCATTGTAACGTACCAAAAAAACGCAAGTACGCGGGAAACAGCATGCCTTCCGGATCACTGCCGGGTAGTCCCGACGCAGCGAAATCAGCCGGAGTGCCCTCCTGATCGTAATTGTCGGTGACCAGCAGCGACAGCAACCGTTCCTTGTTGCCGATGTAATGCAGCAATCCAGGCTGGCTCATGCCAATCGCATCAGCAATATCTTTCAACGATGTACCGTAATACCCCTTTTCCCCGATAAGACGGCTCGCCGCAGCGACGATTTCCCGCTTACGCTCCTCAGGTGTTTTACGAACACGTTTCTTCCCCTCATTAGCCATATGGACAGTGTACTATCTACTACCCATTAGACAGGCGGAAATCATATCAAACCACAACATTCCCACTCGCCACATAAAAACGGGCCGACCTTCAACAGACCAGCCCTGAATTACATTCAAAACCACTTCGAGATCACATTCAGTCAGCCTCAGCCAACCAAAAATATTCGAAAAACAGTTTTACTTCTGGAACACGTCAGGATGCTTCGATCGCCAGGTCGTCGGCAAGCACACCTCGAGCCTAAGAATTCCTGCCAGAATTCCAGCGAATTGCCATACGGAGCGGCCTGGTGGCCATGCGCCTGCAGGTTCGCCTTCGCCTCAAGCACGTCTTCCTCGCGAATGCCGTCGAAATACGATTCGAGACGCTCACGATTCGCCGGATCGTAGAACAGCGATCCGATGATTTCCGTCAACCGTTCCGCACGCGCCACAGGCAGCGAATCCCAATGACGGAATTCAATGAAGTTCTTCAAACGCACATCGTTGAAATGCGTGGAAATCACATGATTGATTTCGTATGCGTTGAGTTCTCGATCAGGATACACGTCGTTCGCGTTCTCATAGAATGAGGATGATGCAGATCAGTTCCGGGAGTTTCCAACGCTTCCGAGTGTGCGTCAGATCAGCGAACATCATCGGCGTGCTCAGCACGTCAACCGCATAATCCTCCCAACCAAAGCGAGGATCAAACAGTCCCGGAATAACGTTCGTACGCTGGAAATCCAAATAATCCCACATGCGCTGGCGCAGCAGCGGATACGGATTCTCCCACCCCTCGAAGTACGGAGTGTTACGGAAGAACCATGCAAGAATCGGACCGATCACCGTACCCAAACGCAACTTGGAAATCGCATCCTCTTCCGAAACATAGTCAATGCTGATCTGCGTCGAAGCAGAGCAGCGCATCATGCACGGACCAAACTGGCCGACACGACCCAAATACGCGGTCATCGCCTTGTAACGGTCCTTCGGATTCACAGGAATGTCGGCATAGCCGGACTTCGGCTGATACCCGTAATTAACCAAGCGGAAGCCAAGCTCGTCAAGCACCGGATCGACTTCGCGGCGGAACGCTCCGTAAATCGTGCGCAGATCCTCCGGCTTGTGCAGAATACCCAGCGAACATTCCAGCTGGCCACCCGGCTCAAGCGACACGGAAATACCTTCGCGCCCAAGGCCAACAAGCCTGCCGTTCTCCCAGTATTCCTTGCTTTCGTCGTAATACAGGCGAATGCGGTTCAGCAACGCCTCGATGCCGTTCTCCTCGTAATAGTTCACGGCGGTATCATCGCTGTTATGCACCGGCAGATGCTCGATTTCCACGCCGAAACCGCCGGTTCCGCGCTCTTGGCAGCCTGATTCGAAGAATTTGACCAGACTTTCCACATGCTTCGGATTCGGCTCGGTAAGCAGGTGTGCGTAAGAAATTCGTGGTGCTGTCATGTTGGCAATCCTACCGAAACTCATTGATGAGCACGGCGCGATCGCTATACGAAAAACTGATAGCCAACTCTTGCGTATCCCGAATCGAGTACACATTTTCAATTACAACAGACATGCTCTGCAAGACCGACCAATAATAATTAACAGCTGTCAATAAAGTCAGAAGCAATTACCACTATTTGGAGAATTGTTTGTATATATCAATAAAAATACCGACGCTGAAGATGTTGTCCGCGTCGGTATTTTGGTCAATTCCAGTCAGTGCTTATTGATTTATCTGCCTATGATCAGGCGACTTTTTTGCTTTGCGTCGTCTCACCCTGTTGCGCGGCCTTGTGAGCCTTCTTGGCGGCTGCGATCATCAGTTTGATGCGGTTGAGCTGGTTCGCTTCGGATGCTCCCGGATCGTAATCGATGGACACGATGTTGGCTTCCGGATGCAGTCGGCGGATCTTGCCGAACATGCCTCGGCCGGTCACGTGGTTCGGCAGGCAGGCGAACGGCTGCGCACAAATCACGTTCGGACAGCCGGATTCGATGAGCTCAAGGATTTCCGCAGTCAGCAGCCAGCCTTCACCAGCCTGCACACCCACGGAAGTGACCTCGTCGGCCTTCTTCACGAGTTCCGGCATCGGCAGGTCCTGGGAGAACTTGCCGTGTGCTAAATCGATCGCCTTGTGCACAGGAGCGTTGTACATGTCAAGCGCCTTGCGCATCAGCGCGTAGCCAAGCTTGTTGCCGCCCATGCCGAGGTAATGCTCGTTCCAGTCGGAAATGTATGGGCGGGTGGTCATGAATTCCATGATGCCCGGCACCACAGCCTCGCAATTCTGCGATTCAATCACGTCGACCACATGGTTGTTGGCGTCCGGCTGGTACTTGACGAGGATTTCGCCCACCACACCGACGCGCACCTTGCGCGGCTCGTCCTTCAACGGCAGCGCGTCGAAGGATTTCACAATCTCCTTAACGAGCGTCTGATACGGCAGATACCCCTTGCCGATGAACTTGCGTGCCGTCTTGGAATGGCCGTGGTGTTCGAGCGTTTCACGCACGATGGTGTCCCACGTGTGGTACAGCTGATTCGCACTGCCTGGCGTCACCTCGTACGGGCGTACGCGATACAGGCATTTCATCAGCAGATCACCGATAATCAGCGCCTTGATGACACGATGCAACAATGCCGGAGTGGCGGTGAAGCCCGGATTGTCTTCGATGCCCTGCGTGGAAATGGCGATCACTGGAATCTGCGGATAGCCAGCATCGACCAATGCCTTGCGGATCAGGCCGAAATAGTTTGTGGCTCGGCACATGCCGCCGGTCTGTGTGATGGCGAGCGCGGTGTGTTCCGGATCGTATTTGCCGTCCAAAATCGCGTCCACGAGCTGACCGATAACCATGATGGCCGGGTAGCAGGCGTCGTTGTTGACGTATTTCAGACCGGTTTCCACGTTTTCGCGGCTGGCGTGTTCGAGAATGTCGAACTTGTAACCGCCGGAACGGATCACGGATTCCACCAAGGAGAAGTGGATCGGGCTCATCTGCGGAGCCACGATGGTGTAGTCCTTCATGTCTTTGCCGAATGGCACGCGGTTGGCGTACTTCGACATGGTGGCGGAATTGTGCGCGGATTTCTTCGCTTCGCCGATGCCGTTTTCCGCGGCACGCCTGGATGCGGCTTTGACGGCTTCGGTAAGTTTCGGATTGGCTTTCATCACGGTGTCAAGCATGACTTGACGTCCCGGAGTCGGCGCCTCAGACCCGGTCTTGCGGAATTCGCCCTGCTTGTTAGACGCACTGTCTTGCTTGTTGGGCATGACTGCGGCGATTCCGCGCTGCTTGTTGCGTTCGCGTTCTTCGACGGCTGCCTTGAGCGAGCGCAGTCGGATTTTTGCCGCTCCCAAGTTGGAGACTTCGTCGATCTTCAGCATGGTGTACACGTCGGCCTTGTCGGCGAGGATTTCGCCCACCTGGTCGGTGGTGATGGCGTCGAGACCGCAGCCGAAGGAGTTGAGCTGTACGAGTTCAAGTCCCGGATAGGAGGCCACGAAGTTTGCCGCCGAGTACAGGCGTGCGTGGTAGGCCCACTGATTGGTGACTCGCAACGGCATTTTGGTGACTTTGCGGTCTTCCACATGACGGAAGCCGTCCGCGTTCTTCTTGCGCGGATCGTCTTCGTCCGCGGCGAGGAAATCACTCAGGTTGAGCTTCTCCCCCGGCTGCAGTTCGCAGATCGAATCTTCAGACAATACCACCATGCCGAGCGAGCAGATGGTTTCCGGAATGCCATGGTTGACTTCCGGATCGATGTGGTACGGGCGGCCTGCGAGCACGATGCCTCGGCAGTCGTGTTCCTTCATGTAGGCGAGTGCCTTGAGGCCTTCCATCTGCACATCGTGCTTGAAGACTTCGTTTTCGGCATAGGCCGCTTTGACTGCGGTTTCGGCTTCTTCACGGGTCACGTTGGCCCAAGCGAATTCTTCGACGATACGGTCGACCATGAGTTCATGGTTGGCCATGTTGAAGTATGGGCGCATGTAACGGATGCCCTCTTCGCGCAGTTCCGGCATGTTTGCGCCGATGACCACGGGATAGTTGGCTACTACCGGGCAGTTGTAGTGGTTGTCGGTGTTGGGTACCAGGTTCTCTTCGTAGCTGACGCACGGATAGAAGATGGTTTTCACACCCTTGCTCAGCAGCCATTTGATGTGTCCGTGCACAAGTTTGGCCGGATAGCAGATGTTTTCGGATGCGATGGATTCGATGCCTGTTTCGAACAGTTCATGCGAGCTTCGTCCGGAAATCATCACTTTGAAGCCCAGCGAGGTGAGCAGTGTGAACCAGAACGGATAGTTTTCGTACATGTTGAGTACGCGCGGAATGCCGATTTCGCCGCGGGTTGCGTTTTTGTCGGTGAGTCTGCGGTAGGCAAAGCAACGCTTGTACTTGTAATCGTAGAGGTTCGGGCGATCGGAACGCTTCTTTTTCGCGTCTCCGCCTCGTTCGCAGCGGTTGCCGGTCACGTAGCGGGATCCGTCTTGGAAGGTGGTGATGGTGAGCTTGCAGTGGTTTTGGCACAGTTTGCACACGTCTCGTTCGGAGGTCATCGACAGGTTGTCGAGTTCTTCGCCGCTCAAAATGTTCGATGCGGTGTGGCGTACGCCTGCGATCACCGCTTCTTTGGTGTCGGTGGTATCGACGTCTTCGTCTTCCGCTTCGTCGGCATAGTGCATGCGTGCGGTCAGTGCGGCACCGTATGCGCCCATGAGTCCTGCGATGTTCGGTCGGGTCACTTCACGTTCTGTGAGCAGTTCGAATGCGCGAAGCACGGCGTCGTTGAGGAACGTGCCGCCCTGCACTACCACGGTGTCGCCAAGTTCGCCGGAATCACGCAGCTTGATTACCTTGTAGAGGGCGTTGCGCACTACGGAATAGCACAGGCCTGCGGCGATGTCTTCGATGGACGCGCCTTCCTTTTGCGCCTGCTTCACGGACGAGTTCATGAACACGGTGCATCGGGAGCCCAAATCGACCGGATGGGTGGAGTTGAGCGCCGCTTGGGTGAATTCCTGAATGGTCAGACCCATGGAAATGGCGAACGTTTGCAGGAACGATCCGCAGCCGGACGAGCATGCTTCGTTCACTGCGATGGAGTCGATCACGCCATCGTTGATGGCGAGATATTTCATGTCTTGGCCGCCGATATCGATGACGGCGGTACGCCCGGGCTTACCATTTCGGCACCGCGATAGTGAGCCATGGTTTCCACTACGCCTTCGTCGAGGTGCAGGCCGGTGGTGATGAGGCCTTCGCCGTAGCCGGTCGCACAGGATCGTGCGATCCATGCGCCTTCAGGTAGTTCGGCTTGGATTTTTTGACGATTTGTACGGCTGCCGTCAGCGGGCTGCCTTCGTTGGTCGCATAAGAGGACCATACGATTTCTCGATCGTCGTTCACCAATGTCGCTTTGATGGTGGTGGAACCGGCGTCTATGCCCAGGAAGTGCGGTCCTTGGGCTCCTTCGAGCGTGCCTTGATGGATATGCTCGCGATGATGTCGTTCGTTGAATGCGGTGCGATCTGCTTCGGTAGCGAACAGCGGAGGCATGGTCGGAGTGTTGGACGGCAGGTTTTCCAGTTCGTCCAGTCGTGCCAGAAGGTCGGCGCAGGTTCGTGCTTCGTAATGCTTAGTCAAGGTCGTCACCATCCTGATCGGCCTGCAATGCGGCACCGTATGCCACATACAGGTGAGCGTCGGTCGGAACAATGAATTCGTCCACTTTGCCGTCGAGCGCCCGCTTGAACGCGGCTCTCAGTTCGGACATGAAGAACAACGGACCACCCAGGAAGATCACGGTTCCGTGAATCGGGCGTCCGGAGGCAAGGCCTGCAATGGTCTGCGTGGCCACTGCGGTGAAGATCGATGCAGCCAGATCCGGCTTGGCCGCACCATCGTTGATAAGCGGCTGCAAATCGGTTTTGGCGAACACGCCGCAACGTGATGCGATCGGATATAGGGTTTCGTATTGCGCGGCCATTTCGTTCAGACCAGCGGCGTCGGTGTCGAGCAGTGTTGCCATCTGATCGATGAATGCGCCGGTACCGCCTGCGCAGGAACCGTTCATACGCTGTTCCGGAGTCGGCTTGAGATACGTGATTTTCGCATCCTCGCCACCAAGCTCGATGATCACGTCAGCCTGCGGATATTCCTTGTCAATGGCTTCGGTTTCGGCGATGACCTCCTGAACGAAGGGCACGTCGAGGCTGTCTGCAAGGGCAAGACCGCCTGAACCGGTGATGGCCAGGCGAATCGGCTCGTCGCCTCGGCCAAGCTTTTCCAGCTCCTGGTGGATGTCGGCCAATAGTCCGGCCACGGTGGCGCGCACGTTCGCGTGGTGACGCCGATAATCGGAGAACAGCGCGTCCGCGAGCGCGTCGGACTGATCGAGCACCACCGCCTTCACAGTAGTGG
>ENA-OQAJ01000041-OQAJ01000041.1-human-gut-metagenome-genome-assembly--contig:-NODE-41-length-33295-cov-3.352478_pt1 | contig 33295 bp, 43 predicted proteins | sample MGYA00242736_ERZ504529 | MGnify/ENA primary metagenome ERZ504529 (study PRJEB26092, sample SAMD00036275) | human gut metagenome | host: Homo sapiens | study: EMG produced TPA metagenomics assembly of...
AAAAAGAAAAAACATTATATGACAGGAGAACGGCAAATTATGTCAAAAACTTTATCTTGCCCGTCTCTTTTTTGTACTTGCTGTCTTTCGGAACTTGTGTTTTTCTGACTGGCTGCGGGAATTCCGGAAGTTCCGGTGACAAGCCTCCGTCTTACTCACCAGCCCGTGTTCTCACTCCGGAGGCACCCGGTAAACAGACACTGGGAAGTTCCCCTCTGATCCTGGATATTTCCAATCAGGACCAGGGTTATATGACTGCCAGCTCCGACTCAGGAGATTCCCGTATGAATATACAGCTTACTTCACCGTCCGGTGTCCTTTACTCCTATTTTCTGGAGCCGGAGGAACAGGCTGTTATTCCCTTTTCGGAAGGCTCCGGAGATTATTCCATTACCTGTTACCAGCAGGTAGACGGAAGCCAGTATGCCGCACTTTATGCAGAAACTCTTACTGTAAAACTTCAAAATGAGTTTCTTCCATTTCTGTATCCCAACCAGTATGTGGATTTTTCCGTCAAAAGTGAAGCCTGTACTCTGGCACAGTCACTGGTCAAAGATGGTATGAACGATGTGGAAATCCTGAAAGCTTTTTATACATATGTCACAGAACATATCACCTACGATTACGATAAGGCAGATTCTGTAGAGGCCGGATATCTTCCTGATGTAGACGAAACCCTTCAGTCAGGCACCGGCATCTGCTTTGATTATGCAGCACTGACTGCGGCAATGCTTCGAAGTCAGGATATTCCCTGCAAACTTGAGATTGGCTATTCCGGCGACATCAAGCATGCCTGGATCGATGTCTACATCCAGAACAAAGGCTGGGTAACAAAAGCAATCTCCTTTGACGGAGATACATGGAAACTTATGGACCCAACCTTTGATGCCAACAGCAACGGCAATGAAGCGATCCAGGAATATATCGGAGACGAAAGCAACTACACGGTACAGTATACACACTGACCAACCACCCGCAAAAAAGGAGACTTTATTATGAAATCTAAACTGACAGCCCGGGAATTATCCAATTTCTGCGGGCAGATGGGAATACTGCTGCATTCCGGCATATCAACAACAGAAGGACTCCATATCCTCTGTGAAGAAAGCAAAACCGACACAGATCGTGAGATTCTGAAGCCACTTATCAATTCCATGGAAAAAAACGGTTCTCTTTCCCAGGCTCTTGAGGATTCCGGCTGTTTTCCAAAAGCTATGACCGCCTATATAAAAACAGGCGAAGAAACCGGTTGTCTGGATGAGATCATGACAAGCCTCTCCCGGCATTATGATCAGGAGCAGGAAATTTCCCAGCAGATACGAAGTGCAGTCACCTATCCGCTGATCATGCTTGGAATGATGGCAGTAGTAATCCTGGTTCTTCTTGTAAAAGTTCTCCCCGTGTTCCAGCAGGTCTTTCATCAGATGGGTCTGGAAATGAACGGAATCTCACAGGGACTTTTAAATGCCGGCAATATGATCAGTCGCTATTCTGCTGTTTTTCTGATTCTTGCAGTACTTCTCATTGGCTGCATTCTTTTTTTCAGTCTCACAGAAAAAGGTCATGCCAAACTTCGAAAACTGGTCACACATCTTCCTGTTTTTTGTGAGATTCCTGTTGCCATGGATTACAGCCGTCTGGCGCAGGGACTGTCTCTGGGGCTTCGAAGCGGTCTTTCTCCGGAAACCAGTCTTGAGCTTACAGAAGCAATGCTCACACAACCGGAAATTCTTGAGAAGCTCCGAAAAACTTCCGAACTCCTGAACAACGGGGAAGCTTTTTCAAAGGCTCTGACAGAGTCCGAACTGTTCAGTGGCATGGAGGGACGTCTGATCAGTATTTCCTTCTACTCCGGAACCAGTGACGAAACTTTTCGCAGGCTGTCTCAGCAGTACACAGAAAAATCCATAGATCTGATCTCTCAGGCAGTATCTGTTGTGGAACCAACTATTGTGATCCTGCTTTCCCTGCTTGTAGGACTTGTCCTGCTTTCCGTAATGATGCCGCTTCTGGGAATCCTTTCAGATTTTGCGATATAAGGTGGTGACAACATGGAACTTTTTTGAAAGTCGACGAAAAAATTTTTCCGGGGGCTTCTGCTTCTTTTTCCTGTATTTCTTCTGATATTTGCCTGTATTCTGTTTGTAGCGGGCGTCAGTCATACATCCGGCCAGGCTCTCGTGAAAGAACAGGATGCTCTGGAGCAGGCATTAAAGAACAGTGCTGTCCGCAGCTACGCCATGACCGGTGAATATCCTGAAGATCTTGCACAGCTCCTTAATGATTTACCATATCACCTATGACAAAACCGATTATCGTAGAATATATCCCCAACGGTTCCAATCTCCTGCCTTCTATCAGCGTTATTTGCGCGTCCTGGCAGTTCGAAAGGAGGCGCTTCTTCATGAAACTGAAAAATACCGGCCATTCCATATCCTCTCTTTTTTCACTCCTTCTGTTCGGTGTTTTTTGCGCTGTTTTCTTATGCTGATGCTGTTGTTCTCCGCAAGAGTTTACCAGCAGACTGTAAGACAGACGGATTCCGATTCCGGGCTTGGGACTGCCATCACCTATCTGACGACCAAATTCCGGCAGCATGACCAGGCCGACGGGATTTTCTCAGGTTCCCTGGATGATATCCCTGCACTTTGTTTTCGGGACACACTGAAGGGAAAAGATTATATTACCTATATTTATCTGAAAGATGGAAATCTTACAGAACTTTTCACCGTTGCGGATTCTCAGGCAAGCGCATCGGCCGGTACTTCCATTTCTCAGCTTTCGGATTTTCAGGCAGAAAACCTGGATAATGGTTTTTACCGCATTTCCCTGAAAAGTGCAACCGGAATCTCTGCACACTTTCTGCTGCACAGCACAGCCGAATCTTCCGTTACCGGTACAGATGCAGGCAAAAAGGAGGCATCATGAAGAAATCACAGCATAATTCCAGTACCAGTCTTTTTCTTATGGAAATGATCCTGGCGCTTTTTATTTTCTTTCTCTCTGCTCGGCTGCCTGCATTCAGATTTTTGCGGCAGCCCGTAAAAACCGTATACAGGCAGAACAGTGGAATCAGATTCAGGCGCTCACCACTTCTGTGGGAGAAGCACTGGAAGGCAGCAATGGATCTCCCAAACAGCTTCTTGCTCTTCTTCCGGATGGCACACAGACCGACAACAGCCTGATCTGGTATTACGACCATTCCTGGCAGAACTGTTCCAGAGATGAGGCAGATTACGAAATGGTTTTCGTTTTGTCCACAACCTCCTCTGAAAAATCCGGAGAGCTTTCCTTCCGCAATATCCCGGAAAATACTTTGCTTTATCAGATCACCTTAAATTTTCCTGACTGTGGCAACGGAAAGGAGGAAATCCATTGAAACAAAAACATACTTTTTTCGTAACAGTAGGAATTCCTTCGCTGTTTCTGATCTTTTCCGTACTTTGCCTCTGTGTACTGGCTTTGCTTACTCTTTCCAGTTCACGGACCAGTTTAACAACAGCCAGACATTCCATGGAACAGACAGAGAAATATTATTCAGCCTGCAGTGAGGCTACCGAGCGTGTAGCCGATATCCGCAGTACACTGGCCGGATATTTGGCATCCGCAGAAGATAAAGCGGAATATTTTTCCCAGGTGAAGACTTTTGCAGATACGCAACAGGATCTTGTCTGGAATTCCTCTGATCACACCCTGTCTTTTTCCACGAAATTTGCCGACAGTCAGCAGCTTTCGGTGATACTTGAGATTTTTTATCCAGGAAAGACCGAAACCTCCGTATTGAAGATCCTTCAGTGGAGCACAGAATCTAATGGCACCTGGAATCCTGACAATCATCAAAATCTATTTAAAGGAGAGTGAACAAATGGATACTCCAATTCCTGAATTTCTTGCAGAAGCTGCCAATAAACGGGTCTCCGATATTTTTATCATCGCAGGCCGTCCTCTGGCCGAAAAAATTGATGGCCACCTTTTCAGCAGTGGTGACCGATTGATGCCAGCCGAAACGGAAGCACTTCTGCGCACCATCTATACACTTGCGGAAAACCGTGATATATCCCGGCTTCTGGAAACCGGTGACGATGACTTTTCGTTTTCCATTCCCGGCGTCTCCCGTTTCCGTGTCAACGCTTATAAACAGCGTGGTTCCCTGGCTGCCGTGATCCGTGTGATCGCCTTCCGGCTGCCGGATCCTGCAGAGCTTTCCATTCCGGAAGATGTGATGAGTGTTTCTGATTATACACGCGGCATGGTCCTTGTCACCGGTTCTGCCGGAAGCGGTAAATCTACCACTATGGCCTGCCTCATTGACCGGATTAACCACACCCGGGAAGGCCACATTATTACCCTGGAAGATCCTCTGGAATATCTTCACCGCCATGACCGCTGCATTGTCAGCCAGCGAGAGATCTGCACCGACACCGAGAGTTACTTGACTTCTCTTCGTGCCACCCTCCGCCAGAGCCCCGATGTAATCCTTCTGGGTGAGATGCGTGATTATGAAACCATACAGACCGCCATGACTGCCGCAGAAACCGGCCATCTGGTTCTTTCCAGTCTGCATACTCTGGGCGCTGCCAACACCATCGAGCGTATCATGGATGTCTTTGAACCTTCCCAGCAGCGTCAGATCGCTATCCAGCTTTCCATGGTCCTTCAGGCGGTTATTTCCCAGCAGCTGATCCCGGATGTGGACGGCCGCAACATTCCTGTTTTTGAGATCATGCGCCTGACACCTGCCATCCGAAATATGATCCGTGACAACAAAGTCCACCAGATCGAAGGCGTAATCTCCACTTCCAGCCAGGATCAGATGCGTTCCATGGACCAAAGTCTTCTGGAATTATACAAAAAAAGGCCGTATCACTAAGGATACAGCCGTGAGCTATGCAATGAATCCGGATATGCTGAAACGCCGGCTTATGTAACAATGCCTGAAAATACAAAATTCCTCAATCACCTACCAGACTTCGTGACAGTGATGAGGAATTTTTATTTTCTTAATCAGTGCACTACATTTCCTACAATTCCATAGGAAACAATATACATAATCGCACTTGCCATAAAAAGTCCGCACAGGATCGCAATGGAGGATTTTTTGATATCCACCTCAAGAAGAGATGCGATCAGTGCACCGGTCCAAGCACCGGTGCCAGGAAGGGGGATTCCCACAAACAGCAGAAGTCCCAGAAATTCATAGCGTTTGATCTGATCACTTTTTCCCATGGCTCTGTTTTCCATTTTTATGATCAGACCTCTGAACAGTTTTGTTTTTTTCATCCATTTAAAGATCTGCCGGATAAAAAGCAGGATAAACGGAATCGGGATAATGTTTCCCACGATACAGATCGGCAGTGCTTTTGCCGCTGAGATCTTCAGCAGAGAGGCTGCCAGAAGACCGCCTCGAAGCTCCAGGATCGGGATCATGGAAATGATGAACACAGCTCCCTCCGGAGAGATAAACTGTGAGAGATGGTTTGAAAACCACTGTACCAGTACTTCCATAGTACCTCCTTAATATTTATTTCTGCAGATATTCCTTCAGGAATTCCACCAGTTTTTTTTCATCTCCTTATCGGTACCGATGGTGATGCGGAGATGATTGTCGATTCTGTCCTTCGGGAAATATCTCACATAGATATGTTTCTCCCTGAGTGCTCCGAAGAGCTTTTTTGCCGGACAGCTCTCATGTGTGGCAAAGATGAGTTCGCCTTGGAATCCTGGAAAGAAAATCCCAGTTTCTTAAGCTCTGTCTTTGTCCACTCTCTTGTTGTAATGATCTTATTACAACACTCTTCAAAATATGCCTGATCTTTCATAGATGCCACACCGGCCGCAATGGTGGTACGGTCCATGGTGTAGGAGTTGAAGGAATATTTCACATCATTGAGATATTTGATCAGTTCCGGATTTCCGAAGGCATAACCGATACGCATGCCCGCCAGAGATCTGGATTTGGAAAAGGTCTGCACAACAAGAAGATTGTCATATTTCTCGATCAGCGGCAGTGCGGAAGTGGCTCCGAAATCCACATAAGCCTCATCTACGATCACAATGCTCTCCGGATTTTTTGCTACGATCTCCTCGATCTCGGAAAGAGGCATTTCCACACCGGTAGGTGCATTGGGGTTCGGGAATACGATTCCGCCGTTTTCGCGGAAATAATCTTCTTTCCGGATATGGAACTCTTCATCCAGTGCCGGACGCTCATAAGGGATCCGGAAAAGATCGGCCCATACATCATAGAAAGAATAGGTGATATCCGGGAACAGGATGGGTTTCTCTGAATTAAAAAATGTCAGGAAACACATTGCCAGTACATCATCAGATCCAACGCCTGTAAATACCTGCTCGTCCTTCAGCCCGTAAAACGCAGCAATGCTGTGTACCAGGTCTCCGGCTGTCGGGTCCGGATAAAGTCTCAGAGTGTCGGTATCAAGGGCTTTCAGTGCCTTCTCCACACCCGGGGCCGGTGAATATGGATTCTCGTTTGTATTCAGTTTGATCATACCGCTCTCGTTTGGCTGCTCGCCAGGAGTATACGGCACTACTTTTCGTATATTAGCTTCCCATGGTTTCATGCTGTGCTTGACCTCCTATCATATTCTTTTGCTATTGTACTCACTGGAAGGACATTTGTCAAAGGGTAATACCACCTGTCAGATGCAAAAAGACACCCGTACCGGGTTACAGGGTACGGGTGTCTGATTTATTTTCTTAACTTATGAAGGGCTGTTCTGGTCTGTATCGGACGGATATCCGTGCTGTATCTGTAATCAGATACGTGCTACGCCTGTTGCTTTGCTGCCTCTGCTACTGCTTTGGCTACAGCCGGTCCGACTCTCTTGTCGAATGCCTTCGGAATGATATACTCCGGAGAAAGCTCCTCGTCTGTGATCAGATCTGCAAGAGCCTTGGAAGCTGCGATCTTCATCTCATCGTTGATATCGCTTGCTCTTACGTCAAATGCACCACGGAAGATTCCAGGGAATGCAAGAACGTTGTTGATCTGGTTCGGGAAGTCACTTCTTCCTGTGGAGATAACCTTAGCTCCGCCTGCTTTTGCGTCATCCGGGAAGATCTCCGGTGTCGGGTTCGCGCATGCGAAGATGATGGCATCTTTGTTCATGGTCTTAACCATCTCTGTTGTAACTGCTCCAGGAGCGGAAACACCGATAAATACATCCGCGCCAACCAGCATCTCTGCAAGAGATCCCTGTTTCTTCTGAAGGTTTGTGAGCTTGCTCATCTCTTCTTTAACCGGGTTCATTCCTTCTGTACGTCCCTCATAGATGGCACCCTTTCTATCGCAGAGTGTAACATCCTTGAAGCCTGCTTTCAGAAGAAGTCTGCAGATAGAGATAGCAGCTGCACCTGCACCGTTCATAACGATACGAACATCCTCTTTCTTCTTTCCGACAACCTTCAGAGCGTTTGTCAGACCTGCAAGTGTGATAACTGCAGTTCCGTGCTGATCATCGTGGAAGATCGGAATATCACATTTCTCTTTCAGTTTTTTCTCGATCTCAAAGCATCTCGGAGCGGAGATATCCTCAAGGTTAACACCACCGAAGGATCCGGAGATCATGTAAATAGTATTTACGATCTCGTCTACATCATGGCTCTTAATGCAAAGCGGGAATGCGTCTACATCGCCGAATGCCTTGAACAGTACACATTTACCTTCCATTACAGGCATACCTGCTTCCGGTCCGATGTCACCAAGACCAAGAACTGCGGAACCGTCTGTTACAACAAGACACATATTCCATCTTCTTGTAAGCTCGTAGGATTTATTGATATCTTTCTGGATCTCAAGGCAAGGCTGAGCTACACCTGGTGTATATGCAAGAGAAAGGTCGTCTTTATTCTCAACCGGCACTCTTGTAACAACCTCGATCTTACCTTTCCAATCTCCGTGCAGTCTTAATGACTCTTTTGCATAATCCATTTTCTTTTCCTCCTTGGATAATTATGATATATTTCATTTCAAAAGGATTACCTGAATTAATAATTACCATTGAAGAATTTACTGTCCTTCGGAAGCTCATAGCCTTCAAAATAAGCGCCAAAATCAAGCTTCAGATAACTGCAGAGATCAGCAAGCTCTACCATGGTATTGTCGTTGACCGGAATGCCATTCTCTTTTCTGTCTTTTTCAGCAGCTACCTCTTTCTCGCCGTGTGTATAGATCCTGTCCTGACCATCTGCCTTCGGACTCTCCCGAAGTGCCTCAAGATATTCTGAAAAATGCTTGCGAATCGCATCCGGATCTCCGAATGCCGCCGGGTTGATCGCCATAAATCCATGGCAGATACCGGTCTTATCCGGGAAGGTACAGCATTTGTCGGAGGTAACTCCCATGGAAAGAATAGAGCTGAACAGCTCACAGAGCATTCCATAGCCATATCCCTTATGGCTTCCGCTGACTTCCTCGTTTCCACCAAGAGGCATGATTCCGCCGCCCTTCTTGGCTACGATGTTTGCAAGTACATCCGGTGCATTATTGCTGGCATGACCGTTTTTGTCAAGTGCCCAGCCATCTGGAAGAGGCTTGCCCATCTTATTATACATTTCCAGTTTACCTCTGGTTACAACTGTTGTGGAACAGTCAAAGAAAAACGGATACGGGTCTGCAGGCATAGCGACTGCGATCGGGTTGGAGCCCAGCATAGCCTTTCTTCCAAAAGTCGGTACCATGATCGCCTCGGAGTTGGTACATGCCATTCCAAGAAGTCCTTCATGGCAGGCCATGTTCGCATAATATCCTGCAATACCGAAATGGTTGGAATTTCGTACACTTACGATTCCCACACCAGTTGTCTTCGCCTTCTCAATTGCCTTTTCCATGGCAAAATGGCTGATCAGCTGGCCCATTCCATTATGTCCGTCTATCACAGCTGAAATCGGTGTCTCAAAAACAACTTCCGGTTTCGCCTGGGGATGGATCGTCCCCTTCTCGATTCCTTTATGGTAACGAACCATTCTCTGCATTCCGTGGCTCTCGATCCCATACAGATCAGCAGTCAGAAGAACATCTTTAATAATGTTTCCCTCTTCCTCAGAAAAGCCAAACGCTTTGAAAACGTCTCCGCAGAAATGGTTCAGTGTGTCATAACTCCATTTTACATATCCCATAATCGTAAGTCCTTTCTCCTGATATTTCCGGCAGGTTACTGCCATAATACCAAACTTTTTTTGGTATTACCAATGCAGTCCCTATTATAGCACTCGGTCTTACCAAAATCAATAGTGGTCTTACCAGATCAACGGGATTTTTACTGAAATTTTATTTAATTTTTGTCAGGTGGATCAGCGATGAAATACAAGGCTGTTCTCACCCTGCTGCTGTGCGATCTCAATTATATATTTCTCAATGGTTTCCATATGTTCGCGCATCAGCTTCTCCGCCTGGTTCCGGTCTCCGGAAATAATGGCTTCCACCAGTCTTCTGTGCTGGTCATCCACCTCAAGAGCGGAATTATGTTTCTGCATAATATAGGCTCGAGTACCGGAAATGATCTCCTCTGTCAGCTGTGCTGCCGCATCCAGAACATTATAGATCATAGGATTTCCTGCGATCCTGCCGATCTTCGTATGAAGCTTCTTATCAAGACCTGCACGAGCTTTCTCATCCTCTGCGCTCTCCAGCTGTGCCAGAATGGAACGCAGATCTAATGCGTCCTTCTCCGTACAATTCCCGGCTGCAAGAAGAGCAGCCTCCTGCTCCAGCGCAGAACGAAGCTCCTGCACTTGCTGTACATGGCTGTTATTCAGCTGAAAAAGAAGGGCCAGTGGTGCAGAAAGCCACTGATCCATATTCTCGGTGATATAGTTGGCTCCGCCGCGGACCGTTGTGACAATTCCCATCAGCTCCAGTGCCCGCAGGACTTCACGGACAGCAGGTCTGGAAACTCCCAGTGATTCTGCCATAACACGTTCCGCAGGTAAAGTGTCCCCCCGGCTTCAGTTCTCCCCGCCGGATATTTTCTATGATCTGCGCTAATATTCCGTCAAATGCTCGTTCTTCTGTAATCTTTTGTAAACATGTCGTCCGTTTCGGCCGCCTTCCTTTTTATTGTGTTGTCTTTAAAAAGTCCCGGAATGTATTAATATCTGTGCAATTTGACTATCTACGCACCTTCTTTTGGGACTTTTATGGTAAATATTATATGTAATTTACAATTTAATCAATAGTAAATAAGCAATTGGTCAGACAAACTATCACTTTATCCCATTATTGAGAATATTTTCCACTTCCTCCATCTGACCCAGAAGCATTTTCTGGCGGTCGTCAAAAAGAAGACCTTTATTATGCCTGTAATACTGGTCAGAACCGTTCTCCCGAATGAACCAGAGACTATAATAGTTGGCATTCAGTTCTGTGATAAATGCCACCATTTCCTGACTGTCCCCAAAGGCAGCTTCCATAAAGTCGAAAACGTTCTGAAGAGTAAAGGATATTTCGTCGGTTCGGTTTTCGTAGGCTTCGGTTTCGGATTCAAAGAGGGCTTTCACAAACTCATAGTTCCTGTTTGACGATAGAACTTCCGATTCTGCTGCAGCACTTCTGCCTCCTGCCGGCTCTGAACCTGATCCGGTTTTATCTGATCCGGTTGATTCCGAAGCTGATTCCAATCCGGACGCATTTTCAAAGAATGACACAACACGTTTCTGTATACGCTCCTGCTGTTTTGTAAGAAGCTCACTCTTTTTGTCCTTTTCAAGATCCGCCTCTGCTTTTTCCATGAGATTTTTTTGCTGTGAGGCTGTCCTGAGCTTCTCTGAAGTACACCATATAATCATACAGTTTCGTGAGATAGGCATCGGTAAGATAGCATTCTGTAAAAAGCTCGCTGAGCTTTCCGTTGAGAAGGCTTACAATGCTCAGATGCTCGTCCAGGGAGGCTGTACGGATCTTGCCCAGAGTAATGGAATCCCACTTTCCTTTCAGGATGTCCTCCACTTTATAATCCGTTCTGTATTTATAATAGAGAGCCAGATAGCTGGCAAAATCCTTCGCGATCATCCTGTGCTGAATGTACTGGCTGACCACCTCACGGTCTACGGTTTTTCCAAGGATCTCATAAACCTGGATCAGACGAGAAAGATCCTCCCAGCCTCTGGCTGTGGCAAAGATCTTTCCGTCTACGGTATTCTCCACCCTGTAGAAATTTTTTTCTGCGAAGCTCCAGATAGGAGATCACCGCCGGATGAATTCCCTGCTGATAGGCGTATTCCTTCCATACATCAAAGTCTGCCTCCACATCGATCTTCTTGATACGGTCCAGAGTGACCACATCGAATTCCCGGACGGATTTGTTATATTCTGGCGGGTTGCCTGCTGTGACGATTACCCAGCTTCCGGCACCTTCTGGTTTCCGAAGGTTTTTCCCTGAAGGAACTGCAGCATCATCGGCGCTAGTGTTTCAGATACGCAGTTGATCTCATCAATGAACAGGATGCCTTCTTTCAGACCTGTTTTTTCCATTTTGTTGTAAACGGACGAAATAATCTCACTCATGGTATATTCCGTGACAGAAAATTCTTCCTCACCATAATTCTTTTTTACAATAAAAGGAAGTCCCACAGCACTCTGCCTGGTGTGGTGGGTAATGGTATAGGAAACAAGAGCAATCCCGCATTCCCTTGCTATCTGTTCCATAATCTGTGTCTTTCCGATTCCCGGAGGGCCCATAAGAAGGATCGGTCTCTGTCGGATCGCTGGGATCCGGTACTCACCGAATTCGTCCTTTGAAAGATATGCTTCTATGGAATCTCTGATCTCCTGCTTTGCTCGTTTTATGTTCATGGTTTTCTTCTCCTTGTAATTCTTCCTCCGTGATCACCAGCTTCATGGCCCAGGCCGGGATATCCACATCCTCAGGCTCCTGCTCCATAAATACAAATGCTGTCCGGTATGGCGGCATCTTTGCCGGAAAAAGCCCGTATCCGTCTGTAAAATACACCAGGCCCTTAAGATTTTCAAACTCACGTTTTCCATCAGCTCTTCCACATAAGCAAAAGCCGGACGGAAATCTGTACCTCCATCACCGTAAAGTTCCAGGCTGTTCATATACTCCTGCAATTCCTCTGCACCGGTGATCTTTACATCCGAATGCACCTTCTCATCACACTGGATAATGTGTATATTTACCTTCTGGAAAAAATTCCCGCTGTCGCTTAAGATCCCATAGGTTTCCTCCAGAAATCTCTGTACCAGTTCTCCTGAACAGGACATAGAGGTATCGATCACAATGACAAATTCCGAAACTTTTTTCACTTCTCTGGTTTCCAGGGGTTCGATCAGCGGCATATTCCCGTAAAGGGAAAGCCCGTAGGTATAAAAATTATAATCAAAGCTGTCCGGATCTACAGTCAGTTCTTCCCGAAATACTGCAAACTTCCGCAGAAATTCCCGATAATCATATCGTTCCCGGTTCTCTATTTTCAGCTGGTCCAGAAAATCTCCGTCCTGCTCTCCTGACTCTCTGGAAAAAGTCCCAAGGTCTGTTTCGATCCCATCGCTGATATCTCCCCATTTTTTACTCATCAGGGGATTGGGTTTCCGGTCAGGCTGCTGGTTTGCCCAGTATTTATGGTCGTCCACATAGAACTCTTTTTCCAGCTGTGCCAGTTCTTTTTCCTTCAGAAATTCTTCTTTCAGAATCTTGTAGATTCTCTCTGCATTCAGCGTCTTCTTTTCCTTTTCCAAAAGACGGTAGGTTTCCCTCCGGAGAAGACTTCTGGAATATCGGACTGAGCGGTGGTAGATCCCGTCGATCATATGCTCCACTGCAATATCGCAGCTTAAATTCCACAAACGCTTCTCTATTCCCGGCTTCCCAAAAGTGCCGGAAAAATGCAGTGAAATACCATATGGAGATATCCTCGATTCACAAGAATCCTGTTTTCTTTATAAAGCCCGCCAAGCTGTGCCGGATGGAAGTACATCACAGCCCCGTCTGTTCCAAACGGACTGACCGAACCATCCATCTGATAAATAAAGCTGCTCAGCGCCACATCCAGAAAACGCATGCCAAGATACAGCTCGTCTCTTGCCGCCCGGAGGATGCTGCTGCCGATGTCCTGGAGACGCTGGGCCGCCTCCTGGGAATTGGATTCCTGATCTGGAAGGAAGTTATTTTTATTGTTTTCGGTTGTTTTTATATCACTCATAACTGAAACTTCTTTCTCCTTTTAATAGGGCACCTCTCATTTTCTGTCTCCCCGGCCACCTTCTGCTCTTCCTTCAGCATCCGGCTGCGTTCATTCATCAGAAATGCGGAAATCTCCATATCCTTCTTCCCGGCCGCCACATCAATACTATGTTCCAGGCCCTCTCTGTTCCAGAGTTTTTCCCGAGAAAGCAGCTCCAGACCATTTAAGCTTCCACTTTCCACCAGAAATCCCCCGATATCCTTAAGATTTCCCCGGATATAATCCTCATACTGCTTCTTCGCCTTTTCGCTCAGCTGCCACGGATAACAAAGCCGCCCAAAGCTCATATCAACCAGAACCTCCAGCTTATCCATTACCACTGCCATATCAAACAGGCTGTCATACTCTGCGAAATCCAGTTCTTTGCTGTAGAAGCATTGCCGGTAATTGGTCCCTGAGCCATGATACTCCGTAAACAAAATTCTCGCAGGCGTATTCTCCACCGCCTCATCATAATGCTCCGGAAAAACCATATGCGCACGTTTTCCACTTGCCTCACCATTTTCGTACAGAAAATCCACATCAATCTTCTGCCATAATTCCCCAAGAATCTCCTTCGCACAGGATTTGATTCCCTTTTTCTGATGGATCACAAGCTCCTTCAGCCCGCTGCAGCCCGTAAACGCCCCGGTTCCCACCTGCATCAGCGTATCCGAAAATTCCAGCCGTTCCAGTTTTTTGCATCCATAAAAAAATATATCTTCCGATTTCCTTCAGCGTATCCGGGAAAACGATCTCCTGCACTTCCTCTCCGGCAAGAAGTCTCTCTTCTCCGAACGAAATTACATCTTCGCTCTCCCAGGTTTCTGCATCTTCTTCTCCATCCTTATGTGCAGAAAACGCATACGGCGCCGCACTGACTACCGGAAGACCATTGATCTCTTCCGGCAGCACCACCCGGCTGTCTGTTCCGTAACAACGGATAATTTCTATTGTATTCTTTTTGACTCTGTAATGTATTTTCATAATTCTCCATCATACCAAGAAACAGATATCCGAAATCCATTTCCCGTTTTTATTCTTCAGGAATCATCTCATCTACTGCTGATCCCGATCTTCTATAGCACATCTGCATCTCATTGTAGTCTCATTATCCATTTCATGCAAGAAATTTTTCCCTCGGCCCCAAATTCTGTCTAATACAGAAAACAGCCCGCCGGATACACGATGATCTTTGATCATCTTATATCTGACAGGCTGTATGCAACACAAAACGAACCTCTGTATTGTACTCTGTTTCACACTCATGAACACAATTTTATTTACTTCTTATAGGTACTGGCTAAACTCCACTTTCTCCTTATTAGGTCCCTCAATAGTAAAGAACTTCACACCATTCTCCCAGAACGGCAGGAAATGGACTTCATCATTGGTAGTATTCAGTCCGGCTGCTGTCACCAGCTCGTGGACTTTCTCCACATCCCTCACATCAATGGCAACATGGTCAATGGCGCCGGATTCCATTTTTGCTGCTTTGTTCTCGTAAGTCTCGATCACAAGATTTCCAAGCTTCAGGAAAGCAACCTTCTCATTGGCAGCCTCGTTCACCGTCTGGAAAGCGATCTTAAATCCCAGTGCCTCATAAAATTTAATGGTTGTCTCAATGTCATTGGTCGGCACACCTACGTGCTGAATTCCGTTCATCTGATCTTTTAAATTCATTTCAAAACCCCATCCTTTCATAAATCCGGTGTTCGCATCCCGCTTTACTGCATGCTCAGAAATGCGATCACTCTGCAATTCTGCGTTCTACCTGTGCAAGCTCTGGATTTCTCTTTATTCAATACTTACATAAACTATTTTCGTAACCCTGGTTTTATTTTACATATTTATGAATGGTTGCCTTCACAGCTCCAGGTCCTGCAATCATCTCGCGGAACATGTCCTCGATCTTTTCACCCACACCATCTTTGTAAAGATCTGTAAAGAACAGTCTCTCATTGGAAAGGATCGGCTTCAGCTGATCCTTGAAGGTTTCCGGTCTTCCGATCACGATATCGCCAAGCTGCTCTGTGATTTCCTCATTCATCGGGTCCGGTGCAAGCTCAAATTTGTTTCCTTCGTCATCTACAGCTAGCATATATCTCAGCCATCCGGCGATTCCAAGGGGGATTGCTGTCAGCCTGGAAGCATCTCCAAATTTCTTCACATATTCTTTTACAGTCTCACCGAAACGGATACCTACCATCTGGACACATCTACAGCCAGACGAAGGTTTGTATCTCCAAGATACTCATTCGGGAAACGGTCATTGAAAAGCTCATCCACAAATGCCTGCGGGGAAAGGATTCCAGGATCTGCAACTACCGGAAGTCCCTCGTCATAAGCAACCATACGGGCCATTTTCATCATATCTTCGTTCGTGTTCAGCATATGTGCAAACAGATCATAGCCAAGTACCACACCAAGAGGGCCGGTTGCGGAATGTACAGGATTCAGGCATACGGTTACTTTCATTCTCTCGGAAAGATTGACGGTATTTCTGTCCGCCATGTATACGCCGAAGCCTTTTTCCAGAGCAGGGCGTCCGTTAGGGAAGCTGTCCTCGATAACAAGATACTGTGGCTTCTCAGCATTAACAAATGGTGCTATGTATGTCTTCTTTCCTGTGATCACCGGCTGCATGTCTTCAACGCCAAGCTTCTCAAGGTCTGCTGCGATCTGCTCGCTTGGTCGAGGTGTGATCTTGTCGATCATGGTCCACGGGAATGCAACCACCTTCTCATCCGTTACATAATCTACAAAGCCATCATCTACAAAGCCTGCTTTATGCCATTCCTCTGTCATAGTCAGCACGGACTCACGAAGCTTGGCACCGTTCTGTGAGCAGTTATCCATAGATACCAGAGCGATCGGATATTTCCCTGCTTTATATCTCTCATTCAGCATAGCCACAAGAACTGCCATTGCTCCGGTTGCCTTATCCGGTCCGTTTTTAATATCTGCTTCCACAAACGGGAACCATGTTCCGTCTGCTTTCTGAAGTGCATAGCCCTTCTCTGTGATCGTAAAGGAAACCAGCTGCAGAGATTTAGCCGCAAAAATTTCTTTCAGGCGGTTCCATTGTTCAGCATCAGAAGACTGTGCTTTCACTGCTTCTGCAAGTGCCCCAAGAACTTTGTACTCACGGGTTCCATCACCATGAAGGATGACATTTTAAGCCAAGGTTGTCATATGGCGCGTAAATCTTATCTACTACGTCGTAATCAAAGGTCTCTACACATGTGATACCTCTGTCAAGAACTCCCTCTTCCAGAAGACCATCTGCAATACCGCCGATAAATACACGGAAGATATTTCCGATTCCGAAATGTACCCAGCCTGGCTCCTTCTTCGCTTTCTCAGTAACTGCCTCTACATCGTATCCTGGAAGATTGATGCCTGCTTTCTCCCATGCTTCACGCTCTTTGATTCCTTCTCTTGTTAATTTCATGATAGAACCTCCTTTTTTTCGTTCATTTCGTTATTTATGTCTTTTACTTATGTTTATGTCTTAACTGTAAGTAGAGTATAAAACTTTCCTTTTTAAAAATCTATTGGCAAAGCGTCTAATTTTACTTCTTATTTTTTTGTTTACTTTTACCCGTTCTCCCCTACATTGTATTTCCCGCAAATTTATACTAAAATACATTTAACAAATGTAGCAAGAATTCTCCCACCTCTTCAGGTGGTGAGATGAATTGCACATCGGAGCATGTCTGCTCAAAAAAATCTCTATAGTATAAAAGAAACACTTGTTCTCCCTTCCCTGATGTAGTATACTGAAAAGAACAATTAGTTCATAAATACATATCCGTTGATATAAGAAAAAGGATGATAAATATAATGGAGTTAGACCATGAAAGATGCATTCTGGGGTCAGATATTCTGTCTGCTCAGTGCAGGCGGAGCAACGATTGAAACGATACGGCAGTATATAGAAAGCCAGGGTGAGAAGAATGAACCGCGCCGTAAAAATAAGGATCTATCCAAATAAAGAGCAGAGAGTTCAGATAGAGCAAACAATCGGCTGCAGCCGCTTTTATCTATAACCAGATGCTTGCAGATAAGATCAGCTATTACCAGAAAGAAAAAAAGATGCTCCGGAACACACCGGCCGGATATAAAAAGGAATATCCATGGCTGAAGGAGGTGGATTCCCTTGCCCTGGCGAATGCGCAGCTGCATCTGGAAAGTGCGTTCCGGAAGTTTTTTCGGGAACCAGCCTGCGGATTTCCACGTTATAAATCAAAGAAGCATGCAAGAAATTCATATACGACCAATGCACTAAACGGAAATATCCTTTTGCAGGATACCCATCTGAAACTTCCAAAGATGTCCGTCATAAGGATAAAACTTCACCGTCAGATTCCATCAGACTGGAAACTGAAGTCTGTAACTGTGAGCCGTGAGCCATCCGGGAAATATTTTGCCAGCCTTTTGTTCTGCTGTGAGAACCAAACAGTGGAAAAAAGACCGGCAGAGAGATTTCTTGGGATCGATTTTGCCATGCAGGGAATGTGTGTATTTTCTACAGGAGAAAGAGCCGGGTACCCTATGTTTTACAGAAAAGCAGAGAAAAAAACTTGCAAGAGAACAGAGAAAGCTCTCCCACTGTGAAAAAGAAAGCCGGAACTATCAGAAACAGAAAAAAAGGGTAGCTTTATGTCATGAAAAGATAAAGAACCAGAGAAAAGATTTCCAGCATAAGCTCAGCAGGGAGCTTGCGGAAAGATATGATGCAGTATGTGTGGAAGATCTGAATCTGAAGGGAATGTCCGGAAGGCTGCACCTTGGGAAAGGTGTGCAGGATAACGGGTACGGGCAGTTTCTGTTCATGCTGGGATACAAGCTGGAAGAATGTGGAAAACATCTTATAAAAGTAGACCGTTATTTTGCATCCAGCAAGATCTGCAGTCTATGCGGACATAAGAAAAGGAACTGGCATTGTCGGATAGAATGTATGTTTGTGAATGTGGAAACAGGATGGACCGGGATGTGAATGCAGCAGTCAACATCCGTGAAGAAGGAAAAAGAATCTATAAAGAATGTGCCTGACGGCACAAGAAAAAAATCCGTAACCGGATAAACATAAAAAACAAAACCGCGGGACACGCGGGGATAGCCTGTTTTAGCTTTGCCCTAAAGGGTAATCGAGCAGGAAGCCCCCACTTCAAAATCGTAAGATTTAAGTGGTGGGAGCATGTCACGACTTAAACATATCTATAATTACTTTTATCAGGAGAATCTCATGAATGAAAAAGGATTAACCACCATCAATTTAAAGAAAATAAACCGCTCCAAGGTTTACCAATATATATACCAAACACACCAGACTTCCAAAATGCAGATCGTCCAGGACCTTCAGATGGGGCTTTCCACAGTAAGCCAGAACCTGAACCTGCTGGAAAAAGAAGGGCTTATTGACAGAAACGGATATTTTGATTCCACGGGCGGAAGGAAGGCACAGGCCATCCAGATTGCCTCGGATTTTCGAATTTCCATTGGCATCGGGATCCTGAAAAACATGTTCCATATCACAGCCATCGACTTATATGGAAATGCTTTTTATACAGAAACCATTGCTCTTCCCTATTCCAACACAGAAGAGTATTACAGACAGCTGACCGATAAAGTACGGGAATTCATCGCAGAGAATCACTATCCGGAAGAAAAGATCCTGGGTATTTCCATTGCCACACAGGGGATCACTTCTCCGGATAATTCCACTGTGATCTATGGAAACATCATGAACAATACCGGCATGAAGCTGGAGGATTTTTCCCGGCATCTTCCTTACCCCTGTCATCTGGAACACGATTCCAAATCCGCCGCTTTTCTGGAGCTGTGGAATCACCCGGAGCTCGACAGCGCTGTCGTGTTCCTTCTGAACCGGAATCTGGGCGGTGCCATTATCACCAATCATCAGATCCATCAGGGAAGCTCCATGCACAGCGGAACCCTTGAGCATATATGCGTGAACCCTGACGGCCCTTTATGCTACTGCGGAAACCGTGGCTGTCTGGAGACCTACTGCTCTGCCAATGCTCTAGAACAGTCTGCCGGGATGCCTGTGAAGGAATTTTTCCCGCTGCTCCGCAAAAAAAAATCTCCCCGGCTTGCTGAGCACTGGGAAGATTACCTGAACCATCTGGCCTTTGCCATGAAAAACCTGAACCTGATCATCGATGCGCCGATCATCATCAGCGGATATCTGGCACCTTATTTTACGGAAGAAGACATCACTTATCTGCTGGAACACATCAACACAGGCGCACCCTTTACCCTGGATAAAGATCAGATTCTGGTCGGTACCCACGGACAGTATACACCTGCCATTGGTGCAGCTTTATATTATGTAGAAAAATTTATACAGAGCGTGTGAATACAGGCAGCTTCACCTGAACCGCTCAAAAAAGCATGTCATACACAGCCAGACGGATATAACTTGATCCGCTCTGTCCTAAGGTATGACATGCTTTTTTTTATTTTACTTATTATTTTTTCAGTTCTTTCAGCAGCTGCCCGATCTTTGACACAAACAGATCAAAGGCCACATTATTCTTACCGCTGTTGATCACAATATCTGCTTTCGCCCGTGTAGGCTCCACGTACAGATAATGCATCGGTTTTACTGTGGTAAGATACTGATCGATGATTCCGTTTAAATCCCGTCCACGTTCCTCCACATCTCTGGAGATCCGTCTTAAGATCCTCTCATCTGCATCTGCTTCCACATAAACCTTGATATCCAGAAGATCTCGGATACGGGGATCTGCAAGAAGCAGGATTCCCTCTACCAGAATGACCGGTCTTGGTTCGATCTTCAGCACTTTGTCGGAGCGGTTGTGCTGACTGTAATCGTATACCGGACATTGGATAGTTTTGCCCTCCTTGAGTTCTTTGAGATGCTCGACCAGAAGATCGGTTTCCAGTGAATCCGGGTGATCGTAATTCACCTTCACACGTTCTTCAAAAGGAATTCCGTCCTGTCTGCGGTAGTAATTATCATGATAGATCACCACCACATCGTCTCCGAAATGCTTCTTCAGTCTGTTTGTAAATGTAGATTTGCCGGAACCTGATCCTCCGGCGATCCCGATAATAATACTTTCCATCGTCTCTTTACCTCTTAAGCTAGAATTCTTCCGCTGTGGATCCCGCAGGCTTCCCGAAGAGTTTTTCCGTATAGAGAAGCTTTTTCTTACACAAAAGCTGCCCGGTCGGTGTGCATCTCCTGCACCCGGTTCCGGACAGCTTTTCTGGTTATTTTTTATAAAGCAATCGTTCTGATCAGATCTCAGCCTGCTCCAGAAGTGCCGGGATCTTGGACTCCCATCCAAGTGCCATGATATGTACACCCTGGCAGTATGGCTTGCACTCTTTGATGATACGTGCAGCGATCTCAACACCAGTGATACCGGCTTTTGTTTTCTCTTTGTCTGCTTTCAGCTCCTCGATCATCTCATCCGGAACATGGATGCCGGCTACGTTGTTGTTCATGAACTTAGCCATTCCGGCAGATTTCGGAATGATGATACCAACTGTACAGGTTTTCCGAACTGTTTTGCTTTTTCCTATAAATTTGAATTGAATTTACTTCCGCGTCTAAACATACAGCCTGTGTCTGGAAGTAGTCTGCACCTGCAGCAACCTTTCTTTCCATCTTTGCAAGCTGAGCGTCAACGGAATCGCTGCATGGAGATACAACAGCACCCTTGGAGAATTTCGGAGGCTCTCCAACCAGCTGGTTTCCTCCAAGATCTACACCGGACTCAAGAAGCTGTACTGTATGAAGAAGAGATACAGAATCAAGATCGAATACCGGTTTTGCCTGCGGATGATCGCCCATCTTCGTATGGTCACCTGTCAGACAGAGGATGTTCTCAATACCAAGCATCGCAGCACTTAAAAGATCAGACTCCAGTGCGATACGGTTTCTGTCACGTCAGCACTTTCATAAACAGCAGATCCAGGCTTAAATTTGTGACAATAACCCCAGCTGAAGAAATGGCAGCCAGCTTTGGCGCGCCGTCTGTCCGCACTGCAATAGAGAGAATATTATATAACACATAGATCGGGGCAAAGGCAAACACCACGTTCAGATACTGCAGTGCCTGTGGCAAAAGCTCCGGTGTGGCACCAAGCAGACTGCATAATGCGCTGCGAAATACGAGAGATACAGCTGCGAAAAGCACACCTGTTATCAGTCCTACACTTAATACGGAGCCGAAAACCCGATTTACACCTTTCAGATCTGCTTCGCCGAGTTTTTTCCCAATTAAGACGCCTGCACCGCCGCCTAAGGTGATTCCCATAAGTAAATAAAGCAGAAATACCGGTGTTGCAATGTTCGCCACAGCCAGGCCGGTACTGCCTATAAAATTTCCTACCAGAGTAGCATCCACAAGGGTGGATATGGTAACCCCAAGAGAAGAACATACTCCCCAGAATAAAAAGGTTCTGTATGCACTTTTTGCATAGTTTGTTTCCATATGATTTTCCTCCTGCCTTCAGCTGACTTTTTCATCAAAGCCAGGGGCTTTTGACCCCGACATCATTATATCAAAAAGGAGCAACTCCCGGTACTGCAGAGTTGCTCCTTCTTGCTGTCAATCGATCGGATTATGTTAGCTATTGATCCTCTTAATCACTTCTTCCATTACAGGCATCGCAGGTATTGCTCCTTCTCTCTCAACACATAGGGAAGCCATCGCATTTCCAAAGCGGACACATTCTATCATTTCCTGTAAAGAATATTCTTCTATACGCTTACCGGATTCACAAATCTTATATAAAAAGCCTCCCATAAAAGAATCTCCGGCACCGGTGGTATCCACAACTTTGCTGGAATAACCTGAAACATATGCTTCCTGCTGATCCTGCAGATATACAAACGATCCTTTTTCGCCTAAAGTAATGAGTACTATTTTTGCACCATACTCTGTTATGCTCTCTGCTGCTTTCCGAACATCCGTATAACCTGTTAAGAGCTCAATCTCTTCTTCTGATACTTTAACGATATCTGCATATTCTAAAATACTTCTCATCCATTTACAGGCTTCTTCCTGTGAATCCCACAAACTGGCTCTGTAATTCGGATCATAAGAAATAATTATTCCATTATTTTTCGCAGCTTTTAATGCAATAAACTCTGCATTTCTGGATAGTTCATCTGTTAACGACAAAGATCCTACATGAAAAATACGGCTTTGGCAGATTATATCTTTCCGTACTTCCTCAGCCTTCAGTCTGATATCTGCTCCGGGTTTTTCTGGCAAAACGCAAAAAATTTTCGTTCTCCGTTATCTGCCAGTTTAACAAAAGCAAGTGTTGTAAAATAGTCAGCATCACTTATTAATCCTTCGGTTGATACACCGCATTTATCCAGTGTTTCCTTTAAGAAATCACCCAGGAAATCTTCTCCTACTTTTCCGATAAATGCTGTTTGGGCACCCAGCCGTTGTGCCGCGACCACAACATTAGCAGGTGCACCTCCCGGATTTTGTGTATAAGACAATGTTTGTCTTTCACTCTCTTTTTTCCCGGTAAAATCAATCAATATCTCTCCCAGAGAGGTAATATCATAATGCCGTTTTGCCCTATATTTTTATATCTACGCCTATATTTCCTTGTGGGTATAATTTTCCTGTATAACGATACAGACCATGCTCCCACAATAATGTAAATGTATTTCCGTCTATGAGGATATCAATATCTGTTTCTTTTTCCATCATTTCACAGGAAACAGTTCGTATACCATATCTGGAAGCTGTGTCTGCCCGGTTATAATTCACGGTCATTTCTTTCTTTGAATAATCAAAGCATATTGTCACGGTATGTCTATCTGTATCATATAGATCAATGCACAATAACTCTCCATCTCCCGGCAGCTTTCCCTTCAATTCCACCATTACTGGCTGACTTTGCGGTGGTATGTTTTCACCGGTCCAATGTTTTTCCAATGTTCTGCGGAAGAGCTTCATCTCATCTTTCACTTTATCAGCCACTTTTGCACACAAACGCCTGTTATCATCTAAATACCATACTCGTGATACATCCAGTATTCCACGATACCCTTCCTTGGGACCGAAATCCCGGATCCAGGGCATCCACAACCAGCCTCCCAGCCAGGCAACAGACCGAATTTCCCCATTCAATACCGGATATGTCTGTGCTGCATAATAATGAGTTCCAAGATCCAAGGTTCCGCTTATCTTTTTTATGGAATTCACATTTGTCAAAATCCACCTGTCCGGACAGATATAGCGTCGTTGCACTGTCTTTTTTCATACATCGGCGAAGCTGTCAAAAACCAGACATCGTCAAGGCAGAAGGCATCCGGACATTCAAACATTCTGCCCTCACCAGGCTCTGCTTCGTACAAAATTCCGCTATACGTCCAATGATACAGATCGGTAGAAGAGAAAAGATAAATTCTTCCGCGGCTCTCTGGATGTTCAATTCTTCCGGTGGATCCTCCGCAGATCATTCTCCATTTTCCTTGCGCGAAAAACACCTTGGGATCTCGAAAATCTCTTCCTCCTTTTCCGGGACTCATTTATCAACGGGTTTCTTCTATCTTTACGAAATGTCTCCCATCCTTTGACACCGCAAGATTTTGCGTCTCAAAAATACCGGTTTCATCTTCCGTTCTTCCTGTATAGAATAAAAATAGCTGATTATCCTGTACAACAACCGATCCGGAAAAGCATCCACCGTTTTTATCGTTATCATAGGGCATATCGGGGACCAGTGCCGGTTCCAATTCGTCCCAGTGTATCAGGTCCCGGCTTACCGCATGCCCCCAGTGCATACTGTCCCAGCTATCATGGTACGGATTATACTGATAAAATATATGATATTGTCCTTTAAAAAACACTAATCCATTAGGGTCATTGATCCAGCCTTTCTGTGGTGTAAAATGTAGGGATGGTCTTACGATTTCTCTCATTTTCTTATCCTTTCACTGCTCCTGCAGTCATACCACTTATAATATACTTCTGCAAAATGACATAAAATACTAATTCAGGAAGTATGATCATCAGACTCGCTGCAATGATCCCACTGTAATCCATGGAATATTGTCCTTTAAACATAGATGTCATTAACGACACGGTGTTTAAGACATTATTCTGAATAAAGGTTGATGCAAACGGGAACTCATTGTAAATATAAACTGCATTAAAAATAATGATCGTCACGAACGTGGGTTTCATAACCGGAATCACCACTTTGGTACATAGGTTAAATAGATTGCAGCCGTCGATAATTGCTGCTTCTTCCAATTCTCCGGGGATATCTCTCAAAAACCCGGTAAACAGTAAGGTATTGAACGAGATATTCACTGCAACATACGGTAAGATCAGTCCCAACCGTGTTCCAAGGATTCCCATCAGTGAATCAATCCGATATACCGGAAACAGCAGTACATAAATAGGGATGCCAATCCCGATCAGCAGGAAAAGATACAATGTTTCTGATGTCTTGTGGTTTCGAAAAACCATTCTGGAAATTGCGAACGAACTCATAAAAGTAAATAAAATACTGAAAAAAGTAGATACTACTACCAGTAAAATCGTGTTAAAATACATTCTGGAAAAATCAATAGTATCAATCGCACGCTGATAATTCTCAAATCTTATTGTCTGCGGCAAAGAAAGTGGGCTGTTGACAATCTCATTATTTGTCTTTAATGAAAGCAACATAGCCCACAGTATGGGCATGACCAAAAAGAATAATCAATCCCAGCAGACATATGTAAAAAAATGACTTTTTTTTTATCGATATTCTCTTGTTTCTCATATTTAACTCCTTTGCTTCCTCGTTGTGATCTTAATATAGGAAAACGAGCCCAGAATTGAAAGCAACAGAATTGCAACCGCAATTGCCATTCCATATCCATACCTTCTGGATGTAAATACTGTAAAATACATATATGAGGTAAGCAGCTCCGACTCATGAGCAGGTCCTCCGCCTGTCATCTGATATACCAGTTCATATATTTTAAATACGCCTGTTACCGCCAGAACAATATTAATAATAAAAGTCTCTTTCAGCATAGGAATTGTCACATAAAACAAGCGTTGTAACAAATTGGCTCCATCCATATCACAAGCTTCGTAAATATCTCCCGGTATTGCTTTGATTCCGGATAAAAAATAGTTCCATGGAAACCCAGTACCTGCCATGTGAATACCATTGCCAACGACAATGGAGACCATTTAGTTCCACCGATCCATTCAATCGCAAGCATATCCAGTCCTATTTTACGCAATACACTATTTACCAGCCCATAATTAGGATTCAGGATATATCCCCAGATAATTCCTATGATAATAGGTGCTATGACGTAGGGAGCAAAAATCACCATTTTAAAAAATGCGTTTCCATGAAAATTCTTGTTCATCAATAATGCTGCCATAAAAGATCCAATGATCAGGAATATCACACTGAACAACAATACCAAAAATGTATTTTTCAATGCGATCAGAAATAGCTTATCATGGAACATAGCAATATAGTTTTTTTATTCCCCACAAAGGGATTGCCTTTTACCAAGACCACTGTACGTCCGTAAAGCTATAATAAATTGCGATAAACACAGGAATAATAATAAATACTGCATAAATCATAAGAGTCGGAAGCAGCATAATGATTTTTGCTTTCTTTGTACTCAACCAATACATAGCTTTCTCCCTTTCCATTTTATAGAGAAGAACGGTATTACTTAATTTCATACCGTTCCTTTGATTTTATCTTTCAGCACTTTGTAAATTTTCTACATAATCAGCTGCTTCTTCCGGTGTGTAAACGCCGGTCATAACACCGAAGGTAGCATCAAAATATCCATATGCCACATTGGATGAAAGTGAATTAAACGGCTCCGTTACTGCTTTCCAATCATCATTTAATGCCGTGATCATCGTGGAAAGTACAGGATGCTGGCTCTCATCAATCTGTCCATTATATGTAGAGCACGGTAATGTCGCAGTATCCTCAGCAATGATCCTGGTTCCCTCTTCGCCGTAATAGAACTGCCAGAACTGCATAATTGCATCTAACAACGCAGGATCTTCTGCTGCCTTTGAAGATACTACATAAACACCGCCGGATGCCTTGATTCCGATCTGCTGCTCATACTGGCTGTCGGAAAAGGTAGGTCCCCAGAAGAATCCGATTTTAGAAGCCATATCACTTTTCTCAAATTCACCGATATCCCATGCTCCGGAATTGAACATTGCTGCATTTCCACCCAGGAACTGCTCTTTTGCTTCAAAATATCCCATATTGGAAATGTCCTTTGTGAAAGTTCCCTTTTCACGCATTTCTTCTACTTTTTCAAAATAGTGAATAAAATCTTCGTTATTCCAGGAAATGCTTCCGTCCCTCAGGCCGTCAAGCTTTTCAAAGAATCCATATCTTGCCAGCATTGTCTCAAATGCCCAGATACTGTAATTATCCTGCGCCCCCACGTCAGCGGTGTGATTCCGGCTGCATTGAGCTTATCTACCACATCCAGGAACTCTTCATAGGTAACAGGCGCTTTTTCGATTCCTGCCTGCTGGAAGAGATCTTTGTTATAATAAAATCCTACCATCATAACTTCACTGGGCATTCCCATATCTTTGCCATCAACGGTACATGCATGCACCAGTCCGGGAAGAAGGCTGTCATTGATACCATACTGATCCAATGCATCCGTCAGATCATATAAATACCCATTCTGTGCAAACTCCTTTGCGGTTGCCTGCTCCAGCCAAAATACATCCGGAAGCTTATTTTCTCCTGCCAGTAAAGTCATCTGTGTCTTATGCTCGGACACTTCTTTGCCCGTAATATCAATTTTAATCCCCGGATGGCTTTCTTCAAAGGCGGTGATAATCTTCTGCAGATGCGGCTCCTGTGCCTGAATATCAGCAACATGCTCTGCAAACTCGATCGTAATCTGTCCGGACTCATCTGCGGTCGTAGAGCTTTCCATCGTCTCTGCACCGCCTTCAGTCCCTTCTGCATTTCCGCATCCTGCCATTGTAAACAGCGTAGCGGCCGCACAAGTCAGTGCCATCATTTTCCTCCAAATACTTTTCATCATAATTGTACCCCCCTTATTCTTGTAGATGAATATCATCTAACGTCCCATATAGGATGTCAATATGTTTGCACATTTTCCCATTCTCTTCCTTCTGACTGTAGATTACCCCATGCTTTTCCACAAATGAAGAAGCTGGACATTTCACCTTCTATTGCAGGATGGAATGACAAGTTCCGCGATACATATCACTTTGCAGTCCCAATAATGCATTCAGCACTCCCCAGCTTGCCATTGCCCTGCAATAATGATGACCGGACTCGATCTCGCTGAACGGATTCCTCTTGTATCCGTCATAACGATCCCGAATTGACTTTACCACCGTCAGACCCTCTTCTACACAACCTGAATAAATCAGATTAACGGCTACTTCATACTCTACTCCTGTCCACACCTCTCCGGCATAGGATAACGGGAATTTAGGCCTGCCGCCTTTCGGCCAGGTAGCTACTACCATTCCATGCTCTTCATTGATTGCATATGCTCTGTGCACACTGTCCGTATGATAAAAATCCGTTTTGTAATTATACTTGAATACGGATTCCATCGCAGATTTTACATGCTCTTTCGGTAAAATTTCCCCGATTCCGGCCATATATGCCAGAAACTGTCCGAGAAGCTGATCTGACAGGCAGCCTTTTCCGAATTGATATTTATATTTATCAATCTCCTTCTGTACCTGAATATAATATTCCCCGTCAAACATCAGTTCATCGGCTCTTGCAGCTCCTTTTGCGTAAGCATCTGCGTATAACTGATGATGTTCTTCATCCCCTACGATCTCAGCCATTTCTTCACAGCATTTCAGTGCTGCCAGGAAGATACTGTCCGTCATAGGATTCGGCCCGTAGAATTCAATATCATAGGTTGTATTCTGCTGACCATCCAGTACATCGTCTCCATCCAGATCCCATTGTTTCAGGGCATATTCCATTGCCAACACTACTTTGGGCCAAATGGTCTTTAAAAATTCCACATCCCCGAGATTCTTGAAATCCCGGTAGACACGAACAACACTTCCAAGTTCTCCATCACAGGCCGGAACCATTGCATACCGTCCTGATCAAATACGGAAAACATTCGTGTAGACATACATCCTGTCTCATCTGTTTCTCTCAAAAATTCTACATTACGCATTGTTTTTTCAAGATCCGGGAACAGAAATGCAACCGTCTGTGCATAATTCCATACATGAGGCACACTACCGTAACCGCAGCCTATATAGTCTCGTATCCCTTCAAATCCGGCAAAGGTTCCATCTTCCAGCCGGAAACATAAATTACTTCGAAGATTCGTAATGTTTGCAGTCAGAGCATCCACCACATAATAAGGTAATGTAGTCTTATGGAACATAGCATCGGCAAATTTTCTGCTGTCGGATTCCAGTCGTTCCTTATTATGGTATACATATTTTGCTACATCCCATGCATCTGTAAATTTTGTTGCATAGTAATTTCTCACTGTTCCGTATTCACCGCGCTGGAATTTCTCGTAGTCCTCATCAAATTCAATCCATGCCTTTACTCTGTTAGGAAAATACCATGTAATGACAAATTCAAAAAGTTCTTTCTTCTCCTGGCTGAAGTTCTTCCCAGGCTCCGATGGATCCGATCTTTTCTCTTCTTTTCAGGAAACTGAAATTATGAAATTGTGCAAATTCACACCCCACACTGTCAGATACGGTCTCTTTTTCCAATCGTCCATCACTGGTAAAGTCATCCCAGAAATCCTGTATTCCATCCACCCATTCGCCGTCAAACCATTGTGTTTTATAGGTTACTTTGGATCCACTGGTCAGAATCGCCATGTTTCCATACCGTAGATGATCCTCTTTCAAATGTTCGGGTGAATAATACAATCCCTTCACATCATCAAATTCCCGATATTCATTTTTTACGCTGTCGGCCAGCTTCAGGTTCTCAATAACATCATATCCTTCAAAACCAGATGCATTGGGAAGTGTGCCTACCAGGCTTACTTTGGTCGGACAGTCTGCAATATTTTTCACCGTGTATCGGATAATTGCACAGGGAATACTGGAATCATCTGTATTTAAAGGAATAAACGGTGTATATGCTTCCATTGACACTTTTACGGGCAATTCGGAATCTTTGAAATTCACTCTTGCAAAAGGATATTCACAAATCAGTTCCGAATCTTCCATTCTTGGCAGATTTACTAATTCAGCCTGAAGGTATCCGTGCGAGCTGGTATATGGCGGAACCATTCTCGATTCCAGAATTTTCGATATAGGTCTTTCCAGTTCTTTGTTTTCCGTACGGATTGCAAAAAGGAAAGGGGAAATTTCGTATTTTTCGAAGGCCAGTTAAAGATTTCCCAGTCAAGGAACTTTCCTCTTGAATTTACAGAGAAATTACCTGTTCCGATTCCGCCCAGCAAAAACGGACTTCCGTTGCATCCCGCTTAAAGACCCGCGGTGTTCTGTCAAACAATATCTCTTTTGAAAATGTTTTTTTCATCTTCTCCTCCTTTTGGTTGTTCGGTTGTTCGACTAACCAGTTTTATTTTTAACTCTCCGCTTTTGCAGAGAGTTTTTTTATTTGTTCTTGTTTGTTCGAATAACTTATGCTATGATATTAGCATAGCAAAAATATATTGTCAATCACTTTTTCAAAATGCGAGGGATTTTATGAACACCAGAACACCAAAATACATGCTTATAAAAAATGAATTTGTCCAGAAAATCGAAAGCGGATATTATCGTCCCGGCGATCTCATCCCTTCCGACAATGAATTAATGCGTACTTTAAATGTAAGTAAAAGCACTGTTACACAAGCCCTGAAATGTCTGGAATCTGAAGGATATATTATACGTCAGCAAGGAAAAGGCACTTTTGTAACAGACCGCTCCAAAGATAAAATAAACCTATCAATTTATTTATGTCCTATGGAAGATAATGAGAAACATTTTTGGGTCTCTCTGATCGAACAATTTAATCTGACCTCTTCCGAATTTTCCGTAACACCGACTTTTCTCACCAACGATAAGGTTCCTCTGCGTGACTCGCTATTGCAGAGCTTTACTAGTGGAAATGCCCCGGATATTCTGTCTCTGGACGGTCCTGATGTCCCCTATTGGGCATATATGAATTCTCTGCTGCCGTTTGATGGATATATGGATTCGTCTTTCCTATCCTCTTTTCTGTCTCCCATTGTGACACAGGGAACCTATCAGGGAAAGCTATATCATCTGGGTTATACGGAATCCACTTTATGTATTCTGTATAACAAGGAGTTGTTCCATTCCCTTGGTATCCGCATTCCGACTTCTGCGGAAGATGCCTGGAGCTGGGATGAGTTTCTGAATGTCTGCCATACAATACAGGCCAAAACCTCTTTTCCCTATCCTTTGCTTATGGACTCCGGACGTGGTCTTTCTCCAAAATCCGGAGAATGGAACAGCTATGCAGGATTGCCATTTATCGTGCAAAACAATGGCAGTTTTTTTAACGATACGCTGACGGCAACCTCTGGATATATTAACTCTCCAGCCTCCGTCGCTGCCATGAATTGGCTGGGCGAATTATTTCATAAATATCATTATACCCATGTGGAAAATCTCAGTGCTCATTTCCCTGAACACTTTGCCATGAGTCTTTCCCTGCCCAGTGCTTATTTTCAATCGCGGAAAAGAAATAGCAATATCGGCATAATTCCTCTTCCCCATGGTATAAAAGCAGCTTCGCCCCATGGGAAGCTGGGGATTATGCATGTCCAGACAGACACAATATCCCAAAGAATGTTGTGAATTTATCCGTTATGTTTTCAGTCTGCAGAACCAGTTGAAGATCAGTCAGTTAACGGGTATTCCCGTTTTAAAAGAGATTTATGACGTAATGGACAGCTTTCAGGCCGGTTCCGGCAACAGCAATATTTTATTTTCCCAATTACGGAATACCTCTTTTACCAGACCGCAGACCCCCGCATATCCTTTCTTCAGTAAGCAGTTTTCCTATGCGTTTTATAATGTTGCCATGGGTGCTGATGCACAAAAGGAAATGGACCACCTGGCGCAGCAGGTAGACGATCATCTTTACCGGCATAATTATTATCAACAAAGCTAATAATTTAGGCTAAGGATAAATAAATTCATTTACCCTTAGCCTATTTCTCATCATATTTTACTTTTTTCTTATAATCATAGATCTTAATATCCGCACAGATTTCCAAAGGGATAATCTTTTCCATCCCGGTACCTCCCGTTCACTTCCCAATAATAAAATTATATCGTTTATTTCTGTTTAAAACAATACTATTTTCATAGTAAGCAAAAAACGAGCCATCCTCCACAAACGCAGATTCCTGCATTCATGGTTCAGACGGCCCGTGTAATTTTAATTTTAGATTTCAGCTAATTTCAGCAGATCCGGAATCTTGGACTCCCAGCCAAGTGCCATGATATGTACACCCTGGCAGTATGGCTTGCACTCTTTGATAATACGTGCAGCGATCTCAACACCGGTAATTCCAGCTTTTGTCTTTTCTTTGTCTGCCTTCAGCTCCTCGATCATCTCATCCGGAACATGAATGCCGGCAACATTGTTATTCATGAATTTCGCCATTCCAGCGGACTTCGGAATAATAATTCCAACCTGTACAGGTTTTCCGAACTGTTTTGCTTTTCCATAAATTTGATAAATTTTCTCCGGCTCGAATACAGCCTGTGTCTGGAAATAGTCAGCGCCTGCTGCAACCTTTCTCTCCATCTTCGCAAGCTGTGCATCAACAGAATCACTGCATGGAGAAACAACAGCACCCTTGGAGAATTTCGGAGGCTCTCCAACAAGCTGGTTTCCACCAAGATCTACGCCAGACTCCAGAAGCTTCACTGTGTGAAGAAGAGATACGGAATCAAGGTCGAATACCGGTTTTGCCTGAGGATGATCGCCCATTTTAGTATGATCACCGGTAAGACAGAGAATATTGTCAATACCAAACATAGCTGCGCTGAGAAGATCAGACTCCAGAGCGATACGGTTTCTGTCACGGCATGCAAGCTGGAAAATGGGATTCATGCCTGCATCTTTAAGAACCTTACACATTGCAAGAGATCCAAGACGCATAACAGAAGACTGGTTATCTGTTACGTTAACTGCATGAACACCTGTAAGGTATGTTTTGGCTTCTTCTACCAGCTCATCTACATGGATTCCTTTCGGCGGTCCTACTTCTGCTGAAACTGCAAATTCACCACGATCGAATAATTCTTTCATTTTCATATTATATTTGCTCCAATCATTAAAAATTTAGGATTAACCTGTTATTTCACTTCATCATCTGTAGCAAAATTGTGGATCTGTGTCGGGCATTTCAGTACGTCAAGGCGTCCGATCTCTTTCAGACGTCTGTAGATGCGCTCCCATCCACACTCCATATCACTGTCCACTTCGCATTTACCATTCTTGGAACCGCCGCACTGGCCGTTGACAAGACTCTTGGAGCATGCTGTGATCGGGCAGATCCCGCCGGTAAGGTTCAGATAACACTCACCACACTGGTCACATTTATATTCTAACGGTGTTACACCCTGGAAACCAGGTACCGGGTATGTATCGCAGGCTGCGCATACCATCTTGTCTTCCAGATATTCTGCGATGGTCTGTACACCAACACCACAGGAGAATACCAGGACCAGATCCGCTTTCCTGATCTTATCCATATGTTTCTGAAGACGTAACTGCATATTTTCCGGATTACAGATATAATCCGTTGTCATGATCCCTGTCACATTTCCTTCAGCGGAAAGCTCCTTCTGAAGTTCAACAGCTTCTTTTTCCGGAAAACGAACTTCCTTGCATCCATGGCAGTTGATGATAAAAACTTTCTTTCCGGCTGCCAGTGATACGATAGTTTCTTTTTGCTTTTAACTGGGTAATCAACATATTACTTCATCCCCCTTACTGCATTTTTTCCGGCTTTGATACTGTTAATGATCGGAATCTTGGAAGAACAGATATACTGACAGCATCTGCACTCAACACA
>ENA-OQAJ01000042-OQAJ01000042.1-human-gut-metagenome-genome-assembly--contig:-NODE-42-length-33157-cov-3.507206_pt1 | contig 33157 bp, 42 predicted proteins | sample MGYA00242736_ERZ504529 | MGnify/ENA primary metagenome ERZ504529 (study PRJEB26092, sample SAMD00036275) | human gut metagenome | host: Homo sapiens | study: EMG produced TPA metagenomics assembly of...
GGTTCTCCCAAGTACGTCTACGCATGCTCCCGTTGCCTGCGCGCTGGCAAGTTACCCGCGCTGTCTAATTTGGTGTATGTGGCCGGTCACTTTGTCGAGTGGCCGGCTTTTTGTTGCTGTAAGGAGGCAAAACACATGGCTCTGCCCAACGATCCCATCATGCTGCTGAGCGTGGTGAACCTGAAGCTGCGTGATTTTTACAAAAACCTCGATGCTCTGTGCGAAGACATGGATGCCGACAAGGCAGATCTGTGCGCAAAGCTCAAAGCTGTGGGCTACGAGTACGATGCCCAGCGCAACCAGTTCGTGTGATATTTCCAGAGAAAGCTTTCTTTTGATCGCTACGACCGGCACCAACGTGCAGCGACTGCGCCCGGGCCGGTGAATATAGAAACAAGGAGTGCTTGATTTATGATCCAGGGTACCTATTACAAAGAGTGGAGCAGCGTGCTGAACCGCGAGATGGAGTTCAAGGTATACGGCAGCGCCGGTGTGCCGGTGCTGGCCCTGCCTGCCCGCGGCGGCCGCTTTTATGATTGGGAGAACAACGGCATGCCCGATGCCATTGCCCCGCTGCTGAACGAGGGCCAAGGTGCAGCTGTTCGTGCGCCGACAGCATTGACGGCGAGGCCGTACTGAACGGCGACATCCCGGTACGCCGCCGGCGCGAGATGGAGGAAAAGTACTTCGTCTACCTTACCGCCGAGGCTGGCTCCCCGGGTGCTGGCCCTGAACGGTGCCGCAAAGGATGCCAAGCTGTGGTGTGTGGGCATCGACCTTGGCGCTGTGCACGCCGTCAACTGCCGCCTGCGCCGTCCCAAGCTCTTTGCCGGTGCCATCGGCCTTTCCGGCATCTACGATCTGGCCCGCTTCTGGGGCAGTGAAGCCGACGATCTAGTGCTGCGCTGCTCTCCCCTGCAGTATCTGGCCGAGAACGGCATCGCCGACAAGCTGGCTCTGGCCAAGGCCGAGGAGAACAGCCTGATGCTCTGCGCCGGTCAGGGTGCCTACGAGGACGATGCCAAAGCCGACACACAGGCGCTGGCCGATGTGCTGGCCGCACAGGGCCTGCCCGCCCACCTCGAGGTCTGGGGCGGCGATGTCTCCCACGAGTGGTACTGGTGGGGCAAGATGCTGGGCCTGTTTGTGCCGCGGATTCTGGAGAAGTAAAAGTGATTTGATAGAGGGAAGGCATTTGCAGTGCCTTCCCTCTTTTTGTTTGTATTTTTCAATTCCCTACTTGATTTATCGGGTTTGCTGTGCTATACTCATGCTGTAAGACGTATACCCCCTATGGGTAAAGGAGATATTTTATGGACAACGAGAAAAAGCCCTGCTGCTGTTGCGGCACGCCCGCCCAGCCCGAAGCTGCCACGGCTCCGGCCGCTGACGCATCCGCTGTGCCCACCGAAAGCGTCACCCCCTCCTGCTGCCGCCACAAGGACCGCACCCCTGAGGAACACAAGGCCCTGCTGAACCGGCTCAGCCGCATCGAGGGGCAGGTGCGCGGCATCCGCGGCATGCTGGAAAAGGATGCCTACTGCGTGGACATCCTTGTGCAGGTGGCGGCGGCGAACTCGGCGCTGAACAGCTTTTCCAAGGAGCTGCTGGCCCAGCACATCTCCACCTGCGTGGCGGACGACCTGCGTGCGGGCAGCGAGGCAAAGCTGGACGAGCTGGTGAATCTGCTGCCCAAGCTCATGAAATAAGAAGCCCTTTCCTGTGCATACTCAACGTAGGAGTGATATTTTATGGAACAATACAACGTTACCGGCATGAGCTGCGCAGCCTGCTCCGCCCGGGTGGAGAAGGCCGTGAGCAAGGTGCCCGGCGTTGCCAGCTGTTCGGTGAGCCTGCTGACCAACTCCATGGGCGTGGAGGGCACCGCCAGCTCTGCCGAGATCATCAAGGCCGTGCAGGATGCCGGTTACGGTGCCAGCCCCAAGCGTGCGGGCGCGGCGGCTGCCAGCTCCACCAGCGCCGACCTTGACGCGCTGGCCGACCACGAGACCCCCAAGCTCAAGCGGCGGCTCATTGCGTCGCTGGGCTTTCTGCTGGTGCTGATGTACTTCTCCATGGGCCACATGATGTGGGGCTGGCCCCTGCCCCGCTGGTTCGACGGCAACCACATCGCCATGGGCCTTGTGCAGCTGCTGCTGGCGGGCATCGTCATGGTCATCAACCAGAAGTTCTTCATCAACGGCTTCAAGGGCCTCCTCCACGGCTCGCCCAACATGGACACGCTGGTGGCCATGGGTTCCATGGCAAGCTTTGTGTGGAGCACCTACGCCCTGTTCGCCATGACCCGCGCGCAGGTGGACGGCAACAGCGAGCTGGTCATGCATTATATGATGGAGTTCTACTTTGAGTCCGCTGCCATGATCTTGACCCTCATCACGGTGGGCAAGATGCTGGAGGCCCGCTCCAAGGGCAAGACCACCGACGCGCTCAAGAGCCTGATGAAGCTTGCCCCCAAGACCGCCACCCTGCTGCGGGACGGTGCCGAAGTGACCGTGCCCATCGAGCAGGTGCAGAAGGGGGACATCTTTGTGGTGCGCCCGGGCGAGAACATCCCCGTGGACGGCATCGTGCTGGAAGGCACCAGCGCCGTGAACGAGAGCGCCCTGACCGGCGAGAGCATCCCCGTGGACAAGGCTGCGGGCGACAAGGTGAGCGCTGCCACCACCAACCAGTCCGGTTTCCTGCAGTGCCGGGCCACCCGCGTGGGCGAGGACACCACCCTTGCCCAGATCATCCGGATGGTCAGCGATGCCGCCGCCACCAAGGCTCCCATTGCAAAGATTGCCGATACGGTGTCCGGTTTCTTCGTGCCTGCGGTCATTACCATCGCGGTGGTCACCACCATCGTGTGGCTGCTGCTGGGCCGGGAGCTGGGCTATGCGCTGGCCCGCGGCATCTCCGTGCTGGTCATCAGCTGCCCCTGTGCGCTGGGTCTGGCAACGCCGGTGGCCATCATGGTGGGCAACGGTCTGGGTGCAAAGAACGGCATCCTGTTCAAGACCGCCGCTTCGCTGGAAGCTGCAGGCCGCACCCAGATCGTGGCGCTGGACAAGACCGGCACCATCACCAGCGGTGAACCAAAAGTGACCGACATTCTGCCCGCCGAGGGCGTTTCCGAGACGGAGCTGCTCACCCTTGCCGCCGCACTGGAGCGCAAGAGCGAGCACCCGCTGGCAAAGGCCGTGCTGGCCTGCACCGACGCGCAGAAGCTCACCGCCCCCGAGGTATCCGGCTTTGCCGCCCTGCCGGGCAACGGTCTGGCCGCAAAGCTGGACGGCGTGGAGATCTTTGGCGGCAATGCGTCCTTTATCGGCACCAAAGTCACCGTGCCCGCACAGCTGCAGGAGAAGGCCGCAGCCCTTTCCGCACAGGGCAAAAACGCCCCTGTTCTTCGGCGGAGCAGGCCGTCTGCTGGGCATCATCGCGGTGGCCGATACCATCAAGGAGGACAGCCCCCGCGCCATCCGGGAGCTGCAGGCCATGGGCATCCGCGTGGTCATGCTCACCGGTGACAACCAGCGCACTGCGACGCCATTGGCAGGCAGGCCGGTGTGGACGAGGTGATCGCAGGTGTGCTGCCCGACGGCAAGGAAGCGGTCATCCGCCAGCTGCAGGCATCCGGCAAGGTGGCCATGGTGGGCGACGGCATCAACGATGCCCCGGCCCTGACCCGTGCCGACACCGGCATCGCCATCGGCGCAGGCACCGACGTTGCCATCGACGCGGCGGACGTGGTGCTGATGAACTCCAAGCTGTCGGACGTGCCCGCCGCCATCCGCCTGAGCCGCGCTGCCCTGCGCAACATCCACGAAAACCTGTTCTGGGCGTTCATCTACAACATCATCGGCATCCCGCTGGCCGCAGGCGTGTTCATCCCCTTCGGCCTGACGCTGAACCCCATGTTCGGTGCTGCTGCCATGAGCCTTTCCAGCTTCTGCGTGGTAAGCAACGCCCTGCGCCTGAACCTGTTCGACGTGCACAGCACAAAGCACGATCGTGCGGCAAAAATGCTGCTTCCCTGCCCGCTGTCTCCGCACAGCCCGCAGCGGTTGCAAATAAAGAGAGTACCAAGGAGGACACTGCTATGAAAAAAGACCCTGAAGGTGGAAGGCATGATGTGCGGCCACTGCGAAGCCCGCGTGAAGAAGGCTCTGGAAGCCCTGCCCGAGGTGGACGAGGCCGTGGTGAGCCACGAGGCCGGCACCGCCATCGTCACCCTGAACGCCGAGGTCGCCGACGACGTGCTGAAGAAGGCCGTTGAGGATCAGGACTACCCTGTGACCGGCATCCAGTAAACCGCCGCTGAATACTCCCCATCAAATGGAAAGGCCGCTGCATGTGAACCGTGCAGCGGCCTTTTTATCGTGTTTACAGGCTTTTAAAATTGATTCAGAATATCATGGTGTCCGATGTCCAACAGCAGAATGATCGTATCACCGTCGTACTGCCAGATGACCCGCACGTCCATGTTTACGCTGAACTCGAACAAGTCTACCGTGCCTTGAATACGCTTTGTGCGCAGCGACGGATACAGCGGGTCCATTTCCAGAATTTCCAGCTTCTTTTCAGCTGCGCCCGCTCCGCTGCGTTCAAACGCTTCAGGTTCTTTATGAATCGTTTGGTGTAGGTGATCTTGTAATTCATTCGTCCGCACCGTCCAGCGCTTCAAACAGTGCGTCCACAGTGTCGAACACCGGCTGCTCCCCTGCCGCAATTTTGGCCTTTGCTTCGTTGATCTCGCTGCGCAGCTCGTCCAGATACTTTTTGGGGTAAACGGCTACCGGCATCAGCTCGATCACGCCATCCTTCTCCACGATCTCCAGCTTGTCGCCCTCACGCAGGCCCATCTTCATTACAATATCCTTTGGAATGGTGATCTGGGATTTTGTCCTCAATTCCGTCAGCATCCTTCATCCTCCTTTGTGCGATTTTCTTACTTTCTCACTTTTTATTATACTCTGCTTTTTTCAAAATGACAACCAATGCACCATAAAATTTTACAAAGCGTCGTTTCTGTGGGTTCTTATTGTATTACGTCAAAAAGTATGTTAAACTAAAAATGCCACCCCAAAGGGTGGCGTTAAGGTGCTATCTGCAAGCGCAGGTGGTCATGCTTCCCTCCGGCAAGCGTCCGGGGGACGTAAAAGCTTATTGTTTGTTCCCCCGTTCGCAAACGCGGAAGGGGGATGCATCATGGTGTTGAACGATGTTCTGCAGCTGTTCGTCATTGTTGGCGGTACAGTTGGGATTACATTTCAGATCGCATGGGCAATCTTCAAAGAGATCCATAACAATAAGAAATGACCGCCCCAGTCTCCAAACGGTGAGCGGTCATTCTTCTTATTGACCAATTAGCCGGAGGGAGCTGACCATTGCGGACAGCACCTTCTCTATTTGTAGTATAGTTTCTTTTTGCTGGTTTGTCAAGAGATGGTTCTCGGCTGTTATGCAAGGCATTTTTTATATAAGTGAATAACTGTCAGCTCTTCACCTTTCAGGTGAGAAAAATTGAAGCCCGCCGCAAATACACCGAAAACGGACGCACCTGCAACGAAAATTGCAGTACGGCCCTGCGGCAGGACGGGCTGTGCACGCGGGGAAGACAAAGAATACTTTTGACAACAAAAGTTCATCTCACTGAAGCGCCCCTGTTCTTCGACCAAATTTGTGCTATAATACAAAAGCAACGCTTCGCCCGGCCCCGCAAAGGGCAGGGCAGAGCAGAACGGAAAACAAGGAGTTTGGAATCATGGAAAGAGAAAAACTGAAGTCCCGGCTGGGCTTCATTCTGCTTTCGGCGGGCTGTGCCATCGGCATTGGCAACGTGTGGAAGTTCCCTTATATTGCCGGTCAGGGCGGCGGCGGCGCGTTCGTGCTGTTCTACCTGATCTTCCTCATCATTCTGGGCCTGCCCATCATGACCATGGAGTTTGCGGTGGGCCGCGCTTCCCGCAAAAGCCCGGTGCGGGCCTATCAGGCACTGGAAAAGCCGGGCCAGAAGTGGCACATCCACGGCTACCTCACCCTCATTGGCTGCTATCTGCTCATGATGTTCTACACCACCGTGGCAGGCTGGATGCTGCACTATTTCTACATGACCGCCACCGGTAAGCTGGCAGGCCTGGACGCCGATCAAGTGGCTGGCAAGTTTACCGAAATGCTGGCAGACCCCGGCGTGATGACCTTCTGGATGGTGTTCGTGGTGGCACTGGGCATCTTTGTATGCGCCAAGGGCCTGCAGAACGGCCTTGAGCGCGTGACCAAGGTCATGATGATCGCCCTGCTGGTGATCATGGTGGTGCTGGCCGTCAACAGCCTGTTCATGCCCGGCGCAAAGGAAGGCCTGAGCTTCTTCCTCGTGCCCGACTTCGGGCGCATGAAAGAGGTGGGCGTGGTCAACACGCTGGTGTCCGCCATGAATCAGGCCTTCTTCACCCTGAGCCTTGGCATTGGCGCAATGTCCATCTTTGGCAGCTACATCGGCAAGGAGCACTCCCTGCTGGGCGAGTCCGCCCGCATCGTGGTGCTGGATACCTTCGTGGCCATCACCGCCGGTCTCATCATCTTCCCGGCCTGCTTCACCTACGGTGTGGACCAGACCAGCGGCCCCAGCCTGATCTTCATTACCCTGCCCAACATCTTTGCCAACATGGCCATGGGCCGGTTGTGGGGCTCCCTGTTCTTCCTGTTCATGGCCTTTGCGGCGCTTTCCACCGTGCTGGCCGTGTTCGAGAACATCATCTGCTGCGGCATGGAGCTGACCGGCTGCAGCCGCAAGAAATCCAGTCTGGTGAACTTCGTGCTCATCACTCTGCTTTCGCTGCCCTGCGTGCTGGGCTACAACGTGTGGGCATGGGACGGCTTTGCCGTGTTCGGCGGCGCTGTGCTGGATTTGGAGGACTTCCTCGTGAGCAACCTGTTCCTGCCGCTGGGCAGCTTGGTGTACCTGCTGTTCTGCGTTACCAAGTACGGCTGGGGCTGGGACAACTATAAAAAGGAAGTCAACACCGGCAAGGGCCTCAAGATGCACGACTGGATGCGCGGCTACCTGACCTGCGTGCTGCCGGTGATCGTGCTGTTCATCTTTGCCTTTGGCCTCTACGATAAATTTCTCTGATAGTTACTTTGGCCCCTCTTACTGCAAGAGGGGCCTTTTGCGGCAGAAAGGAACCTTCCATGCATATCCTGATCTGTGACGACGATGCGGCGTTCGGCGCGCGCATGGCAGAATATGTCACCGTCTACTTTACCGCCCGCAGCGTGCAGGTGCACACCGCCGTCTGCACCAGCGCAGCCGAGGTGCTTGCAACGCCGGGGCTGGAGCTGTATCAGCTGGCGTTTCTGGATGTGGACATGCCCGGTGCAAACGGCATGGTGCTGGGCCGTCAGCTCAAGCAGAAGTGCCCCGGCCTGATGCTGGTGTATGTTTCGGCCTATCTGGAATTTGCGCTGGAAGGCTACACGGTGAACGCCTACCGCTACCTGCTCAAGCGGGACATTGCGCGCACCCTGCCCAAGTGTCTGGACGACCTGCTTGCCGCCCTGACCGACCAGCGCAAGACCCTGACGGTGCACCACAACCGCACCGAAACGGAAATTCCGCTGGATCAGATCTATTATCTGGAAAGCGACCTGCGCCAGATCAACGTCTACGGCGACATTGCCCGCCGGCCCATCTGCACCTACTACGGCAAGATCGCGACCTGCGCCCATGCTCTACGAGAACGGCTTTTTGCAGGTGAGCCGCAGCGATGTGGTGAACATGAAATATGTGCGCAGCTCCGCAGCTACCGCGCCCTGCTGAAAAACGGGGTGGAGCTGAGCGTGAGCCGCGCAGGCTATGCGGCCATCCAGAACGCATATCTGGAATGGAAGGGGCAGTATGTGGATGAGTGATGCATTTGCGGAAATGATGCTGGGGCATCTGGTGTGTCTGGTCCAGGGGAACGCCTTTATTCTGGTGGAGTGGGCCTATCTGGGCAGGGGAAAACTGCGCTGGCCGGTTCTGTGGGCAGAGCTGCTGTGTATGGGGCAGCTGGGCCTGTCACTCGCAACAGGAATGTCATTTTTCAATGTGCAGAGCGTCCTGCTCAATGTGCTGTACCTTTTTGTTACGGCGCAGCTGTTTGGCGGAACCTTTGCCGATAAGCTCACCGCCTGCCTGATCAACGGCACCATGTGCCTGCTGGTGGAGAACACGGTCAACTATACCTACTCCTGGTTCACAGGAGTGCGCACCGGCGAAGCATGGCAGCGCCCCGGCTGCCTGATCGCGCTGTGCGCCGCGAACCTTATCGTGGGTGCAGCAGTTGCGCATTCCCTGTACAGCTGGAACCAGAAGTGTGCTCTGCAGCCGCTGCAGGCGCTGGTGATGTCCTTTTTCCCCGGGGTGGCTGTGGTGCTGAACATCGTGCTGATGGTCACAGGGACCCAGCAGCCCGCTACCCGGATGACCATGCTGCTCACCTTTGGCATGAGCGTGGCGGTGCTGGTGCATATCGCCATCGTGCAGATGTTCAACGATCAGGTGGTGCAGCGGCAGAACTCCCGCTACCGTGCTCAGCTGGAACAGCAGCGTGCCGAAGCCCTGCTGGATTCCTACACGGAACAGCGCCGCCTGACCCACGAGTTCACCAACCACATGACAGCCCTTACTGCCCTGCTGGATCAGGGAGATCTGAAAGGCGCACAGGCCTACATTGCCAGCGTGAGCAAAACGGTGGCGGCGGGCACCACCATCATGGATACCCACAACCCGCTGCTGGATTCCATTCTGAGCAAAAAATACGAAGAAGCGGCAAAAGTTGGCGTGAATATTTACTTTGACCTGTGCGATCTCAAGCGGATGCCCTTCGACAGCATGGATATGGTCATCGTGCTCTCCAACCTTCTGGACAACGCCACCCGCGCCGCAGCGCAGGCCCTGCCGCCGGAGGTGTATGTGCGCATCCGCAAAACGCCGGAAGAATACCTGATCTCGGTGCGCAACCGCGTGCAGGAAGACCTGCTGCTGGAGGAGGGCAAGCTGCCCGGCACCACCAAAAAGGAGAGCGGCCACGGCATGGGCCTTGCCAACGTGCAGGACGTGCTGCGCAAGTACGGTGCCGAGTACACCGTGAGCTGCCGCGACCGGTGGTTCCGGTTTACCTGCGCCATCCCGTGCGCAGTTCATGACATGTGTACCGACAATTTATGACATGTTCTGTGCAACAGGCACGCAACAATGCTATACTAAGGCCAGTAAAGGTGACCTCCTGCCGGGGCAGGGCGGATTTGCGGCCAAAGGAAGACCTGGTGAAGCTTTGCCCCCCTGTGCAGTGATCCGGGCAGCGGTGCGTGTTAAGCTGCTCTGTTTTCCCTTTGCTCTTCGCTGTGCAGTCCTCATGCGCTGCGCAGCTCATCTGGCGGGGCTTTCAACGGCGAACTTTGGGGTTTGCTGCTGATAAAGTCACTCGGTACGTCGCATTTCTGTCCGGCAGGTGCTGCTTGTGGGAATGGAGCATCTGCCGCACAGGGCATTTGCGTCGGTGAGAGTTCCGTCAGATTTTTTATTGCAAAAAAAGAGCTGCTGTACGGCAAAATTGCCTGATACAGCAGCTCTTTTTCTGTGTCGTTATTCCGGCTTTACCTGCAGCTCCTGCTCGCAGTAGATGCAGCGGTATTTGCCGTTGGAGCTCAGCTCAAAGATCTGGTCGCACTCTTCCTCAATGGAGGAGATGCAGCGGGGGTTGCGGCATTTTACAATGTTCACAAGGCGCTTGGGGGGCATCGGCTTTTCCTTGCGCACGGCCTTGCCGTTTTCAATGATGGTCACGCTGATGCCCGGGTCAAGGTAGGCCAGCACATCCAGGTTCAGCCAGGAAGCATCGCCCTCCACCTTGATGATGTCCTTGCGGCCGCTGGCGGTCTTGTTGCTGCGTGCATTCTGGATCAGCGCCACGCTGGCGGTGCGGTTGCCCGCAATGCCCAGCAGGTCCATCAGGCCAATGGCAGTGCCTGCCTTGATGTGGTCGATCACGATTCCGTTCTGAATTTCATCGATGTTCAGCATATCAGTTCTCCTCCTTAGGTGCCTTGGGGTCGCGCAGGCCCAGCAGGGTCATGATCAGTGCCATGCGGACGTACACACCGTTCTGCACCTGCTCAAAGTAGGCGGCACGCGGGTCGTCGTCCACGTCCAGTGCGATCTCGTTGACGCGGGGCAGGGGATGCAGCACAGCCATATCCGGCTTTGCAAGGCCCATCTTTTCCTTGGTGAGGATGTAGCTGTTCTTCAGGCGGATGTAGTCCTCCTCGTTGAAGAAGCGCTCCTTCTGCACGCGGGTCATGTACAGGATGTCCAGCTCCGACATGGATTCCTCCAGACTGCGGGTCTCCTGGTAGGGGATGCCGTTGGCCTCCAGCACGTCCTTTACGATGTAGTCCGGCACGCGCAGCTCTTCCGGGCTGATGAGCACGAACCGGATGTTCTTGCAGCGGGCCATGGTCTTGATGAGGGAGTGCACGGTGCGGCCGAATTTCAGGTCGCCGCACAGGCCGATGGTCAGGTCATCCAGCCGTCCCATGCGGCGGCGGATGGTCATGAGGTCCGTCAGGGTCTGGGTGGGGTGCTGGTGGCCGCCGTCGCCCGCGTTGATCACCGGGATGCGGGAGTAGCGGGAAGCGCGCAGCGGTGCGCCCTCTTTGGGGTGGCGCATGGCCACGATGTCCGCATAGCAGGACACCACGCGGATGGTGTCGGCAACGCTTTCGCCCTTGCTTGCGCTGGACACGTTCTCACTGGGAAAGCCCAGCACATGGCCGCCAAGGTTCAGCATGGCTGCCTCAAAGGAGAGGCGGGTGCGGGTGGAAGGCTCGTAGAACAGGGTAGCCAGCTTTTTATGCCGGGCCACCTCCTGATACGCGGCCGGGTCGTCATGGATGCGGTCGGCCAGATCAAGCAGCGTGGAGATTTCCTGTTGGGTAAAATCCAACGGGTCGATCAGATGTCGCATGGGTGCATACCTCCGTCAGTTTTTGGTTTAGAGCAGCTGCGTAAAATGGAAAAATCAAAGAAGTTTGTGTAGTAGCTCAGCGAACGCATCACCGGGCGGCACAAACGATTGAAACACACTTCGTCCAGCAGCAGCATGGCCTCGCCCGGAGCAAGGCGCATGGCGGAGCGGATGGCATCATCGCCGCAGCTTGCCTTCAGGTGGGCGACGTGGAGGAGATCTGCTGGTGGCACTCCCGTTCCAGAATATCGAACACGCCGCCGGTCAGGTCGATGCGGGTGTAGTCTCTGGCGCCGAACAGTGCTCTGGGCAGGTAGTCGATGGAGTAGATCACCGGGGTGGTGTCGGCCAGAATGCGCTTTTTGATGCAGATCACGTCGTCGCCCGGCTCAATTTCCAGATCGCGGGCCAGCTCTTCACCGGCACGGATGGGAAATACCTGAATGCCGTCGGCATGGGGGTAGCTGCCAAAGCTGCGGATCAGCGGGTAGTATTCCAGCTTCTGGTCCAGCCGGCTGCGCAGGCTCAGCACAGCGCGGTTCACCACCGTGCCAATGCCGCGCACGCGTTCCACATAGCCTGCGCGCTCCATCTCGCTCAATGCATCGCGGATGACGGTGCGGCTCACGCCCAGCTCAGCGGCAAGATCTACCTCGGCGGGCAGACGGTCGGCCCGGGCATAGCGCCCGGTGCGCAGCTCTTCCAGCAGACTGGCAACGATGCGGTCGCTGATCACAGCACCGCCCAATCGGTTGGAAGAGGTAAGTGCAGATTCCTTCATGGTTCGGTTCCTCCGTTCACGGGCAGGGGATGCTCCCCGCCGGGACTTGAAGCCTGCGCCGCACGGCACCTTTGTGACCACGCCATACGCCGCAAACCCCTTTATACTTTATTATAACATAAATTGACATTTATAAAAGCGGCATTTATACTGGAAACAGCGAAAAAGTATGATTTATTTTGGAGGGAAACGCAAGATGGAAGTTTTTCTGCACAAGATCTGCGGCCAGCCGGTGCAGCCGCCGGTGTCCATGCAGCTGCGCCGCTGCACGCCGGAGCAGGCCCCGGCGGTGTACGCCTTGCAAAACGAGGTGCGCGCCGCCATGCCGGACCCGGAGCAGTTCGTGCCGGACACGCTGGAAAACATCACGGCCTATGTCCGCAATGATCTGTGCATCGGCGCATGGCAGGGCAGCCGCCTTGGCGGGTATCTCATCGTGCGCTTCTGCGGGCGCAGCGCACACAACTATGCGGCCTTCATGGATGTGCCGCGCACCGAGTGGGAGCACTGGGCCAATGCGGACAGCGCCATCGTCCACGCAGACTTTCGCGGCAACGGCCTGCAACGGCTCATGCTGGAAGCAGCGCTGCCGCTTTTCCCGAAAAAAATCACCCACATCGGTGCTACCGTCAGCCCGCAGAACCAGTACAGCCTGCACAACGCCCTTGCATCCGGTTTTGCCATCGTCTCCCGGCGGGAAATGTACGGCGGCCACGACCGTTACCTGCTGGCAAAGGAGCTGTAAAAAGTTGTAATTCGTCAAAAAGTATGTTAAACTAAAAACGCCACCCCGAAGGGTGGCGTTAAGGTGCTATCTGCAAGCGCAGGTGGTCATGCTTCCTGCCCGTTATCGCTGCTCTTTCTACATAGAACGAAGCAGAGGTTCCGGGAGTGGAACTTTTTTGCAAAATGAAACTTCCCGGAGCCTTGAAGGCGAAGAGGGATATCCGGTGACTCTGTTGGAAACCCTCGCACTGCTCACCTTCATTCTCACACTGTTGGGTCTGATCGTGGACGTGATCCGTCTGGCCGTTGAGGTCATGACAATGTTTTCCAAGCACAAAGCCGATGATAGCAAAAAAGACTGACCGCCCAGCTACCAACTCGTGCGGTCAATCTTTTCTTGACTAAACGGGCAAGAAGCTGACCATTGCGGACAGCGCCTTTTCTGTTTGTAGTATAGTGCTTTTTTCAGGGATTGTCAAGGGCGCAGGGCTTCTCTTTACGCCGCCTGTAGTGTCTGACCTCTCTGGCGCATCTTGTGCCGCACCACCAGCAGGCAGGCCAGATGCACGGCAGCCGTCAGCACCCAGCTGATGGGGTAGCTGATGTACAGCATGAACGGTGTGCGGTTCAGCTGGAAGATGGTGGCGATCCACACCAGCCGCAGCAGGCAGCTGCCCACAAGGCTCACCACCATGGGCAGCACGCTGTAGCCAGCGCGCAGGCTGCTGGCCAGCGTATCCATGATGCCGCACAGCAGGTAGGTGCCGCAGATCACCCGCAGCGCTCGTATCCGGCAGCGATCACCGCCGCATCCGAGGAGTAGAAGTGCAGCAGCTGGGTGCCTGCCAGCACCGCACCGCCGCCCAGCACCACGCCGGTCACGATGGCGCACAGCAGGCAGTTGAGGACAACACGGTTCAGGTTCTGGTACTTGCGTGCGCCCATGTTCTGGCTGGTAAAGGTCACCGCTGCCTGCGAAAAGGCGTTCATGGCGGTATAGACGAAGCCCTCCAGATTGGCGGAGGCCGAACTGCCTGCCACCACCGTGGAGCCGAAGGAGTTGATGGCCGACTGGATGACCACGTTGGACAGGCTGAACACGGTGCTCTGCAGACCGGCAGGCAGGCCGATAAGCAAAATCTGCTTCAGGGCACCCATGTGGAAGCCCAGATGATGCAGATCCAGATGCAGCGCGCCCTCCTCCTTCATCAGCATCCGCGTCACCATGCAGGCGGAAACGGTCTGACTGATGATGGTAGCCAGCGCCACGCCTGCCACGCTCATGGAAAAGCCAATGACGAACACAAGGTTCAGCACCACATTGATGAGACCGGCTGCTGCCAGACAGTACAGCGGGCGCTTGGTGTCGCCCACGGCGCGCAGCAGCGCACTGCTGAAGTTGTACAGCATGGTCATGGGCATCCCGATGAAATAAATTTTAAGGTACAGCGCAGAAAGGTCGATCACATCCTCCGGGCAGCTCATCAGCTCCAGCAGCCCCCGGGCTGCAAAGAACCCCACCACAGCCAGCAGTACGCCGCTGACAAGGCCCAGCGTCACCGAGGTCTGCACCGTGTCCTGAACGCCGTGGTCATCCTTTGCACCAAAGCAGCGGGCCGCCACCACGTTTGCGCCCAGCGAAAGCCCTACGAACAGGTTCACCAGCAGGTTGATGAGAGAGCCGTTGGAGCCGACGGCGGCCAGTGCGGTGCTGCCCGCAAAGCGGCCCACGACCACTACGTCCGCAGCGTTGAACAGCAGCTGCAGAATGCTGGAAGCTGCCAGCGGGATGGAGAACAGGATGATCTTTTGCAGCATCGGGCCGCTGGTAAGGTCAGCGGAGCGGCTTGTCTGAGCCATGAGAAGAGTACCTCCTTTTTATCGTTTACGCGGAGAAGCCATTTTCCGAAGCATTGCACACTGCTTAGGAGGACAGCATCTGAAATGTAAATTTTTCGTAAATAAAGGGAACCGAAAGCATATTATAACGCGCGGCGCAGAAAAAATACAAAGTGGCACCGCCGAAAAAATGCAAATTCCCGGCGGTGCCGCTTATAAAACGATCAAAAACATTTCTTGAAGCACAGTAGAAGAGTTTATTCTTCCTGCAAAGCGTCCCGGAACAAAACCCGCAGATAATCCCGCCCGCCGTAGAGGACGCGGTCAATATAAATATCGTTCCGAAAAGCATGATAAAAAATCAGATACTTTCCGCTGACGAGAAAGCGCTCATCCAAATAAAGTTCATGATCCAGCGGAGCTACGGAAGAAAGCAATGCACCGCTTTCCGGGAACAGCTTTAATTGTTCAGCAGCATCCATGATGCGGTTCAGAATGCGCTCTGCAGAAGGCAGATTTTGCAAGTCGAACGAGATATAATCCCAGATGTCGTCCAGGTCCTGACGGGAACGAGTTGTATAAATGAGGTTATTTTCCATTGGCTCTTGCGCGGAAATGCGCCCTCATTTCTTCCGGAGTGTAAAGCTTTTCCGTCTCACCAGAGCACCGTCCTTTTGCAATTTCATTCATAAGCCGGATGGTAGCCTGCGTTTTCTCATAATCTTCCATGTCCAGAATGGCATACTTTCCACGGCCGTTTTTGGTAAGAAAAACCGGCGATCCTGCTTCCACATCGCGAAGGACTTCGTTGTAATTCCGCAGGTCAGAAATAGGTTTGATGTTCGGCATAAGATCAACTCCCTTCATCTGTAGTATAACAAATTCTGCTGTGAAATTCAACGTAAAAATTTGCAGCTGATAAAAGTGAGATCCTACAAAAAAACCGCCGTCCTGTCGGGCAGCGGTCTTCTGATAAAATAAGCTTACGCTTCCACCGTCTTCCAGTGCTCCGGTGCGGCAAAATCGCTCGTCTCGCCGTCATCGGTGTACATCCGGCAGCGGGCGCTGCCATTTTTCGTCCGGGCAGGCCCACAGGGTCAGGCTGGTATCGTCCAGCTGGGCGGTGCAGCTGGCGGGTCTTGCCACCGGCACCGCATGGCCCGGGCGGATGAACAGCAGCACTTCGTCCAATGCGCAGCGGACGTAGTGGTGCCCGGCGGGCAGAAGCTCGGTGTCGTAGTCGTCCACACTGCGGATGCGGTAGAGCTTCATTGCTTCCGGCAGGTAGACATGCCGTCCGCTGGCGTTCTGGGTGTAGACAGGCGCTACCATCACACCCTCGCCCAGCAGCAGCTGGTCCTGCACCTCGCGGGCATCCGGGTCAGCAGGGAAATCAAAGCCCAAGGGCCGGAAGTAACTGGTATTTTCCAATGCCGCCTTCATGAAGGTACTATAAAGGTAGGGCAGCAGGGCATACCGCAGCCGGAGCATCTTCCGCAGGGCAGGCAGCATATCCGCAAAGCGGTAGTATTCCTGCATCCGGGAGCCGTCGGTGGCGTGGTTGCGCATCAGCGGCGTGAACAGGCCGAACTCCAGCCAGCGCAGAGCCAGATCAGGCGTAGTATCGTAGGAAAAACCGCACAGGTCGGCACCGGCATAAAGAAAGCCGCACAGCTGCACGTTGGGCATCATCTGGATATTGGCCAGAAGCTGTGCCCATGTGGAAGCGTTGTCACCCAGCCAGATGCCGCCGTAGCGGTGGCTGCCGATGAAGCTGGAACGGCTGTAGAGCAGCGTGCGTCTGCCGGGCCGCAGGCGGGCAAAGGCTTCGCCTGCCGCACGGGTCATATTGCCGCCGTAGAGGTTGTGCACCCTGTCATGGCGCACCCGCTGGCCGTCCACATCGTGGTAGAAGCTGGCGTAGTCCTCCGGGGCGTTCATCAGGCCCAGCGCGCCGCCCACCACCTTGCCAAAGAACTCATCCTGCACGATGTTGTCCTTCCGGCTCAGTTCGTCCATGCTCTCAAAGAAAGCCTTGAGCCGCTCGGGTGAGTAAAACAGCGCAGGCTCGTTCATATCGTTCCAGAAGCCCTCGATGCCGCAGTCGGTCAGTGCCTTGTACTGCCGGCCGAACCACTCCCGCACCTCCGGGCGCAGGAAGTCCGCAAAATAAGCCTTGCCGGGCCACACCGCCGCCACAAAGGGGGTGCCGTCGGCTTTGGTGCAGAAGTAACCGTTTGCAAGGCCCTCGGCACAGACGGGGTTCTTCGGGTCGATGCGCACACCCGCATCGATGATGGGCACCAGCCGGATGCCCTGTGCCTTCAGTTCGGCGCTCAGGGCGGCAAGGTCCGGGAAGCGCTGCTTGTTTACGGTAAAATCCGCGTAGTCCTGCATGTAATCGATGTCCATGCAGATCATATCCAGCGGCAGATCGTTCTCTTTGTACTGGCGGGCCACCTCCCGCACGTCCTCAGCGGTCTTGTAGCCAAAGCGGCTCTGTGCCAGACCAAAGGCCCACTTGGGCGGGATATAGCTGCGGCCGATGAGCTGCCGGAACTGGCGGCTGATATCGTTCAGGTCGTCGCCGGTAATGATGTAAAGCTCATGATCCGGCTCTTCGGTGGCAAAGCGCAGGGCATCGTATTCGGTGTAGCCGATATCGTAGCGCACTTTGCCCGGGAAATCGATGAACACACCAAAGCATTCACGGCCCGCGCCGCCGTCAATGAGCAGAAAATTGTGCGCACCATAGTAGGAAAGCTTATCCTCGCTGTGGCGGGCTTCATCGGTGTTGTTGGTCACGTAGTGCCAGCCGCGCTTGTTGATGCCGCGGGGCATTTCGCCCAGACCGTACACGATGGCATCCGGAGCCATCCGGTAGGCCCAGCCGTCTTCTTCGGCTGTGAGGAAGGGCACTGGCCCGGCGGAAACTGGGATCTCCTGCACCACACTGTCGGTGGGCAGGGGCAGGCCAAAACGGAAAACGTTGGATCATAGGGGACCTCCTTGTAGCATCCTTGCCCTCTCCGTCACGCCTTTTGGCGTGCCACCTCTCTCAAAGTGAGAGGTTTTGCCAAAGGCCTCATCTCCGAGGGGGCTGTCGAGCGAAAGCGAGACTGGGGGAGTGGACTTCTCATTTTCTTTATCTTACCCCGGGCCACGCTGCAAAACAAGAGACAAAACCGGCACTTTTTTTGCCACAAAACCGGCAGAACGCAGCCAGAGCATAAAAATATCGGCGGCAGGCGGCGGATGCAATTGCAAATTCCGGCCCATACTGTTATACTGGAACCGCTACTTTGAATCGGAAAATGGAGGAAACCCATGTATCGCAATGGAATCAAGCGCCTGCTGGCGGTGGTGCTGTCGCTGTGCGGCATGATCTGCCTGTCCTGGCTTTTTCTCATTCTGGCCGTCGCCATCAAGCTGGACTCGCCCGGCCCGGTGTTCTTCAAACAGAAGCGTGTGGGCATTGGCAAAAAGCACTTTTACATTTTAAAGTTCCGCACCATGCGCATCGACACGCCCCACGATATGCCCACCCATCTGCTGCACGACCCGGACCAGTATATCACCCGCATGGGTCATTTCCTGCGCAAGACCAGTCTGGACGAGCTGCCCCAGCTGTGGAATATCTTTGTAGGTGATATGGCGGTCATCGGCCCGCGGCCTGCTTTGTGGAACCAGTATGATCTGCTGGCAGAGCGCGACAAGTACCATGCAAACGATGTGCGCCCGGGCCTGACCGGCTGGGCACAGATCCATGGCCGCGACGAGCTGGAAATTGCCGAGAAGGCCAAGCTGGACGGCTGGTATGTGGAGCATCTGAGCTTTGGGCTGGATGTGAAATGCTTCTTTGGCACCATTGCCGCGGTGCTTAGCACGGAGCGTGGTGGAGGGCGGCACCGGCACTCTGCACGAAGAAACAGGCAAAGAGAACCATTAAAAATAGCCGCCGCGTGCCGCAGCCCGAATATTTTCAGCGGAAAAAGATTTTATGTTTGCAGTTCTGGAAAATCTGCGGATTTTCCAGAACTGTTTTTTCACGGAGGGGCTGTGACCAGAAACTGCATTTTTTGCTGATTTGTCCTGATTTGTGAAAAGGTGCTTGGAGCGGCCCGCAGGCCGCGACAAACACAAAATAAAAATAATTCTTCCGCAGAAGATGGCCAGAGCGCAGCGGAGGCCATTCTAAATCGCCATATCTCTTGATTTATCCCCGGAAAAGCGTATAATAAAACAGTACACAAGACGTCAAAGGAGGATTCCTGTATTATGGAACGCACCTATATCAACGAGGCTCAAAAGGCCATCGGCGGCACGGTCAAGGTGCAGGGCTTTATCGAGAACCTGCGCAACAGCAAGTATATGGCCTTTATCGTGCTGAAGGATATTACCGGCAAGTTGCAGATCACGGTGGAAAAGGAAGATCACCCCGATCTGGTGGATACCATCGATCAGCTCACCCCGGATTCCGTCATCACCGTCACCGGCAAGGTGGTGGAGAACGACTACGTCAAGATGGGCGGCGTGGAGATGATCCCCGAGAGCATCGAGATCGAGAGCATCGCCAACGCTCTGCCCATCGTCCGCAAGGAGATCGCAGCCACCAAGAAAAAGAAGGCTGTGGAGCGCTCCAGCATCGACCAGCGCATTGATTACCGCTGGATCGACCTGCGCACCGACGAGAACCAGCTCATGTTCAAGGCACAGAGCTGCTTTGTGAACGCCATGCGCAAGTTCCTGCTGGACCGTAACTTCATCGAGATCCACACCCCAAAGCTGATCGCTGCTGCCAGCGAGAGCGGCTCTGAGGTGTTCAAGGTGGACTACTTTGACCGCAACGCCTATCTGGCACAAAGCCCTCAGTTCTACAAGCAGATGGCCATGGCTGCAGGCTTTGAGCGCATCTTCGAGACCGGCCCTGTGTTCCGCGCCGAGAAGAGCTACACCAACAAGCACTCCACCGAGTTCTCCGGCTTCGATCTGGAGTTCAGCTACATCACTTCCTATAAAGACGTGATGAAGATGGAAGAGGAGCTGCTGACTGCCGGTCTGCAGGCTGTCAAGGACAACTACGGCGACCAGATCAAGGAGATGTTCGGGCAGGAAGTGATCGTTCCCACCACCCCGTTCCCGGTGGTCAAGCTGGCAGACCTGTACAAGGGTCTGGAAGAAGAGTTCGGCTACACCGTCGATGAGAGCGAGAAGGGCGACCTGACCACTGAGGCCGAGCGCCTGAGCTATGAGTGGGTGAAGAAGCATTACGGCCACGAGTTCCTCTTTATCACCGATTACTCTGCCGAGAAGCGTGCGTTCTACCACATGCGCGACGAGAACGGTGTGCCCCAGGGCTACGACCTGATCTGGCGCGGTGTTGAAATCACCACCGGTGCCCAGCGTGAGCACCGCTACGAGGTGCTGAAGAAGCAGGCCGAGGAAAAGGGTCTGGCCGATGATGTCAAGTTCTATCTGGAGTTCTTCCAGTACGGCTGCCCGCCCCACGGCGGTTTCGGTCTGGGCATCGACCGCCTGACCATGCTGCTGTGCGGCCTGACCATCAAGGATGCCGAGTTCCTGTTCCGCGGCCCCAACCGTCTGACCCCGTAATTTTTATAGAGATCATACCGAGAGCTGCTGCGCATTTTGCACGGCAGCTCTCTTTTTGTTGGATGGTTTAGAATGGTGGACTCACCCTCTCAGTCAAATCCTTCGGATTGCCAGCTCCCCGAAGGGGAGCTTCTGACGCATCCGCAAGGCTTGCATTTTTATCTGGAAACTGCGCCGTTACTGCAAAAAGCCTCCCCCTTCGGGGGAGCTGGCGAACGAATGTGAGCCTGAGAGGGTTCAGCATGCTGAAAGCAAACAGGTAGCCCCTCCACAGCGCCGCGCTTTCGCAGAAAGCGGCGCTGTAAATGCTGTTTTCCTCTACGACCCCATCTGTGAAAAAGCAATTCAGGAAAATCCGCAGATTTTCCTGAATTGCAATTATAAAATAAATTTTCCGCTGAATATGCCCAGAGCAAGGCGGAGGGCATTCAAAATCGTTCCGGCATAATGCCCCGCCCTGTTTCATACGATTACAACAAGCGGACCGGAATCCTGTCCGGTGCACAGCGCAAACGGGAAGGGGAGAGCAATTTGGCAAATCAGGAACAGAAGAGCATCTGCCGCGAGATCGGCGCACGCACCGGCGGAGATATCTACATTGGGGTGGTTGGCCCGGTGCGCAGCGGCAAATCCACCTTTATCAAGCGTTTCATGGAACAGCTGGTGTTGCCCGCCATCGGCCCGGCGGCTGCGCGGGAGCGTGCCCGGGACGAGCTGCCCCAGTCGGCAGCGGGCCGCACCATCATGACTACGGAACCAAAATTCATCCCGGAAGCAGCCGTGCCCCTGCAGTTGGAGGGCGGCGGCGAGTGCCGGGTGCGGCTCATCGACTGCGTGGGTTACATGGTGGAGGGGGCTATGGGCCACGAGGAGAACGACAAGCCCCGCATGGTCAAAAGCCCGTGGTTCGACCACGAGGTGCCCTTCGACCTTGCCGCCGAGACCGGCACCCGCAAGGTGATCTGCGAACATTCCACCATCGGCATCGTGGTCACCACCGACGGCTCTGTGAGTGACATCCCGCGGGAGGGCTATGCCAGAACCGAGAAGCGCATCGTGGAAGAAACTGGATGCGCTGGGCAAGCCCTACATCATCCTGCTCAACAGCACCCACCCGGATGCGCCGGAGACGAAGCAGCTGGCCGAGGGCATGGCCCGGGACTACGACCACACCGTGCTGCCGGTGAGCTGCGTGGATCTGGACGCGGAGCACTCGGCAGCATCCTGCGGCAGGTTCTGTACGAGTTCCCCGGTGCAGGAGCTGGATTTTGCCCTGCCGCGCTGGGTCACGATGTTGGAAAATGGCCACTGGCTGCAAACGCAGGTGTACGATGCGGCCATGCAGCTGGCGGCAAAGGTCTCCCGCATGAAGGATGTACTCCGGAACAGACGCACCTGCGCTGGAATGTGACGCGGTGCAGCGCTCGGCCATCAGCGGCATCGACCTTGCAAACGGCAGTGTGCGCATCACGGTGGAGCTGAAGCCGGAAATTTTTCTATCAGGTGCTGAGCGAGCAGACCGGCCTTGCCATTGGCGACGAAGCGGGCCTGATGCCCTGCATCATGGAGCTGGCAAAGGCCAAACGGGAGTACGAGAAGGTGCGCAGCGCCCTTGAGCAGGTGGAAGCCACCGGCTATGGCATCGTGATGCCCACGGTCAGCGAGCTGAAACTGGAACAGCCCCAGATCGTGCGGCAGGGCACGAACTACGGCGTGCGGCTGGAAGCCTGCGCGCCCTCCATCCAGATGATGAAGGCCACCATCCACACCGAGATCAGCCCCATCGTGGGCACCGAAAAGCAGAGCGAGGACCTTGCCCGCAGCCTGCTGGCCGGCTTTGAGGACGACCCGGAAAAGCTGTGGGAGTCCAACATCTTTGGCAAGAGCCTGCACGAGCTGGTGAACGAAGGACTGCAGAACAAGCTACTGCACATGCCGCAGGAGGCCCGCACCCGCCTGCAGGAAACGCTGGAACGGGTCATCAATGAGGGCTGCACCGGGCTCATCTGCATTCTGATCTGACCGCTACAAAACAGAAGAGGGAAGCGCCGCGCGGGTGCCTCCCTCTTTATTTGTTCACTTTTCTTCTTCGGTCAGCTTATTGATGAGCATTTGGTAGATCTCGTTGCCCTTGAGGATGAACTGCTTTTTTACCAGCTCGGCGGTCAGCCGGTCCGGTGTGCCGAGATCCAGACAGAACAGCTCACTGTCCAGCCCTTTCACCGTGCAGCGGATGGTGCAGTGGCCGTCCTCTTTTTCGGTAATGCTGGCACTGTACTTGGCTTCCTTGCGGGCCCATGTCTGGCAGCGCAGCACAGCGGCCACAGCGCGCTCCCGCACACTGCGGGGCAGGTCGTAGGCAAGCTCCTGCGCCACTTTGCGGCCCTTCTCGGTGATGGTGTAGCTGCCCTTTGTCAGGGTGACGAGCTGCTGCCTGGTGATATCGTCCAGACACGAGCCGATCTCGAAATAGTTCACCAGCGCTTCTTCCATCAGGGCGTTTTCGATCTCCTGCCGGGTAATGGGTCCGGCATTTTTGACCAGATAGCACAGCAGCAGCCGGATCTCGGTGCTGCTGGTCAACCCGCCGGGACGTACACCGGCAGTAAAAGCATCATTGGCGGCCATCGTTCCATACATCCCCCTTGCATTCCTTTTCTTTTATAGTATAAAGGCTTTCACGCCGGATTGCAAGCCGCAGCGGCAAAATCTGTCTCAATGCGCTTGGGGCTTTCCGGCGTGGAGTACACCCAGTGGTCCAGATGGCCCTCGGTGATGAAATACTTCAGCTCGAACCGGTGGCGCTGGCTCAGGGCGTGGTTCACGATCACCAGCTTGATCTTCATTTTTCCGGCAGGATGTTCTTGATGTAGACGCTCACCGCCTGCCCGGGCACAAGGTCGGTGCAGCTCTCGGCAAGGCCCGCGAGGTTGGGCGCGATCTCGATAAAGGTGCCGTATTCCTCTACGCTGCGCACGATGCCCACCACGGTCTCACCCACGGTGAACCCGGCCGCATTTTCCTCCCATGTGCCCAGCAGTTCCCGGATGGTCAGCACAAAGCGGCCCTGTACATCCCGGTTCTTGACGGCGCACAAGATCTGCTGGCCCACGCTCACCCGGTCGGCGGGGGAGGAGATGCGGCTCACCGACATGCAGTCGATGGGCAGCAGGGCACTGATGCCGCAGCCCACATCACAGAACGCGCCAAACGGCTCGATATGGGTCACGGTGCAGGGCAGGATATCGCCGGGCTGCAGGGTGTCCAGATAGTCGGCCTTGCACATCTGCTGCGCCAGCGCGCGGGAGAGCCGGTAGAAGGGCTGACCGTTCTCGTCGGTGTCCAGCGCTTCGATCACAAAGCAGGTGGGGCGGCCCACCCTCGTCAGCACCGCAATGTCCCGCACGGTGCCGTTTGCGGCACCATCGGCGCACTGGGCAAAGGGCATCACGGCTCTCACCCCGCCGATCTCGAACCGCAGCTGGCGCTGGGTATCAAAGGCCAGAGCAGTGGCCTGCAGGATCTCGCGGTTTGCCATGGCGGCGCGCAGTTCAGCGGGGGACAGGCGCGCAGCAGAACGGTAGTTGCCTTCGGTACGGTAAGCTTGCATCATCTTTCATTCCTCTTTCTCTGCTTTTTAGGCCGTGCTTGGAACGGCAGCGGCCTTTCTGTTAAAACTTATGCATCCGCATGGGCGGATATTTGCATTTTGTGCGGCTTTGCATTATACTATATCTGTATGCGCAGCAAACCGGCACGCCGGGCTTTGCGCACACACCGCCTGCTGTTTTGGGCAGGCAGAAGGGAGAAGCAGAGCTATGGACATTGCTGTAGGCGATACCATCCTCACCCGCAAAAAGCACCCCTGCGGAGCGTCCAGCTTCGAGGTACTGCGCGTCGGCATGGATTTTAAGATCCGGTGTACCGGCTGTGGGCGCGAGGTGATGCTGCCGCGTGCTAAAATTGAAAAGAACATCAAAAAGGTGGTAAAACCCGGGCAGGCCTAGCGCCCGGCGCAGCACGCATCCGGGGCGGAAAGGCCCCGGAGCCGTTCGGCTGCACGAACATGAATCTGAGTTTGTAAGGAGAACTGCCGGAATTATGCCGAACATGTTTACCCAGATGGATGCTGTCTGCCACCGCTTTGAAGAGCTTTCCATCCGCCTGAACCAGCCGGATACCGCCGCAGACCCTGCGCTTTTCCGCAGGCTGATGCGGGAGTACCACGATGCAGAACCTGTGGTGCAGGCCTACCGCGCGTGGCAGACCGCACAGGATCATCTGGCACAGGCCAAAGCTCTGCTGGAAGAACCGGGCGCACTTGACCCGGACTTCAAGCAGATGATACAGCAGGAAATCAGCGAAAAAAGTCAAGATGTGGAAAAGCTGGAAAATAATCTCAAAATTCTGCTGCTGCCCAAGGATGTGAACGATGGCAAAAATGTCATTGTGGAGATCCGCGGCGGCGCAGGAGGGGAGGAAGCTGCCCTGTTTGCCCACAGCCTGCTGCGCATGTACACCATGTATGTGCAAAGCAGGGGCTGGCAGCTGGAAATGCTCAACCTCAACGAGACGGAGCTTGGCGGCGTGAGGGAAGCCATCTTTTCGGTGGACGGTGCCGGGGCCTACAACCGCCTCAAGTACGAGAGCGGTGTGCACCGTGTGCAGCGCGTGCCGGAGACCGAGACGCAGGGCCGCATCCACACCTCCACGGCCACGGTGGCTGTGATGCCGCAGGCCGAAGAGGTGGACTTTGCGCTGGACATGAAGGACCTGCGCATCGACACCTTCCGCTCCTCGCGCGGGCGGTCAGCACATCAACAAAACCTCCAGCGCCATCCGTGTGACACATCTCCCCACCGGCATGGTGGTAGAATGCCAGAACGAGCGCAGCCAGTTCCAGAACAAGGACAAGGCGCTGGAGATCCTGCGCAGCCGCCTGCTGGCCCAGAAGCAGAAACAGCAGCAGGATGCCATCAACGCCAGCCGTCAGGGGCAGGTGGGCACCGGCGACCGCAGCGAAAAGATCCGCACCTACAACTTCCCGCAGGACCGCTGCACCGACCACCGCATCGGCCTGACCGTGCACAATCTTTCCAAGATCATGGACGGCAATCTGGACGAGCTGATCGACGCACTGGCCACCCGCGAACAGGCCGAAAAGCTGCAAAAGCTCAACGAGCAGGGCTGAAATGCGGTTTTGAAAATAAAACGATATCCTGTCGATAAATGCTGAAAAGCATAAATACTTTACAGATAGAAAGAACGATGATCCGTATGGAAATGAAAACTGAAATTTTGCCCGCATCGGACGAAAAGAGCATTGAAAAAGCCGCTGCCCTGCTGCAGAACGGTGAGCTGGTGGCCCTGCCCACCGAGACGGTTTACGGCATTGCTGCCGATGCCCGCAACGGCGAGGCTGTGAAGAAGATCTTTGTGGCCAAGGGCCGCCCGCAGGACAATCCCCTGATCGTCCACGTCACCGGACCGGAAATGCTGCCCGCCTTGTCAGCGAGGTGCCGGAGCGCGCCCAGCTGCTGATGGCTGCGTTCTGCCCCGGCCCGCTCACCATCATTATGCCCCGCGGCCCGGAGGTGGCAGCAGAGTGCTGTGCCGGTCTGGACACCGTGGGCATCCGGATGCCCAGCCACCCGGTGGCCGCGCCGTCATTGAAAGAGACGGCTGCGCCTTTGCTGCCCCCAGCCGCCAATCTTTCCGGTCAAGCCCAGCCCCACCCAACGCGCAGGATGTGTTCACCGATATGGACGGCCGCCTGCCGCTGATTTTGGACGGCGGCGAGTGCGACGTGGGCGTAGAAAGCACTGTGGTGTCGGTGGTGGGCGAAAAAGCCCACCCTGTTCCGCCCGGGCCACATCACGCTGGAGGACCTCGAGCGTGCCCTCGGCGAAGAGGTGGAAGTGTCCAAAGCCATCCTCGAAAAGCTGCCGGAGGGTGCTGTGGTGCGCAGCCCTGGCATGAAGTACAAGCACTACGCCCCCAAGGCGGATGTGACCTTGCTGGACGGCACCTTTGAGCAGTTCAAAGCCTATGTGGATGCCCACGCCGAGCAGAATCCCAGCTGCCTGTGCTTTACCGGCGAGGCGGAAAAGCTGGGTGTGCCCTGCGTGGAGTATGGCCGCGAGGGCGACGGTGCCGATCAGGCAAAGCACATCTTCCGCTGCCTGCGCGCGCTGGATGAGCAGGGCGATGCCGTGGTCTACGCCCGCTGCCCGCAGAAGGACGGCCTTTCCATGGCGGTGTACAACCGCCTGATCCGCGCTGCGGCCTTCCGGGTGATCAAGCTATGATCGCGCTTGGCATCACGGGCCGCAGCGGCTGCGGCAAATCCACGGTCACGGCGGTGTTTTCGGCCCACGGTGTGCCGCTGGCCGATGCCGACCAGATCAGCCGCGAGATTTTACTGCCCGGCTCGCCGCTGCTGCCCCGGCTGGCCCAGCGGTTCGGCGCAGACATTTTAAAAGCAGACGGCACATTGGACCGCCGCCTGCTGGCTGACCGCGCTTTTGCCACCCCGGAAGGCAAGGCGGCGCTGGACAGCCTGACCCACCCGGAGATCGTGCGCCGCATCCGTGCGGCAAAGCAGGCAGCACAGGATGCCGGTGCACCGCTGTTCGTGCTGGATGGCGCGGTCATCGTGGGGACTGCGGCGCAGGCCGAGTGTGACCGCCTGTGCGTGGTCACGGCACCGTTTGAGACCAGTGTGGCCCGCATCGTGGCCCGGGACGGCATCTCGGCCGAGATGGCCGCCCGCCGCCTGAACGCCCAGACATCGGAAAGCACCCTCACCGCGCAGGCAGACTATGTGCTGCGCAACGATTCCAGCCTTGCACATCTGCAGGCTGCGGCAGAGCAGCTCTGCACAAAGCTTCTGGCAGAAGGAGGTGCGGGAAAAGAGCTTTGAACAAACGATATAACGAACAAGATCCTGCACCGCAGTACGACCCGGAGACGGCCCGCATCCGCCGCGCTCTCCGCGCCCAGAAGGCACGCCGCCGCAAAAAAATGCGCAGCCGCAGGCTGTTCCTGCTGGGCATGGCGCTGATCCTGCTGTTTGTGCTGGTGCCCAACTTGTGGGGCAGGGCAGAACGGCTTTTATACCCCCGCAAGTACGAAGTGCTGGTGGACCAGTGGGCGGAGACTTACGGCCTTGACCCGCTTCTGGTGGATGCCTTCATCCGCACCGAAAGCGGCTTTGACCCGCAGGCCACCTCCACTGTGGATGCCCGGGGTCTGATGCAGATGACCGAGGAGACCTTTATCTGGCTGCGCAGCAAGATCGCACCGGACGAAGGACTGCTCTTTGCAAATCTCTACGACCCGGAGACCAGCATCCGGTTCGGATGCTATTACCTGCACCTGTGCATGGAGCGCTACAACGGCGATGTTGCCACTGCCGCTGCCGCTTATCACAGCGGGTGGGGCACGGTAGATGCTCTTTTACAGATGGAAGAGCACTCCGCAGACGGCGAAACGCTGCAGGGCTTTCCCTATAACCAGATGAACCACTACGTAAAAAAAGATCACTTCCTGCTATGCGCGGTATCAGCGTATCTATGCAGAAAGCTGAGAGGAGATAAGGAACATGAGCGAGAAACTTACCGCAAAGCAGGCTGCCGAACAGCTGCTTTACAAGCCGGAGTACGCCGCCGACAAGAGCGCCGACGTGAAGGAGAAGGCTGCAGCATTTGCCGAAGGCTACAAAGCCTTCCTGAACGCTGCCAAGACCGAGCGCGAAGCTGCCGCCGCCAGCGAAAAGCTGCTGCTGGAGGCCGGTTACGAAAAGTTTGAGCCGAAAAAGACCTATGCCCCCGGCCAGAAGATCTACTTTGTGCAGGAGCACAAGGCGGTGGTGGCCGCTACCATCGGCCGGAGATCTTTTGAGGAGGGCTTCCGTCTGGTGATCGCCCACATCGACAGCCCCCGTCTGGACCTGCGCCCGAACCCGCTGTACGAAGCAGACCACCTCAGCTACTTCAAGACCCACTATTACGGCGGCATCCGCAAGTACCAGTGGGGCACCATGCCGCTGGCCATCCACGGCGTGTTCACCCGTGCCGATGGCTCCAGCGTGTCCTTTGCAGTGGGTGAGGACGAGAATGACCCCGTGTTCTGCATCACCGACCTGCTGCCCCATCTGGGTGCCGAGCAGAACGACCGCAAGCTCAGCGAGGGCATCAAGGCCGAAGAGCTGAACGTGCTCATCGGCTCCGACGCTGTGGAGGATGCCGACATCAAGGAGGCCGTCAAGCTGAACACCCTGATGCTGCTGCACGAAAAGTACGGCATCACCGAGCGGGACTTCACCCGCGCTGAGATCGAGGTGGTGCCCGCCCATAAGGCCCGGGACGTGGGCTTTGACCGCTCCATGGTGGGCGGTTACGGTCACGATGACCGTGTGGACGCATACCCCGCCCTTATGGCCGAGATCGAGACGAAAGATCCTGTGCACACCACCGTCTGCGTGCTGACCGATAAGGAAGAGATCGGCTCCGACGGTGTGACCGGCATGCAGAGCATGTATGTGTTCCACTTTATGCAGCTGCTGTGCCGCGCCGCCGGTCAGGACGACATCCTTGCCTTCCAGAACAGCGTGTGTCTCTCCGCCGATGTGACCGCCGCCTACGACCCCTCCTGGGCAAATGCCTTCGAGCCGCAGAACGGTACTTACGCAGGCCGCGGCGTGGCCTTCTTCAAGTACACCGGCAGCCGCGGCAAGAGCTCTGCCAGCGATGCTTCCGCCGAGCTGGTAGGGGATATCACCCGCCTGCTGGATGCCAACGGCGTGGCATGGCAGATCGGTGAGCTGGGCCGTCTGGACCTTGGCGGCGGCGGCACCATTGCCAAGTACGTGGCCAACCGCGGCATCCCGGTGTTGGACATCGGCGTGCCGGTGCTGTCCATGCACTCGCCCTTCGAGGTCATCCATAAGACCGACCTGTACATGGCTTACCGCACCTTTGCACTGTTCTGCCAGAACGCGGAATAAAGATTTAGCCCCGGATCGCCCGCAGCCGCGCGCATTCCGGGGCTTTTTTCAAAAAAAATGCTTGACCTTCAAGTGTCTTTAAGGTGTAATGTGAGTGCGGAGGTGAAGCAAATGAACATCAAACAGGCTTCGAAACAGAGCGGGGTGTCTGCCCCCAATATCCGCTTCTATGAAAAAGAAGGACTTCTGAATCCCGCCCGGCTGCCTGGCAACGACTACCGTGATTACACGGAACAGGACATCCGCACTCTCCGGTTCATCCGGATGCTGCGGATGCTGGATGTGCCGCTTCCGGTCATCCGATCCGTGCTTGCAGGCGATGCATCGCTGGGGAGTGTCCTGCGGGAGCAAAAGACCGCACTGGAACAGCGCGCAAAGCAGCTGGAAGGGGCGGCGCGTTTTTTGTGCAGAACTGGCCCGGCAGGACCCGTCTGTGGCATCACTGGATGTGGACGCCTGCCTGTCCCGGATGGAAAAGCCTGCCGTACAGGGTGCGTTCTGTTCTGGCTGGCTGCAGGATTACCGCACGCTGGCACAGGTGCAGCACCAGAGGCATTTTTCCTTTATTCCGGAGGGCAGCATCAACACCCCGCAGGAGTTCACAGCGGCCCTGCAGACCTACGCAAAGGCCAACGGGATGCAGTTCAGCCTTGAAAAAGAGGGGATGTACCCGGAGTTTTCGCTGGATGGCATTCCGTATAAAGCTTACCGAAACCCGGGCAAGGTACCGGGAGTGAAATCATGCTGCGATGCCGTGCATCCCGAGCAGCTTGACACCGGGCTTCCCTCCCGGCGGGAAAAGCTGCTGCGCATCGCGCGTATCGTGCTGCCGCCGGTGTGCACCTTTGCCGCCATCATGGCGGCAGGGTGGGTAGTCACCGGCGGTGCAGGCTGGCTCTGGCTAGCGGCGCTGGCATCCGGCGGGGTGCTGCTGGGGCGCTGCATGGAAAAGTGGCTGTAAGGAGCATCACCCCAGCGGCAGCGCTTCGGCCACCGTCAGAAAGGTGTAGCCGTTGTCTGCATACCACCGGATAATGTCCGGCAGTGCTTCGGCGGTGGTGTGTGTGGAGGAAGAATCGTGCATCAGAACGATGCAGTTCGTCTGCTGCCCGGTCTCGTGCACCACATTGCGGTAAATGGTGCCCGCGCTTGGGTGCCCGCCCACGGCATCCTCGGCGCACACGTTCCAGTCCACCCAATGCCAGCCTTTCTGCTCTACTTCGGCTTTCAGCTGCTTCATCAGGCCTTTGCCGCCGTAGCGCCGACTGACGGTGTTGGTGCTGCCGCCCGGAAACCGTAGATACCGGATGCTCTCGGCATCCACATAGGGCGCAATGCGCTCCTTTAAAAGGGCAATGTCCTCCCAATAAGCGTCGCTGCTGCGGTAGATATCGCTGTACTCGTGGGAAGCAGAGTGTAGTGCGATCTGGTGCCCGGCGCTGACGCTTCGGTGAGCAGGGGCAGATACTTCTCGTTGTAACCGGTAGCCACCACAAAAATGTGGCGTGCACTCCGGCCGCGTTCAGCGCGCTGAGCACATCCGGTGTGGTCTTGCTGGGGCCGTCGTCAAAGGTCAGGCAGACCCACTTTTCCGGCAGCGGCTGGGCAGCAGGTTCCTGCTGCTCCTGTGCCAGAGCCGAAACGGCGGGGGAGAGCATCGAAGTGTCCGGTGCCGGGGTAAGATCCTGCGCCTGACATCCGGTGACGACCGGCGGCGCAGCAGATACAAACCCCATAATGAGGGCGAACAGCATCACGGCCGCAACTCTGGCCCGCCTGCGCCGTGCGAGATATTCTGCAAGCTTCAAGAGCAAAACCTCCTTTGTCTGTTTGGTTTGCTCTTATCAGAATATGAACGACGGCGGATTCTATGAAAAAATCAGCCCACCCGCTGGCGTTTATCCAGCCGCATCTTATCAGCGATCATCGCGATGAACTCCGAGTTTGTGGGTTTCCCCCGCAGGTTATGGATGGTGTAGCGAAGTAGCTGTTGAGGGTATCCACATCGCCCCGGTCCCATGCCACCTCGATGGCGTGGCGGATGGCGCGCTCCACCCGGCTGGCGGTGGTGCCGTTTTTCTTGGCGATTTCCGGGTACAGGCGCTTGGTCACGGCGTTGATATACTCCGGCTCGTTCATGGTGAGCAGGATGGCATCCCGCAGGAACTGGTAGCCCTTGATGTGGGCAGGGACGCCGATCTGATGCAGGATCTCGGTAACGGTCAGCTCATCGCTGTCCACGCTGGTGTGCAGGATGTGCTTTTCCGGGCCAAGTGCCGCCTTGAGCACCCGTGCGGCAAGCACGGTCTCATCAAAGGGCTTTACAAAGTAGTAGGCAAAGCCTTCGTCCAGCAGCTCCTGAACCATCTCTTCGCTCTGGAAGGCACCGGTCACGAAGAAGGAGGTGTGCCGCTCACCGGCGGCATTGTAGCGCTGCTTTACCGCAAGGGCATCCAGACCGGGCATAAAAGCATCCAGCAGGACCACCTGCGGGCGCACGGTGAGCATTTTCTGCAGGACCTTGTTGCCGTCCTTTTCCACAACGGTCACGTCCACGCCCTTCTGCTCCAGCGCTTCGCGGCAGGCGGCAGTGAACGGGGCACCAGTATCCGACATCAAAAATCTAACTTTGTCCATGGTTGTTTCCTCCAATGTGTGCAGTTCCCTTAACACCATGGATTTTACCATAATTTTCCAGAACTTTCAACGGTTTATATTGGTAAATTTTGGCAAAGAAAATCGAAATGCGCAAATTTTTTTTTTGCAGATCAGCTTTATGGCTGCGCAGCATCGTCTGTTTTTTCAACAGCGCGGGCCTGCTTGAGCATGGTCTGAGCAAAAATGCCGTAGCCCCGCGTGGGGTCGTTTACCAGCACATGGGTCACTGCACCCACCAGTCTGCCGTTCTGCAGGATGGGACTGCCGCTCATGCCCTGCACGATGCCGCCGGTTTTGGCAAGCAGCTGCCGGTCGGTCACGCGCAGGATCATGTTGCGGTGGGGGTCTGCGTCGTTTACCTTTTCAATGCGGATGCGGTATGCCTTGGGCACCTCGCCGTCCACAGTCGTCCAGATCTCGGCATCGCCCGGCACCACCTCCTGCGCAAAAGCCATCTCCAGCTCCGGGCCGGAAAATGCAGCCCGTGTTCTGCCATAGACCCCGGTCTTGCTGTTGATGCAGATGCTGCCAAGCGCATGGGTGCTCAGAAAGCGGCCCTTCAGCTCACCGGGGCTGCCCACGGTGCCGCTGGTACACCCCACGATCTGGCAGGGGACGATCTCGCCGCTGCGCAGGGCCACGCTCTCACCGGTGTCGCTGTCGCTGATGGGGTGGCCAAGCCCGGCAAACACCCCGGCGACATTGTCCACAAAGGTCATGGTGCCTACCCCGGCGGAAGAATCCCGCACCCACATCCCGGCGCGCCACTGCCCGGCGGTGCTGTCCCACACGGGAGTCAGCCGGGTCTGGAATTGCTCACCATTGCGGATATAGACCACCTGCACCGGTGCGCCTGCGGCCGTTTCCAGAGCATCGTGCACGGCGTCGTTCGTCTCGGTCAGGGTGTCGTCCATGCGCACCACCCGGTCGCCCAGCCGCAGCCCGGCCTTCTTGGCGGGGTTTGCGGTGCCGTCCGGGGTGTTCAGGTCGGAAAAGCCCACAATGAGCGCACCCTCGGAGAACATCTTAACGCCGAAAGGCGTACCGCACACGGTTACCACCGGACGTGTTTCCACCAGAGCGCGCACAGTCTTGACGGGCAGCCACCCGCCAATGGACAAAGTGGCCTGATAGCTGCCCGCAGCCTGCGTGCTGGCCGCGTTGCGGGAGCCAGCGGTGCGCAGCGGCTGCACATAGGCAAAACGGGGCAGGGTAAGGGTCTGGCCGGGTTCCAGCAAAATTTCAGCAGGCAGACTGTGCCACAGCCAGCCCAACACCGCCAGCGCGGCCACCAGAAGATAAGCTGCCGCAATGCTGCCAGCGCGGCGTAGTTTTGATCTGCGCATCGGCAAAAAGCCCCTTTCCGCCATGGAAAATGATACGATCGTCCGGCGATAGTATGCGCTGTGAAGGGCGGAAATATCAATGCAGTGATTGACTTTTGCCGCCGGAACTGATACTATATTAAGGCGGTTTGGCCGCAGCTGCAGAATAGAAGAATACGCGGGTATGGTGGAA
>ENA-OQAJ01000043-OQAJ01000043.1-human-gut-metagenome-genome-assembly--contig:-NODE-43-length-33091-cov-3.517625_pt1 | contig 33091 bp, 41 predicted proteins | sample MGYA00242736_ERZ504529 | MGnify/ENA primary metagenome ERZ504529 (study PRJEB26092, sample SAMD00036275) | human gut metagenome | host: Homo sapiens | study: EMG produced TPA metagenomics assembly of...
TACCATTGAGAACATCCTTAATTTCGAGCGCATTTACCCGGGCACCAAAACCATCCGTCTGGAACAAAACTACCGCTCTACGTCCAATATCCTGAACGCTGCGAACTGTGTCATTCAGCACAACACCGAGCGCAAGGGCAAGACCCTGTGGACCAGCAATGGCGAGGGCGACAAGGTGCAGGTGTACACCGCCGAGAACGAGCAGGACGAGGCCAGCCACATCGCGGATGTGATCGGCCAGCACCTGAAAGAGGGCGGACATCTGGCCGACCACGCCATCCTCTACCGCATGAACGCCCAATCGGCCCCCATCGAAAGCTACTTTACCCCGTGCAGGCATCCCCCACAAGATCGTGGGCGGCCAGCGCTTCAACGACCGCAAAGAGGTCAAGGATATCCATTCCTACATGTCCATCGTGGCGAACCCCCGCGATGATGTGCGCCTGCGCCGCATCATCAACGAGCCTGCCCGCAAGATCGGTGCCACCACCGTGGAGGTGATTGCCGATCTGGCCGCGCAGGAGGGCGTGAGCATGCTGGACATCATCGGCCATGCCGACCAATATGCAAAGCTCAGCCGCGCCGTAATGCCGCTGCTCAAGTTCTGGCAGATCTATCAGCGCCTGCAGGATTCTTTGGAGACCCGCACGCTGGACGAGTTTGCAGCCGATGTGATCGAGCTGACCGGCTATAAGGCCATGCTGGAAGCCGATGCAGCCAAGGGCCACGAGGATGCGGCTGACCGCCTGCAGAACCTTGGTCAGCTGGTCAACAACGTCAAGAACTACTGCGACCAGCACGGCGAGGAAGCCACGCTGGAAGGCTATCTGGAAGATATCGCCTCATCAGCGATATCGACAGCTATAACGAGAGCGCCGATCAGGTGGTGCTCATGACCATCCACTCCGCCAAGGGTCTGGAATTTCCGTATGTGTTCCTGATTGGCATGGAGGAGGGCGTATTCCCCAGCGAGATGAGCAAGTATTCCGAGGCCGATCTGGAAGAGGAGCGCCGCCTTGCCTACGTGGGCATCACCCGCGCCAAGAAGGAGCTGTACATCTCCAACAGCGTTTCCCGGATGCTGTATGGCCGCACCCAGCGCAACGAGCCGAGCCGCTTTTTGCGGGAGATCGAGCCGGAGTATATCGAGGAGACCCGCAGCCCGGTACTGGAACAGCGCTCCCGCTTTGGCGGCTGGGGCGACAGCTATCGTGATACGGTGCCCGGTGGTGCATCCGGTTACTCCGGGCCATCTGGATGGGGCCGCAGCGCCAGTGGGTACGGTTCGGGCGGTTACGGAAGCGGCTATAGCAATCGCAGCGGCTACCTGAACCGCGAATACAACGCGGGCGAGGGCCGCGGCTTTGGCTCGGCCTATGCAAACCGGGGCCAGAGCCAGAGCGGATACGGTTCCGGCTATGGCCGCAGCGGCGCAGGTACTGGATATGGCTCTGGTTACAGTTCTGCATATTCTGACGGAACAACGCAGAAAAAAATCTGCAAAGCAAATCTCCTTTACGGGCGCACCGGCAGCAAAAACCGCTGCCAAAAGGCGCAAAACACTATGAGCCGGGCGATCTTGTGGAGCACAAGGTATTCGGACGCGGTCAGGTAGTGGCTGTGAAGCCTGCCGCCGGAGATCAGATCGTGGAGATCAACTTTGAAAAGGTGGGCATCAAAAAGACCATGGCCAATTTTGCGCCCCTGACCAAAATCACTGCGGAGGAATAACACACTTATGATGACTGTTCGTTTGATCGCACATACCCCGGAACCGGAAAAGGTGGTGGCTGCAGCGGCAAAGCTCTGCTATTCCGATGCGCACATCACCGACCTGCTGGACGGCCTGACCGAGGAAAAGACCGCGAAGTTCCTGACCATGCTCAGCGATCTGGGCCATGCCAGCCCCATTGAACATGCCAGCTTCACCTTTGGCATCGAGGGGGTCAGCCGCACTTTGCTGGCGCAGATCACCCGCCACCGTATTGCATCCTTCAGTGTGCAGAGCCAGCGCTATGTGCGGCTGGACGATTTCCGCTATGTGGTACCGCCCGAGATCGAAGCCATCCCGGAAGCAAAGGAAGCTTTCCTTGCCAGCATGGAAGAGGACGCAAAGCGCTACCTCGACCTTGCCCACAAGCTGGAAGAAGGCCACACCGCCCGCCTGATGGCCGAAGGAATGCCGGAAAAGCAGGCCCGCGCCAAGGCCAGCAAGCAGGCCAACGAGGATGCCCGCTTTGTACTGCCCAACGCCTGCGAGACCAAGATGGTGGTCACCATGAATGCCCGCAGCCTGCAGAACTTTTTCCACCTGCGCTGCTGCAGCCGCGCCCAGTGGGAGATCCGGGAGCTGGCCGAAAAGATGTTCGAGCTGGTGTATCCGGTGGCACCGCATATCTTTGCAAAGTCCGGCCCGGCCTGTGTATCCGGCCCCTGCCCGGAGGGAAAAATGTGCTGCGGCAAAACCGCCGAGGTGCGCGCAAAATATGCATCCATCAAGGAGGCTGCAGGCGTATGAGCAAGGGAAAACTGATCGTACTGGAAGGGCTGGACGGCAGCGGCAAGGCCACGCAGGCAAAGCTGCTGGCAGCACATTTAAAGGAGCGGGGCTTTTCTGTGCGGGAGATCACCTTCCCGAATTATGAGAGCGACTCCAGCGCCCTTGTAAAAATGTATCTGGCAGGGCAGTTCGGCCAGCACCCGGACGATGTAAACGCTATGCAGCCTCCAGCTTTTATGCGGTGGACCGCTATGCCAGCTACAAAAAGGACTGGGGCAGTTTTTACGAGAATGGCGGCATCATCATTGCCGACCGCTACACCACCTCCAACGCGGTGCACCAGTGTTCCAAGCTGCCGCCGGAGCAGTGGGAGAGTTTTCTCGGCTGGCTGTTTGATTTTGAATTCCATCTGCTGGGCCTGCCTGCGCCGGATGAGGTGATCTACTTACAGGTAGACCCCGCCGTGAGCCAGAAGCTTATGACCCAGCGTTACCACGCGACGAGAGCAGGAAGGATGTGCACGAGAAGGATACCGAGTATCTTGCCCGCAGCCGCTGCGCCGCCGAGTATTGTGCCGCGCACCTTGGCTGGGCCGTCGTGCATTGCACCAGCGGGGACAACATGCGCAGCATCGAAGACATTCAGGCCGAAGTGCAGGAGATCGTGTTGAAGCAGCTGACATAATTTTCGATAAGAGGGGGCATCCTGACAGATGTATCGTTTGATGCAGCCGGAAGATAAACCGGCAGTGCTGGCTTTATGGCAGAGCCAGCGCAATGAATCAGAAGAATTTGCCAAAAAGGCCATTGAGCAGTTTGCAGGCGAGCAGAACGTCTATGTGGCCGAGGAAAATGACGAGATCGCCGCGGTGGCGCTGGCTGTGCCGGTCACGCTGCAGGGCCGCAGCGGCACCTACCTGTACGGTCTGTGCGGCGCGGGCAGCCTGATCCTGGCGGGCCTTGTAGACTATCTGTGTGCCCAGCAGAAGCTGCGCGGCGCAGGGTTTACAGTGGCGGTGCCCACCAGCCCGGAGCAGGCCGCACTGCTGCAGGATAAGGCTTTGCATGGGCCTTCGCCCTGCGCTGTCTTCCCCGCGAGGTGGAACGCAACCTGTGGAGTCAGGCGGAGTTTGATTCCGTCACCGCCAAAAAGCTGTGTGAGCTGCGGGAGCGCTTCTGGCCCGATACCGTGCAGCTGACCCCGGAGCGCATGGCCGTGGTGCTGGGAGATCTGTACTCCTCCGGTGCCACCATCGTTTCCAGCGCCCACGGCTATGGTATTTATTTCCGCAAGGAGGATACGCTTTACTTTGTGGAGCTGCAGGCCGACAATGACCGCGCCGCCGAAGTACTGATGGAAGCCGCCCGCGAAAAGGAAGTCATCGTGGAAAAGGCGGTCATTACCGTGGGCGCATCCCAGCCGCTGTTCCTCGGCGAGGGCACCCGGCAGGACTACGGCATGATCCGCTTTGATGCCGAACCCTTTGATGTAGCCGAAAGCTACATGCGCCTGATGCTGGAAAACTAAGATAAAAGGAAGGTGCTTATGGCACACGAAAAAAAACACCCGCAAAAAAGGCGGTGTAGGGAAGATCCTGCTGGTGCTGGTGGTACTGCTGGCGCTGGCCGTTGGCGGGGCGCTGCTGTTTGCGCACAACGAGATCAGCGGCAATGGCAGACCCGGCACGGAGGTAACGGTGAGCATCCCGCAGGGCAGCGGCGTTTCCGTCATTGCGCAAAAGCTCAAGGATGCAGGTGTGATCCGCTCGGCCTATCTGTTCCGCTGGTATGTGGGGCAAAAGGGTGCGGCATCAAAGCTGCAGTATGGCGATTTTACCCTGCAGAAGAGCGCCTGTTCTTACGATGCCATTATTGCGGTCCTGTCCACTTACGCCAAGCCGAAACGGTGCGCGTGACCATCCCAGAGGGAACCACGGCCATTGCCATTGCCCAGAAGATGGAAGCCGCCGGGCTGTGCAGCGCCGAGGATTTCCTGAAGGAAGCCAACGAGGGCGATTTCAGCGAATACACCTTCTGGCAGTACGTGCCGGACGATGCCGACGCGCCGGACCGCTTTATGAAGTGCGAGGGCTATCTCTTCCCGGAGACCTACGAATTCTTAAAGGACGACACCGTGCACAACTATGTGGCCACCTTCTATGCCCAGTTCGATGCACAGATCACCGATGAGATGTATGCAGAACTTAAAAAGCAGGATATGACCCTGCCCCAGCTGATCACACTGGCATCCTTTGTGCAGGAGGAAGCAGGCAACAGTCAGGACTCGAACGTGGCACAGGTGTTCCACAACCGTCTGGCTGCGGATTCGCCCTACCCGCGCCTGCAGAGCAACACCTCCAGCTATATCCAGAGCGACAGTGACAACAATTACCTCTGGAACTGGGTGGCACCCTACTATGGCGGCTGGGATAATATCCCGGAAAATATCGTGGCTGCGTATGATACCTACAGCTGCAAGGGCCTGCCTGCCGGGCCGATCTCGAACCCTGGCATTGCGGCCATCAAGGCAGCGCTGGCCCCCCAGCCCAATGAGGAGGCCAAGGATGCCTATTTCTTTGTGACCGACCTCAAGGGCAGCTATTATTATGCCCACACCCTGAGCGAACACAGCGCAAACTGCCAGAAGGCAGCACAAGTGAACAAAACTGTGAATACGGAAAAATGAGAGGAATTTGAACTATGCTGCAAATCCCGGAACTGCTGGCCCCGGCAGGCGATCTGGAACGCCTGCGCTATGCCATCAACTACGGTGCCGATGCCGTTTACTGCGGCCTGCCTGAATTTGGAATGCGGTCTGCTCCGGCCAACTTTACGCCGGAACAGTTGGCCGAGGGTGTCATCTACGCTCACGCCCGTGGCCGCAAGGTCTACCTGACCATGAACACCCTGCCCACCAACGAGGAAGCCGACCGCCTGCCCGAGGCCATCAAGGAAGCAGCCAAGGCCGGTGTGGATGCCTTTATCGTGGCAGACCTTGGTGTGCTGGATGCCTGCAAGACCTTTGCACCGGACATCGATGTGCACATGTCCACCCAGACAGGCATCACCAACTGGGCTGCGGCTCGCGCCGCCTACAACATGGGCGCAAAGCGCGTGGTGCTGGCCCGTGAGATGTCCCTGCAGGATATTGCGATCCTGCGCGATAAAACACCGCCGGAGCTGGAGATTGAAGCCTTTGTGCACGGTGCTATGTGCATGAGCGTTTCGGGCCGATGCCTGCTTTCCAACTACATGGCGGGCCGCGACGCGAACCGCGGCCAGTGTGCCCAGCCCTGCCGCTGGAAATACTATCTCAGCGAGGAGACCCGTCCGGGCCAGCTGTACGAGATCGGCGAGAACGAGAACGGCAGCTACATCCTCAACGCCAATGATATGTGCACCGCGCCTTTCCTTGACCTGATCTGCAAGGCAGGTGTGGACAGCCTGAAGATCGAGGGCCGTGCCAAGACCTTCTACTATGTGGCAAGCGTTACCGCCGCCTACCGCAGGGCGCTGGACGCTTATCTGGCCGACCCGCTCAACGACAACTTTGAGCTGCCTGCTGAAGTGTACGAGGAGCTTACCCGTACCAGCCACCGCCACTACTCGCCGGGCTTCTACTTTGGCCGCGAGCAGGCCAGACAGGCCACCGACAGCGCTACTTACATCCGCGAGTGGGAGTTTGTGGGCACGGTGGACGGCTGGGAGAACGGCGTTGCCTCCTGCCAGCAGCGCGGCAAGTGGAGCCTAGGCGACACTCTGGAAGCCCTCTGCCCGGATGGCCGCAGCATTCCGCTGAACCCTGAGTGGATCGAAAACGAAGCCGGTGAACGGGTGGAGAGCACCCCGCATGCTATGGAAAAATACACCATTCCCACGCCGGAGCTGCCGCCCATGAGCCTGCTGCGGCGCAAAACGGTATAAGGAGACCACAATGGAAGCAACACGCCTGTGTCCATACTGCCTGCAGCCGCTGCCCGGAGCAGCACAAAGCTGCCCGCACTGCGGCAAAAGCTTTGCCGGGCGCAACCCCGGCGGCACCCTGCCGGTGGGCACCGTGCTGGCCGGGCGCTACACCGTAGGGGAAATGCTGAGCATCGACGGCGAGGGCATCCTCTACCGCGGCGCAGAGAATCTGGGCCGTTTCCGGGTGACCATCAAGGAATATCTGCCCATTACCCTCACGGCGGAGCGCACGGCAGAAAGCACCCTGCGGCCCAAGACCGGCAGTGAGGTGCTGTTCAAGACCACCCGCATGGATTTTGCGGACCTGTACCGCTCCATCCAGCGCATCACTCCGGCCAATGGTCTGGAAGCCGTGCTGGATGTGGTGGAAGCCAATAACAGCGTTTACGCCATTCTGGAAAATCTGGGCGGCACCCCGCTGGATCAGTGGCTGGAAAACCACCCCGGCACCATCCGCCCGGACGATGCCTGCACCATGCTGCAGCCGGTGTTTGAAGGTGTAGCCGCCATGCACAAGATCGGTCTGGTGCACCGCGGCATCTGCCCGGAGAACATCCGCGTGATGGAAACGACCGCTGCCGTCTGGCGGGCTATGCCACGGTGGGCCTGCGCACGGCGGGCAGCGGCCTGCGCGAACAGCTGTACGAAGGCTATTCCGCCCCGGAGCAGTATTCCACCGCAGAGTTCGAGGGCCGCTATACCGATGAATACAGCCTTGCGGCCGTGTTCTACCGCATGGTGTGCGGGCAGGCCCCGGTGCCTGCAGCGCAGCGCATGGTGGCAGACTCCAACCCACGCGCAAAATCGGTGAACGGCAGCCTGCCGCTGTACGTCTCGCAGGTGCTGCAGCTGGGCCTGCGCCTGCGGCCCATGGAGCGCATCCAGACCGTGCCGCAGCTGTATCAGGCCCTTTCTTCCAAGGAATACACCGCCGAGCTGACCCGCACCATGAAGCCGGAGACTCCGGTGCGCACAGCCCAGCCGGAGCCGGAACGCAAGGAGCATCTGCTCAGCTTAAAAGCGCTGCTGGCGGGCATCGTGATCCTGCTGTCCATCCTCATTCTGCTCACGCTGTGGAGCGTGCTGAGCCAGCACATCCACCGGCCTGCCGCGTCGGCTGCGGAGTCGGAACCGGCCAGCAGCGAGGTGATGGTGCCGCAGAACCTTGTGCCGAACTTTATTGGCATGGACTACACGCAGGTGCAGAACAACCGGGAATATACCAGCATGTATCTGTTCTACGTCACCGAGGAATACAGCGATACCGCCCCGGCGGGCCAGATCATCCAGCAGGAGCCGAGCGCGGACACTGTGCTCAAGGCAGGGGAGACCATACAGCTGGTGGTGAGCAAAGGCCCGCAGATGGCCGAGATGCCCAATATCATCGGCTTTACGCAGGATGGCGCGGTAAAGGAACTGGAAGCGAGGGGCCTTGTGGCCAGCTGCTTTATGGTGGTGAACGATGGCTCCTATGCATCCGGCTGCGTGGTGCGTACCAGCGAGGAGCCGGGCACCAAGGTGAAAGTGGGCACGGTGATCACCGTGTATATTGCGGCAGACCCCAGTGTGCAGATCACTGTCACACCGGAGGAACCCGCCGCTACCGAACCCACCACGACAGAGCCGGCCCCTCCGGAAACAACAGATCCTACCCCCACGGAACCGGAATACAATACAGACTAAAAAACAAAAGCAGAAGCGGGAGCCTTGCAAAGGCCCCCGCTTCTGCTTGTTTAGGATAGGAAAGAGAATGGCTTAGTTAGAGGTTGGTGTAGCCCATCAGGTAGCGGTCTACCTCGGCGGCGCAGTCGCGGCCTTCGCGCAGGCCCCACACCACAAGGCTCTGGCCGCGGCGCATATCGCCGCAAACGAACACCTTTTCCACGTTGGTCTTGAAGCTGTGGTCTGCCACGTTGCCGCGGGCGGTCAGCTCCACACCAAATGCATCGGCCACGTAATTTTCGCAGCCGGTAAAGCCTGCGGCGATGAACGCCAGCTGGCAGTTGTAGGTAAATTCTTCACCGGTGGGCACCATGCTGGTACGGCCGGTCTCGGGATTTCGCTCCGGCTTCAGGTAGGAGATGATAGCACCGGTCAGATTGCCCGCATCATCCTTCAAAAACTCCTTCACGGTGGTCTGGTACACGCGCGGGTCCTTGCCAAACTTTGCAAGGCACTCGGTCTGGCCGTAGTCCACCTTCAGCACACGGGGCCACTCCGGCCACGGGTTGGAGGCTGCACGCTCCTTGGGCGGCTGCGGCATCATTTCCAGTGCCACCAGATCGGTGCAGCCCTGCCGCAGGGCTGTGCCCTGACAGTCGTTACCGGTATCACCGCCGCCGATCACCAGAACATTCTTGCCCTTGGCATCGATGGCCTTGCCGTCCGCGAACTGGCTGTCCAGCAGACTTCTGGTCACGCTGGTCAGGTAGTCCACGGCAAGTGCACGCCGTTTGCATCGCGGCCGGGCACATTCAGGTCGCGGGCCTTCTTGGCACCGCAGCACAGCACCACGGCATCGTAGCCGTTCAGCAGCTCTTCGGCGGCAACAGCCCCGCCCACATCCATGTTGGTGCGGAACTCCACGCCCTCAGCCTGCATGATCTTGATGCGGCGCTCGATGACGGATTTGTCCAGCTTCATGTTGGGGATGCCGTACATCAGCAGGCCGCCCACGCGGTCGGCACGCTCGAACACAGTCACGGCGTGGCCGCGCTTGTTCAGGTATTCGGCCACCGAAAGGCCGGAGGGGCCGCTGCCCACCACGGCTACGCTCTTGCCGGTGCGGGAGGGCGGCGGTGCGGCGTGCAGCCAGCCCTTGGCGTAAGCGTCTCAATAATGGCGTGCTCGTTCTCGCGCACGGTCACGCTGCTGCCGGTCACATCGCCGCAGGTGCAGGCTGCTTCACACAGGGCAGGGCACACCCGGCTGGTGAACTCCGGAAAGCGGTTGGTGGCCATCAGACGGTGCATGGCCAGCTCCCACTTGCCATGATAAACAAGGTCGTTCCACTCCGGGATGAGGTTATTCAGCGGGCAGCCGGAGGCCATGCCACCGATCATCATGCCGGCCTGACAGAAGGGAACACCGCAGTCCATGCAGCGTGCTGCCTGCGTCTGCTGCTCCTCGCGGGAGAGCCAGACGTGAAATTCGTTAAAGTTTTCAATGCGTTCCAGCGGCGGAACATCCGTGCTGGTTTTGCGCGTATAGTCGATAAATCCAGTTGTCTTACCCATAACGCTGCCCTCCTTACTTCTTCTTCTGCACCGTGTAGAATGCTTCGATCTGTGCCTGCTCGCCGTCCAGACCGCGCTCCTCAACGGATGCGATCACACGCAGCATACGGTCATAATCGTAGGGCAGAACTTTCTTGAACTTGGGCAGGAATTCGCTGAAGTTGTCAAGAATCTCTTTGCCGCGGGGAGAGCCGGTGGCCTCCACATGTTCGCGGATCAGCTCTTTCAGGGTGGCAACATCGTACTTGTGCTCCACAGGCTCCAGGCTGACGGTCTCCTTGTTCACGCGCTGGTAGAAGTCCCAGTTCTCGTCCAGCACGTAGCGATGCCGCCGGTCATACCGGCTGCAAAGTTCTTGCCGGTCTGGCCCAGAACCACCACCGTGCCGCCGGTCATGTACTCGCAGCCGTGGTCGCCAACGCCCTCCACAACGGCGGTGGCACCGCTGTTGCGCACGGCGAAGCGCTCACCGGCCACGCCGGAAATAAACGCCTTGCCGCTGGTAGCACCGTACAGGGCCACGTTGCCGGTGATAATGTTCTCCTCGGGCTTGAACGTGATGCCCTTGGGCGGGCGCACGACGATCTTGCCGCCGGACAGGCCCTTGCCCATGTAGTCGTTGCAGTCGCCCACAAGGTCCAGCGTCAGGCCGCCCGGGATGAAGGCACCAAGCTCTGGCCGCCTGCACCCACACAGTGGGCGGTGTAAACATCATCCGGCAGGCTGTTGCCGTATTTGCGGGTGATCTCGCTGCCAAAGATGGCACCAAAGGCGCGGTCGGTGTTGGAGACATCCAGCGTCACGCTCTGGGCATTCTTGCTGCTGAGCTTGAACTTCTTCATCAGCACCTTCATATCGAGGGTGTTTTCCAGATGGAAGTCGTAGGTGTCCTCCTTCACGAAGTGAACATTGCTGTTCTCGATGGCAGGGTTGTGCAGGATGCAGTCGAGATCCATCTTGGAAGCGCGGCTGCCGGGTGCGGCAGGCTTGACCTTGAGCAGGTCGGTGCGGCCCACCAGTTCATCGATGGTGCGCACGCCCAGCTTTGCCATGTACTCGCGCAGCTCCTCGGCCACAAAGGTGAGGTAGTTGATGATGTATTCCGGCTTGCCCTTGAAGTTCTTGCGCAGCTCCGGGTTCTGGGTGCAGATGCCCATGGGGCAGGTATCCAGATTGCACACACGCATCATCACGCAGCCCTCGGCCATCAGCAGGGTAGTGCCGAAGCCGAACTCCTCTGCGCCCAGCATACAGCTGATGGCAACATCGCGGCCGGAGAGCAGCTTGGAGTCGCTCTCGATGCGCACGCGGGTGCGCAGGCCGTTCAGGATCAGGGTCTGATGGGTCTCGGCGATGCCCAGCTCCCACGGCAGGCCAGCGTGCTTGATGGAAGTACGCGGTGCTGCACCGGTGCCGCCGTCGTAGCCGGACACCAGAATGACCTGTGCGCCGCCCTTGGCAACACCGGCCGCAATGGTGCCAACGCCGGCCTCACTGACCAGCTTGACATTGATGTTGGCGCTGCGGTTGGCGTTCTTCAGGTCGTAGATCAGCTCTGCAAGGTCCTCGATGGAGTAGATATCGTGGTGCGGCGGGGGAGAGATCAGGCCCACACCGGTGGTGCTGTGGCGGGTCTTTGCAATCCACGGATATACTTTGGCACCGGGCAGATTGCCGCCCTCACCGGGCTTTGCGCCCTGTGCCAGCTTGATCTGGATCTCTTCCGCAGAAACGAGGTATTTGCTCGTTACACCAAAGCGTGCGGAAGCCACCTGCTTGATCTTGGAATTGCTCTCGCTGTGGTAGCGCTCTTCGGGTTCGCCGCCCTCGCCGGTGTTGCTGCGGCCGCCCAGACGGTTCAGGGCGATGGCAATGGTCTCATGGGCTTCACTGCTCAGGGCACCGTAGCTCATGGCTGCACCCTTGAACCGCTTGACGATGGAGCTTACCGGCTCCACTTCTTCCAGCGGGATGCCGCCGTCAGGAGCATAGTTGAAGTCCAGCAGGCTGCGCAGATGCACGCCGTCAGCACCCATATTGTCCACGGTGCTGGTGAACTGCTTGAAAGCCGAGTAGTCGTTCGTCCAGCAGGCTTTCTGGAACAGGTGGATGGTCTGGGGGTTGAACAGGTGTTCTTCCTTGCCGCTGCGGAACTTGTGTGCGCCGCTGTCGGCCAGCTCCATGTTGATGTCCAGACCCAGCGGGTCGAAGGCTGCGTTGTGCTGGGCTTCCACATCGGCCTGAATGTCCGAAAGGGTAATGCCGCCCACACGGCTCACCGTGCCGGTGAAGTATTTGTCGATGACATCCTTGGAGATGCCCACAGCCTCAAAGATCTGGCTGCTCTGGTAGCTCTGGATGGTGGAAATGCCCATCTTGGAGGCAATCTTCACAATGCCGCTGAGGATGGCGTTGTCGTAGTCCTCCACGGCTGCATAATAATCTTTGTCCAGCAGGCCTTCGTCGATGAGCTGGCCGATGGTCTCATGTGCCAGATAGGGATTGATGGCGCAGGCACCGTAGCCCAGCAGAGCGGCAAAGTGGTGCACCTCGCGCGGCTCTGCACTTTCCAGGATCAGGGCCAGTGCGGTGCTCTTCTTGGTGCGGATCAGGTACTGCGAAACCGCGGAAACTGCCAGCAGGCTGGGAATGGTCACGTGGTATTCATCCACATCGCGGTCAGAAAGGATGATGATGTTTGCACCATCCTTGTAGGCGCGGTCGACCTCCAGAAATACACGGTCGATGGCCTTTTCCAGACTGGTATTCTTATAGTAGTTGATGGACACCGTGGCTACCTTAAAGCCGGGCACGTTCATGTATTTGATCTTGAGCAGGTCGGTGCTGGTCAGGATGGGGTTGTGCACCTTGAGCACCTTGCAGTTCTCGGGCTTGTCCTCCAGCAGGTTGCCGTGTGCGCCAATATACACGCTGGTGGAAGTGACCACCTTTTCGCGGATGGCATCGATGGGCGGGTTGGTGACCTGCGCAAAGCGCTGCTTGAAGTAATTGAACAGCGGCGGATGCTGGTTGCTCAGCACAGCAAGCGGGGTGTCGGTGCCCATAGCGCCGGAAGGCTCTGCGCCTGCCCGTGCCATGGAGAGGATCATGGTGTTCACATCCTCATACTTGTAGCCGAACACCTTCTGCAGGCGGGTGAGCTGATCGCCGGTGTAGCTTTCCACCTTCACGTTGGGAATTTTCAGTCTGGCCAGCTCCACAAGGTTGCGGTCGATCCACTCGCCGTAAGGCTCACGGCTGGCGTAGAACTCCTTGAGCTTTTCGTCGTCCACCACTTCGCCCTTCACGGTGTCCACCAGCAGCATTTTGCCGGGGCGCAGACGATCCTTGACCAAAATATTATCCGGCTCGCATTCCAGCACACCCACCTCGGAGGACAGGATCATGCGGCCGTCCTTGGTGATGTAATAGCGGCTGGGGCGCAGACCGTTGCGGTCCAGCACAGCGCCCATCACGTCGCCGTCCGAGAAGAGGATGGCAGCGGGGCCATCCCAAGGCTCCAGCATGGTGGCATAATACTGGTAGAAATCGCGCTTTTTCTGGCTGATGTTCTTGTTGTTCTCCCACGGCTCGGGAATGGTGATCATCACGGCCAGCGGCAGATCCATGCCGTTCATCACCATGAATTCCAGCGCGTTATCCAGCATGGCGGAGTCGGAGCCGGAAGTGTTGATGATGGGCAGGATCTTGTTCATGTCGTCCTGCATGATGGAGCTGGAGATGCTCTCTTCACGGGCCAGCATGGCATCCGTGTTGCCCTTGATGGTGTTGATCTCGCCGTTGTGCAGGATGAAGCGGTTGGGGTGTGCGCGCATCCAGCTGGGGTTGGTGTTGGTGGAGAAGCGGCTGTGCACCATGCCGATGGCAGACTCGTAATCGGGGTCCTGCAGGTCGGTATAGAACAGGCGCAGGTCGTGCACAAGGAACATGCCCTTGTACACATGGTGCGGCTGGACAGGCTGGGCACATAAGTGCCGTTGCTGGCCTGCTCGAACACGCGGCGCACAATGTACAGCTTACGGTCAAAATCGATGCCCTTGCTCACCTTGGCGGGCTTTTTGATGAAGCACTGCCAGATAGCAGGCATACAGTCGCGGGCTTTCTGGCCCACGGCATCCGGGTTCACGGGAACCTTGCGCCATGCCAGAAATTCGAGGCCTTCCTTGCGGGTGACCACCTCGAACAGCTTCATGGCCTGCGCACGCAGGTGTTCGCTCTGGGGGAAGAAGAACATGCCCACACCGTACTCGCGCTCGTTGCCAAGGTTGATGTTCAGTTCTTCGGCCACCTTGGAGAAGAACTTGTGGCTGATCTGCAGCAAAATGCCCACACCGTCGCCGGTCTTGCCCTCGGCATCCTTGCCGGCACGGTGCTCCAGCCGTTCCACAATGGCCAGTGCATCGTCCACGGTCTGGTGGCTTTTGCGGCCCTTGATATCCACCACAGCGCCAATGCCGCAGGCATCGTGCTCAAACTGTGGATCGTACAGACCAAGGGTGTTTTTCTGCTCTGTAAAGTTTTCCATAGACTTTCCCATCCTTATCTAAAATCCTCACCGGTGCGGCACCCTCCGCATTTTGACAAAAAAGAAAAGCGCCCCGCAAGGGCATACTTTACCCTTGCGGAACGCCTTTGTTCCGGTAACTATTATTATACTGAACGCTGAAAAAGATTCAAGTGACAGCTGCACCAAATATAACAGCGGCTTTCCACTGCTTCTTGTGCGAAACGCCGCGTATGGCGGTCAGTTGTAGCTATAGTGAGAACAGTGCAGGCTCAATGTCTGCCCAGAATGGCCTGCAGGTCATTTTCCGGCGTTGTTACGGCTTTTAAATCGTACTTTTGCTGCAGGGCAGCCACAACGACCGGCGAGAGGAACGGGGGCAGGGTAGGCCCCAGCCGGATGTTCCGGATGCCCAGCGCCAGCAGCGCGATGAGGATGCACACGGCCTTCTGCTCAAACCAGCACAGCACCAGCGAGAGGGGCAGGTCGTTGACGCCGCAGCCAAAGGCGTCGGCCAGCGCCAATGCGATGCGGATGGCGCTGTAGGCGTCGTTGCACTGGCCCACGTCCAGGATGCGGGGCAGGCCGGTGCCCGGCACGGTGCCAAGGGGCAGGTCGTTCAGGCGGAACTTGCCGCAGGCCAGGGTCAGCAGGATGGTGTCGGGCGGGGTAAGGCGGGCAAACTCGGTGTAGTAGCGGCGGCTGGGCCGGGTGCCGTCGCAGCCGCCCACCAGAAAGAAGTGCCGCAGCTTACCGTCCCGCACCGCCTGCACGATCTCGTCCGCGTGCTGCAGCACGGCGGTGCGGGCAAAACCGGTGGTCACCGTGGAGCCGCCGTTCAGGCCGGGCAGCAGGGTGTCCTGCGCGTAGCCGCCCAGCTCCAGCGCTTTTCGATCACCGGGGAAAAGTCGCGCCCTTCGTCGATGTGGGGCACGCCGGGGTAAGCCACCACCGAGGTGGTGAACACCCGGTCGGCGTAGCTGGCGCGCAGGGGCATGATGCAGTTGGTGGTGAACAGGATGGGCGCGGGGATGTCCTCGAACTCCCGCTGCTGGTTCTGCCATGCGGTGCCAAAGTTGCCCTTGAGGTGGGGGTAGCGGCGCTTCAGCTCCGGGTAGCCGTGGGCGGGCAGCATCTCCGAGTGGGTGTAGACGTTGACGCCCCGGCCTGCGGTCTGTTCCAGCAGCTGCTGTGCGTCGTAGAGGTCGTGGCCGGAAATCACGATGAACGGCCCCTTTTCAATGGTCAGGGGCACCTGCACCGGTTCCGGATCGCCAAACGCGCCGGTGTTGGCCGCGTCCAGCAGCTCCATGCAGCGGTAGCTGGCTTCTCCTGTGGCCTGCACCAGCTGCCACAGGGCGTCGGTGGTCTGGCCGGGGTCGCCCACGGCCTGCAGGGCGGTACAGAAGAACCGGTCCAGCTCCGGGTCGATGCGGCCCAGCACCCGGGCGTGGTAGTTGTAGGCGGCCATGCCCCGCAGGCTGAACAGCACAAAGCATTTCAGGCTGCGCCGGTCGGCGTCCGGTTCCCGCCAGAGGGCCTGCATGTCGTAGTCCGGGCCGGTGCCGGGGCTGGCGTCGTGCACCCGGCGGGTCAGCGCGTCCACGGCGGCGGGGTCAAAGTTCACGTTGGTAATGGTGGTGAACAGCCCCTGCATCAGCAGCCGGGCCTGTTCCGGGGTCGGGCCGCGCCCCGCCGCGATGAGCTGCCCGGCAAACGCGATGAGCGCCCCGGTGAGCCGGTCCTGTGCGGCGGCTGTCTCGGCCGACTTGCCGCACACCCCCGCTGCGCCGGTGCAGGCGGTGCAGCCCGCCGCCTGCTCACACTGAAAACAAAACATCTGCTCGTCCATACAAAACTCCCTTTCTGCCATAAGATACTGCCAGTGTGGGCAGAGCGGGGCGGGGTTATACCAAAAAAGAGCCACACCCTGCGGGCGCGGCTCTTAGACGACGCGGTATGACTTAGTAGGTGATGCCCTGTGCCATCATGGCAGTAGCGACCTTCAGGAAGCCGGCGCAGTTTGCACCGACCATCAGGTTGCCCTCGGAACCGGCAGCCACAGAGGCATCGTAGGAAGCATGGAAAATGCCTTCCATGATGCCCTTCAGCTTGGCATCGACCTCTTCAAAGGTCCAGCTCAGACGCTCAGAGTTCTGGCTCATCTCCAGACCGGAGGTGGCCACGCCGCCTGCGTTGGAAGCCTTTGCAGGTCCGTACAGGATGCCGTTGGACAGGTAGACCTCGATGGCCTCCGGGGTGCTGGGCATGTTGGCACCCTCGCACACGACGGTGCAGCCGCCCTTCACCAGAGCCTCAGCGGACTCCTTGTTGATCTCGTTCTGGGTTGCGCAGGGCAGGGCAATGTCGCAGGGGACAGTCCAGACCTTGGTGCAATCTGCAACATAGGTTACACCCTCGTGGGTCTCGGCGTACTCCTTGATACGGCCGCGGCGGACTTCCTTCAGATCCTTGACGTAGGCCAGATCGATGCCGTTGGGGTCGTAGACGTAGCCGTTGGAGTCGGACATGGTCACGACCTTAGCACCCAGCTGGGTGGCCTTCTCGCAGGCGTAGATGGCCACATTGCCGGAACCGGAGATGACCACGGTCTTGCCCTCAAAGCTGTCGTTGCGCATGCACTTCAGAGCCTCAGCGGTGAAGTAGCACAGGCCGTAGCCGGTAGCCTCGGTACGGGCCAGAGAACCGCCGAAGGTCAGACCCTTGCCGGTGAGCATACCGCCCTGGAAGCTGTTGGTCAGGCGCTTGTACTGGCCGAACATATAGCCGACCTCACGGCCGCCGACACCGATATCACCGGCGGGGCAGTCCACGAACTGGCCGATGTGGCGGTACAGCTCGGTCATGAAGCTCTGGCAGAAGCGCATCACTTCCATGTCGCTCTTGCGTGGGGGTCGAAGTCAGAGCCGCCCTTGCCGCCGCCCATGGGCAGGGTGGTCAGGCTGTTTTTGAAGGTCTGCTCAAAGCCGAGGAACTTCAGGATGCCCTGATTGACAGAGGGATGGAAGCGCAGGCCGCCCTTGTAGGGGCCGATGGCGCTGTTGAACTGCACACGGTAGCCGCGGTTCACCTGAACCTTGCCCTGATCGTCAACCCAAGGCACACGGAAGGTGATGATGCGCTCCGGCTCGACCAGACGCTCGATCAGAGCGGCCTTCTCGTACTCGGGGTGCTTCTCAACAACGGGCTGGATGCTCTCCAGAACCTCGCGCACAGCCTGCAGGAACTCAGGCTCGTTGGCATTGCGCTTTTCCAGACCTTCGTAAACGCGCTTCAGGTATTCATTCGTCAGCATAGTAGAATACTCCTTTTCCCAATTACTCTATAAAATTTGAAAAAGACGAAACCGCCCGGCACACCGCACAGCGACGCGCTGCTAAAACGCTTTGGGACGATCCCGGATTTCCGTTCTTACACACCGGCCTGCTTATGGCTGCAGACCGCTTTATTATTTATAAAGCATTTCTGTGGGTTTGACAATAGCGAGAAAGCAGAAAAATGTCTACAAAAAACAGATGAAAAAGTTGAGACCGCTTCACAAAAACGAAAAATAAAAGAAAAAAACGGCACAGAACCTTGTTTTTTAAAGCGCTGGCAGAACAAAAGAAATACGGAAAAGAACGTCTTTTCTCCATTTTGCTGCATTTCGCAGGCGCAGAAAGCCATATTTTCTGCAACCAAAAAGCCCTGCACCACGCAAACGGCACAGGGCAGAGAAACGATTTTACTTCTTCAGCAGCTTTTCGCAGGCATCGGCGGCACCTTCCAGATATTCGCCGCCGTAGGTCTCGATCATACCGGCATCGGAAAGCGCAGCCAGCTGGGGATCGATGGGACACTTTGCCAGCACGGGCAGGCCGTGCTTTGCAGCCACCTCATCCACATGGCTCTCGCCGAACACATTGATGTGCTTGCCGCAGTCGGGGCAGACGATGTAGCTCATGTTCTCCACAATGCCCAGCATGGGCACCTTCATCATCTCAGCCATGTTCACGGCCTTGGCCACGATCATGCTCACCAGCTCCTGCGGGCTTGCCACCACAACAATGCCGTCCACCGGCAGGCTCTGGAACACGGTCAGGGGCACATCACCGGTTCCCGGGGGCATGTCCACGAACAGGAAGTCCACGTCCTTCCAGACCACATCGGTCCAGAACTGCTTGACAGCACCGGCGATCACCGGGCCGCGCCACACAACGGGGTCTTCCTCATTTTCCACCAGCAGGTTGATGCTCATGACATCGATGCCCATGCGGCTCTGGATGGGCCAGCAGCCCTTGTCGTCGGCCATGGCACGGCCATGGATGCCGAACAGCTTGGGAATGGACGGGCCGGTGATGTCAGCATCCAGAATGCCGCAGTGGTAGCCGCGGCGTGCCATGGCGCAGGCCAGCAGAGCGCTGGTCATGCTCTTGCCAACGCCGCCCTTGCCGGACACAACGCCAATGACTTTTTTGACGCTGCTGTTGGGGTTGGGGGCATCGTGCTTGGGCGCTGCATCGCGGGAAGAACATGCTGCTCCACAGCTGGAGCAGTCATGGGTACATTCTTCGCTCATTCTCTTTTTGCGCACGGCTGGCTCAGAGGCATTGGCCGTGTGCTTCCTCCTTGATCAGAATACGGCCATATAAAAGCCGCCCCTTTACTATACCATAAAAGCACTCAGGAAACAACCCGCCGCGCCGCTCTGCTTTTGCATATCCTGTTCCGCCGCTTCATATGCTGGAACCGGAACATTCCGGCAGGAGGTGCGCCATGCGGCAGAGCTATTTGAAAAATGCGGCGCTGCTCACCGGTTCAGCGTGGTGCTGCGGCTGGCCGGCATGGGCCTGCGCATCTGGCTGGCAAACGAGCTGGGCGGCGAGGGGATGGGCCTTTACCAGCTGGTGCTGGCGGTGTATTCGCTGTTCATCACGCTGGCAACGGCGGGCGTTTCGGTGGCGGCTACCCGGCTCATGGCCGAGGAACTCAGCGGCCCGGCTTCCGCCCGTGGTGCAGCCCGCGGCATGCTGCGCCGTCTGCTGGCGGCAGGACTTGTGCTGGGGCTGTTTGCCGCTGCACTGCAGCTGGCGACAGCGGATCTTGCGGCCCGGTTGTGGCTTGGCGATGTCCGCGCCGTTGGTGCTTTACGCGTTTCAGCGCTGGGAATGCCATGGATGGCGGTCTCGGCGGTGCTGCGGGGCTTTTTCATCGCCCGGCGGCATGTAGCTCCCAATGTGTTCAGCCAGCTTACGGAGCAGACGGTGCGCATCGCGCTGGTGGCACTGGCGCTTACCCGTACCGAGGGCCTTGCGGTGGGCGTGCGCTGTATGCTGGTGCTGGGAGCTACCGCCGTCAGCGAAGCGGTGTCGGCGCTGTGCATGCTGGCCTTTTACCGGCGGGATGCCCGCAGTGCCTTTGCGGGGCAAAAAGCCGTCCGCCCGGCAGACCCGGCCCGCCGTCTGTGGGAGATCCTGTGGCCGGTGGAGGGCGGGCGGGTGCTGGCAAGCGCCCTGCACACGGCGGAGAATATGCTGGTGCCCGCCTGCCTTGCGGTCTATCTGATCAACGCGGGCGGGCGCACCGCCGCGCTGGAGCAGTACGGAGAACTGAAAGGCATGGCTCTGCCGCTGCTTACGTTCCCATTTGGCCTGCTGGGCAGTCTTTCGGTGCTGCTGATGCCGGAGATCACGCAGGCTCATATTCTGGGCCAAACCGAACGGCTCAACGCACTTTTGAACCGGATGCTGCGGCTTACCGGCTATTTTTCCGCGCTGGCAGGGGTGCTGTTCTGGGTGTGGGGACGGCCGCTGGCACAGCTTTTGTACCAAAGTGCGGATGCCGGGTTTATCTGGAAACGCTGGCTCCTGCCATGCCGCTGATGTATCTGGAAAGCATGGTGGACGGTGCCATGAAAGGGGTAGGGGAGCAGAAGGCGGCCTTCCGCTACAGCGTGTGGGATTCCATCCTGCGCATTGGCGGGGTGGTGGCGCTGCTGCCGCGCTTTGGCATGAAGGGCTTTTTGGCAGTGATCCTGCTTTCCAGCCTGTACACCTGTGCGGCCAACACCGGGCATCTGCTGTTTTCCAGCGGCACGCAGCATGCATTCCGCCGCTGGCTGGGTGCACCGGCACTGGCAGCTGTGCTGGCTGCGGCGGCTGGTATGGCGCTGCGGAAGCTGCTTGCGGATGGTTTGCGGCTCGGCTGCCTTTGCAGCTGGCCGCGTTGGGCATAGGCGGCTGCGCTACCACAGGAGTGTCCTACTGGCGGCATGGCCGCTGGGCCTTGGAGAGGAAGCAGCCGCGCTCTGGGCTGCGCACCGGCCCGGCAGACCGAAAAAATAGAGGGAGTTTGGCAGCGGATTCAAATTTTCTGGACATTCTGCAGTGTTCTGAGTATAATATAAAGATAGGGCTGTCCGGTGTGCCGGATGCTCTGTGAAACCGGAAGCTTTTCCGGCCAAAACTGCGGCTCTTGTGCCGTATGTAAAAGAGGACTTTTTTGTGAAAGATAAAAAGAACACACCGCAGGTGCTTGCGCGCCGGGCGCTGCTTGTGCTGCTGGATGCAGCCATTGTTGCATTCAGCTTTTTATTTTGCGCTTCTGCTGCGGGCAGACGGAGCAGTGGAAGTGCTGGTGGCCGCATAACCGTGAGCTTCTGTACGAAAATCTGCCATGGATCGTGGCGGTGTACATTGCCAGCTTTCTGTTCAGCGGGCTGTACTCCGTACTGTGGAAGTATGCCGGTGAACGCGACCTGATGCGTCTGGCGGGAACGGTGGCTGTGCCTACCGTTGTCGTCTACTGTGTCAACCGTCTGTGCATCCACGGCGTGCTGTTCAACTCCGCCAACTGTATGGCGGCGGTGCTCATCTTCCTGCTGGTGGGCGGCAGCCGTCTGGCATGGCGGCTGTTCCTGAACCACCCGCTGGGCGAAAAGCTGCGCGGCGCTGCCAGCAAGGACCCCAACCGCCCGGTGATGATCGTAGGTGCAGGCGAAGCCGGTGCATGGGCCATCAACGTGTGCAAATCCAATAAGGAATATGGTCACGCGGTGGTGGCGGTGGACGATGATCCCACAAAACTCAACCAGACCATCCACGGGGTGCCGGTGAAGGGCACGCTGGAGGATATCCCGGACCTGTGCAAGCGCTACGGCATCCACAGCATCATCATCGCCATTCCTACCCTGAAGGGCAGCAAGCTGAACCATGTCATCGATCTGTGCGTCAGCACCCATTGTGCGGTGCAGCTGCTCAGTGACCCGCAGCTGGTGGGCAGCGGTACACCGCAGCAGGGAGCCTTCCGCGAGTTGAACCCGGCGGACTTCCTTTCCCGCGATGAGGTGACGCTGGATACCGATCAGATCTCCGGCTACCTCACCGGCAAGACCGTTCTGGTCACGGGCGGCGGCGGCTCCATCGGCAGCGAACTGTGCCGTCAGGTGATGCGCTTCAAGCCCGGCAAGCTGCTTATTTTTGATATCTACGAGAACTGCGCCTATGAGCTTTTGATGGAGCTGCAGCAGAAGTACGGCCGGGATATCCCGGTAACGGTGCTCATTGGCTCCATCCGCGATAAAAAGCGTCTGGATGAGGTTTTTGAAACATATCATCCCACTGTGGTGTTCCATGCGGCAGCACACAAGCATGTGCCGCTGATGGAGGTCAGCCCTGCAGAAGCGGTCAAGAACAATGTTCTGGGCACCAAAAATCTGCTGGTGAGCGCCAGCGAACACGACGTGGAGCGGTTCGTGCAGCTTTCCACCGATAAGGCTGTGAACCCCACCAGTGTGATGGGCTGTACCAAGCGCATCTGCGAAATGCTCATTCAGACCTTTGCGGGCAACACGGATATGAAGTGTGTGGCTGTGCGTTTTGGCAATGTGCTGGGCAGCCATGGCAGCGTCATTCCGCTGTTTGAGGCTCAGATCAAAAAGAGCGGGCCTGTCACCCTGACAGACCCCAACATTGAGCGCTACTTTATGACCATTCCGGAAGCGGCCCAGCTGGTGCTGCAGGCCGGTGCACTGGCCGAGAGCGGCAATATCTATGTGCTGGACATGGGCGAGCCGGTCAAGATCATGGATCTTGCCAAGCAGCTCATCCGCTTTTACGGCTATGAGCCGGGCGTGAATATGGAGATCAAGATCGTGGGTCTGCGTCCGGGCGAAAAGCTCTACGAAGAGCTGATGATGGACGAGGAGCAGGATAAGATGCGCCGCACCCAGCACAATAAAAATTTTTGTGGCTTCGCCGCGCAGCATCGATCTGGCCGAGTTCTACGGGCAGCTGCAGGAGCTTGCCGCTGCGGCAGAGCACAACGACGAGGGTGTGGTGCAGCAGCTGGCAAAGATGATCCCGACCTTCACCCCCACCCGCCAGAATCTGAAGCTGTAAACTCCCCCAGTCTGCTGCGCAGACAGCCCCCTCAAAGAGGGAGCTTGTCCGTGCGGCAAAGCCTCCCTCTTTGAGAAAGACTTCCCCCCCGGCCGGACAGATTCTCCCTGCGCCGGGGAGAAATGTCACCACAGGTGACAAAGAGAAAAACAGATGTCGCGCCAGCGACAAAAAGGGAAATGGGTGGCATCGCATCAGCGATGACGAAAGGAGTTTCTACTGATGTCACTGCGGCGATCGGCCGCGTGCATATAAAATGAGAGGGATGTTACTATGGAAAAGAAACCGTTTCTGACCGAGGCGATGGCACAGGAGATCATTCAGGATGTGCCCACGCCGTTCCATGTCTACGATGAGAAGGGCATCCGTGAAAATGCCCGCCGCATCAACAAGGCATTCAGCTGGAACAAAGGCTTCAAGGAGTATTTTGCCGTCAAGGCTCTGCCAAACCCTGTCATCCTGCAGATCCTCAAGGAGGAGGGCTGCGGCGTGGACTGCTCGTCCCTGACTGAGCTGATGCTCAGCGAGGTGTGTGGCTTCTCCGGCAGTGAATCATGTTCTCCTCCAACCAGACTCCCGTGGAGGATATGAAGAAGGCCTACGAGCTGGGTGCCTATATCAATCTGGACGATGCCACCATGGTGGAATTTCTGGAGCGTGTCGCCGGTGTGCCGGAGAACATCTTCTGCCGCTATAACCCGGGCGGCACCTTCAGTCTGGGCGAGAGCGAAGAGGGCTTTCAGGTCATGGACAAGCCCGGCGATGCCAAGTACGGTATGACCGAGGAGCAGATGATCGAAAGCTACAAGAAGCTGGCCGCCAAGGGTGCCAAGAACTTCGGCATTCACGCTTTCCTTGCTTCCAATACCATTTCCGATGAGTATTACCCGGAGCTGGCAGGTATCCTGTTCCAGCTGGCTGTCCGGGTGCAGAAGGCCACCGGTGTGCACATCGGTTATATCAACCTGTCCGGCGGTGTGGGCATCCCGTACCGCCCGGAGCAGACCGAGAACGATATCATGGCCATCGGCGAGGGTGTGCGCAAGAAGTTTGAGGAAATTCTGGTGCCCGCAGGCATGGGCGATGTGGCCATCTTTACTGAGATGGGCCGCTTTACCACCGGCCCCTACGGCGCACTGGTGGCAACTGCCATCCACGAAAAGCACATCTATAAGGAATACATCGGTCTGGATGCCTGCGCAGCCAACCTGATGCGCCCGGCCATGTACGGCGCTTACCACCACATCACCGTGCTGGGCAAGGAAAATGAGCCTTGCGACCATATGTACGATGTGGTGGGCGGTCTGTGCGAGAACAACGACAAGTTTGCCATTGACCGGATGCTGCCCAAGATCGACATTGGCGATATCGTTTATATCCACGACACCGGTGCACACGGCTCTGCCATGGGCTACAACTACAACGGCAAGCTGCGCAGCGCCGAAGTGCTGCTGTGCGAGGATGGCACCCACCGTCTGATCCGCCGTGCCGAGACTCCGCGCGATTACTTTGCAACGCTGGATTTCCTGCCCCTGATGAAGCCGCTGTTTGAAGATTAAGAGGGATCATAAATGTTTTTTGGCTTTCAGCTCACCCTTGGCCTGATGATGGTATTCTACGGCTATTCGGTCATGAAAAATCCCCGTGTCTGGGGAGATCAGGGCCGCCGTGCCGTCAAGGCGGAGCACTTTGAGGAATACTGCCGCCAGAACGGCCTGTTCTTTTTGAAGGCAGGCTGCGTGGTGGCGGTGATCGGTGCGCTGGATGCGCTCATCACGCTGGATGCCCTGCTGTACGCTCTGCTGTACCTCTTCGGTCTGGCCTTCGCGTTCTATCCGCTGGTCAAATGGTGCCGCGAAAATGAGGGCTTCAGCTGGCCTTGGCCCCATGTCCAGAGCGAGAAAAAGCGCATCAAAGAGCTGCGTAAGGAGCAGAAAACTCACGCCTTGCAGGACGAAGATAAAAAATAACAGAAACAGAATGACACCCTGTATCGGAAAATTTTCGGTACAGGGTGTCATTTTTTACACGTCAGAAATGAGACGGTTTTCTATAAGAAAGTCTCTGGCGTGTTTATATGCGTAAGTACGCTTACTTCCACCGGACAAGGAGTATCCGAGTTCTTTAAAATATCTGGAACCGAAAAAGCGTAAATCAGAACCAGAATAGTTGTCATTAAGGGATTTTTGAAATTTAGTGTCCTCTTTCACCGATTCGGAAAAAGAATAGAAAAGTTCCTTATAAGGACAATCGTTTAAATTGCCAGTCATGCAATGATCGACATCCCGATACACACAAAAGATGAAAAAGGCTGTGCGGGTGAAAGAATCTAATTGTGCAAAAACAGTATCATACAGCATCCGCTTTCCAGTATAGTAGGAAACACTAATATGCATTTCATCAGCATATTGAAATAGTTCAGGGTTTGGAATGCTGTCACGATCAACATATCTGGAAATTAAGGCTGAAGCATCTGTAGAAGACAATGCGGAAGGAACAACCTCATCACGTTCCATAGCGAGATCAGAAAGATAATCCATCTGGGAATTACTGGGAGAAGTTGGAGTAAGGCGAGAATAGGAAATAGGATCTTCGTATCCTAAATCCATAATACGGGATAGCACATCCTCACCGGAAAAAACACGAATGCTACGTTTTGTACGCATCTTTCCGGTTTGGGTGAATTTACCAGAAAAAACATAATCGGAGTAGTTGAGATTGCAGTCAGATGAGTCAGAATAAAGTTGATCGTAATCACTGAAGTGGCCATTAAAAGAGCTGTTATTGGACTTGCCTGCGGGCAATGTGTTCTCTGAAGATGTGGACACATCAAAAAGGGAATGAAATAAAGAAGAAAAAAGCCCCATAACGTCAACCTCCGTTTCAGGTGAGAGAAACGATCGCCTTTTGCAGTTTCTGATAAAACTGCCCCAGATGATATCCGTCCACAAACCGGTGGTTCACTTCCACGCTCATGCCGAGGGTCTCACGGTCGTTCTGCAGGACATATTTGCCCCAGCAGATGCGGGGGATGGCATCGTCTTTGTCAAAATCCCGCTCGTTGGTGCAGCTGGTCAGATCAAACCACGGCGTGGTGGAAATGTAGATCAGCGCGTCCGTCTCGCAGTCCTGATCCAGAAAGCTCTGCTGTGCTGTGCTCTTAGCTTTTGCAGCGCAGCAGAACTCGTCCAGCGTGCCGGTCTTGGGCAGTGTGACGATGTGGAACTGCTCACTGCCGGGCTTCAGGTCGGTCAGGCTGGGGATGCGCTTATCCAGAAGCCAGACTCGCCGTTCCGGATGGTATAGCGGAAATTCACCACGCTGTTCACGGCATCGGTCACGAGATAGCCGAGGGCATAATAAAAGGAAATGCCGCGGGCTTTGGTGTAGGCGTGGAGATTCGTCACGTCCACCCGGAAGGTGACACTGTAAAATGGCTGCGACACTCCGGAAAAGAACCGGAACAGCTCTGCCCGCGGCCACGTGTTCATGTCGATTTTATGCATGGTCGTTTTTTCTCCATCCGCCTTGCTCTTATCCAGCGCATCGAACTGCTTTATGATCTGCGGGTCCTTCAGCTTGACGACCTTGCCGGAGAGATAATGCAGGGTGTTTTCCTCGGGAATATCAAGGAAAGTGACCCGCACAGCGCACAGGGCCTGCGTTTTGGTGCCGGTGCGCTCGTTCATCTTGCGGTTGCCGTACTTGATGTCGCCCAGAACCGGACGGCCCAGATAGGCCAGATGTGCACGGATCTGGTGGGTGCGGCCGGTGACAAGGCCGATCTTGCACAGGGCGAACGGCCCGGCGGTGCGCAGTACGTCCACGTCCGTAATGATCTGCTTGCGGCGCTCGTCCTGCGACTGGTGTGCATGGATGCTCACCTTGTTGTTCTTCTCGTCGTGCTCCCACCATGCGGTGAACCGCCCGGACTGCGGGATACCCACCGTGATGGTGTAGTACTCCTTTTTGAGTAGGTCAGTGCGGATGATCTCGTTCATGTCCCGCAGGGCGGTGTAGCTCTTGGCGCGATCACAAGGCCCTCGGTGCCGCGGTCCAGCCGGTTGCAAATGCCGGGCTTGAACCGGTTCTCGCCGTGGGGGTCGTACTCGCCTTTTTCGGCCAGATACTGGGTAAAAGCATCCACAAGGTTCGCATCGCCGGTGCGGTCACTGTGGCACAAAAGGTGGGTGGGTTTGTACAGCACAGCAATGTTTTCGTCCTCATAAATGATATTGACCTTGGGCTGATTCTGCTTTTTTTCGGCGCGGCCTTCTGCACGGTTTTTGCGCCTTCCGGCGGGAAAAACTCGTCGTTGATGTACAGCTCGATCAGGTCGCCTGCCTGAATGCGGTACTCCGGCACGGCCTTTTTTCCGTTTACCTTCACGCGCTTATTGCGGAAGCTCTTGTACAAAAGGCTGGTGGGAAAATCGCGGGTCACGCTCTGCACAAAGCGGGAAAGACGAACGCCGTCGTCGTTGGCGGTTGCGGTATATTGTTTCATAAATGTTCCTCAATTTTCAAGAGATACCTTTATAGTAATACAGCCTTGGCTGCAAGTCAACGCGGAAACGCCCCGGATCAAAACTATTTTACCGCAAAGCCTTGAGTTCCGGGCGCAAAATGGGTACTATTATAAGGAATGAATCAGAAGGAGAGTACCGCAATGGCAGAACACAAACGGCATCAGGGACACCGCCAGCGGATGCGCGAACGGGTGCAGAACTACGGTCTGGACAGTCTGGCCGAGCACGAAGCGCTGGAATATGTGCTGTACCTCACCAACGCCCAGAAGGACACCAACGGCATCGCTCACGACCTGATCGACCGCTTTGGCGATTTTGCCGCTGTGCTGGAAGCCAGCGAGGAAGAGCTGTGCACTGTGGAGGGCGTAGGCCCGGCCACAGCCCGGATGTTGCATCTGCTGCCGGAGATCAGCCGCTACTATGGCCGCAGCCGTACCAGCACCACCCGCTGCATCAGAACTACGGAGCAGATGGGCAGCTATCTGATGGCGAAGTTTGCGTGGTCGGATTACGAGCGTGCAATGCTGGTCAGTCTGGACAGCCGTAAGCGGGTGCGCGCGGCGGTCTGGCTGCGGGAAGGCACCACCGACCGGGTAAGTCTGGACATCAAGGATGTGGTGTCTGCGGCCATCAAGGGCGGCACCGACACGGTGGTGCTCAGCCACAACCACCCCAACGGTGCGGCCTTGCCCTCCATGGAGGATCTGGAGGCCACTGGCAATATTGCCCGGGCATTGGGCCTTGTGAACATCCATCTGCTGGATCACTTCATCCTGACCGATACGGAGTATTTCTCCATGCGGGACGCAAACCGCCTGCCGATCTATGACTTTAAAACAGGTACGCTTTTCTGGCCTTGATCTGTGAAACAACAAAAAAAGTGTTTACATTATAAAACTGGTGTGCTATAATCAAACCGTAAAATACAACTGATTGTGGTTCTTTGCGCGAGGGCCGGAGAGGAGAGGGAAGATGGCAGACGAAAAAATTTGAACTGGTATCCTCTTACCAGCCCACCGGCGACCAGCCGCAGGCCATTGAAACACTGGTGAAAGGCGTGGAGCGGGGCGACCGTTGCCAGACCCTGCTGGGTGTTACCGGCAGCGGAAAGACCTTTACCATGGCAAATGTTATTGCAAAATGCAACCGGCCCACGCTGGTTCTGGCCCACAACAAAACGCTGGCGGCCCAGCTGTGCACCGAGTTCCGGTCGTTTTTCCCAACAACGCGGTGGAGTATTTCGTCTCCTACTACGATTACTACCAGCCGGAAGCTATATCCCCAGCACGGACACCTATATTGAAAAGGACAGCGCCATCAATGACGAGATCGACCGTCTGCGCCACTCGGCCACGGCGGCACTTTCGGAGCGGCGGGACGTGATCATTGTAGCATCGGTTTCCTGCATCTACTCGCTGGCGACCCCATCGACTACCGCAGCATGGTCATCAGCCTGCGCCCCGGCATGCAGATGGAGCGCGATGCGCTGTGTCAGAAGCTGGTCACTCTGCAGTATGAGCGCAACGACGTGAATTTTGTGCGCAATAAGTTCCGTGTGCACGGCGATATCGTGGACATCTACCTTGCCTATATGAGCGAGCTTGCCATCCGTGTGGAATTTTTGGGGACGAGATCGACCGCATCACGGAGTTCAACCCTCTCACCGGGGCCAAACAGAATGTAGTCAAGCATGTAGCCATCTTCCCGGCCAGCCACTATATCGTCAGCGCCGAGAAGAAGGCCGCAGCACTGGAAAAGATCCGCGCCGAGTGCGACGCACAGGTGAAGCAGTTCACCGCCGAGGGCAAGCTGATCGAGGCGCAGCGCATTGCCCAGCGCACCAATTACGACATTGAGATGCTCAACGAGGTTGGCATGTGCAAAGGCATCGAGAACTATTCGGCGGTGCTTTCGGGCCGTGCGCCGGGCAGTATGCCCACCACTCTGCTGGATTATTTCCCGGATGATTTTCTGCTGTTTGTGGACGAGAGCCATGTTACCCTGCCGCAGGTGCGCGCCATGTACGGCGGCGACTATGCCCGCAAAAAAAAACGCTGGTGGAGTACGGCTTCCGCCTGCCGTCCGCCTTCGATAACCGCCCGCTCAAGTTCGAGGAAGTGGAGTCCAAGCTGAACCAGATGATCTTCGTTTCGGCTACGCCCGGCGACTACGAGCGGCAGAACAGCACGCAGGTGGCGCAGCAGGTCATCCGGCCCACCGGCCTTTTGGACCCGCTCATTTCGGTGCGCCCGGTGGAAGGGCAGGTGGTGGATCTGTTGGGCGAGATCAATACCCGTATCCAGCGGCACGAGCGCGTTCTCGTGACCACCCTGACCAAGAAAATGGCCGAAGACCTGACCGACTACCTTACCGAACAGGGCATCAAGGTCAAGTATATGCACCACGAGGTGGACACCTTTGAGCGCATGGAGATCATCAAGGACCTGCGCCTTGGCTCCATTGATGTTGTGGTGGGCATCAACCTGCTGCGCGAGGGTCTTGACCTGCCCGAGGTGAGCCTTGTGGCCATTCTGGATGCCGACAAAGAGGGCTTTCTGCGCAGCGAGACCAGCCTGATCCAGACCATTGGCCGCGCGGCCCGCAATGCCGAGGGCCTTGTCATCATGTACGCGGATGTCGTCACCGACAGCATGGACCGCGCCATCACCGAGACCGAGCGCCGCCGCGCCATCCAGATGGCCTACAATAAAGAACATGGCATCGTGCCAAAAACCATCGTCAAGGCCATTGCAGACAGCATCGAGATCAGCGATAAAGCGGAGAACGCTAAGCTGAACACCCGCCGCATGGGCAGGATGGAGCGGGAGGCCGCCATCGAGCGCCTGACCCGTGAGATGAAGGAAGCGGCGAAGCTGCTGGAGTTTGAGCACGCGGCCTTCCTGCGTGACCAGATCGACCGACTGCGCCGGGGCGAGAACCCGACGGTGGACTCTGCGGCAGAAACGGAGCGCAAACAGAATCATTCACAGACACAACGAAAAGGGAGAAAATACCTTGGCAAACGATAAAATCGTCATCAAAGGTGCCCGCGAGCACAACCTGAAAAATGTTAACCTGACCCTCCCGAGGGAAAAGCTGATCGTCATGACCGGCCTTTCCGGTTCGGGCAAGTCGAGCCTTGCGTTCGACACCATCTATGCCGACGGCCAGCGCCGCTATGTGGAAAGCCTTTCCAGCTACGCACGCATGTTTTTGGGCCGCATGGACAAGCCCGATGTGGATGAGATCACCGGTCTGTCACCGGCAATTTCCATCGACCAGAAAACCACCAGCCACAACCCGCGTTCCACCGTGGGCACCGTGACGGAGATCTACGATTATCTGCGACTTCTGTACGCCCGCGTGGGCGTGCCCCACTGCCCGGTGTGCGGGCGGGTGATCAGCCAGCAGACCGTGGACGAAATGGTGGACGCGGTGCTCAAACTGGACGAAGGTACGAAGTTTCAGGTGCTGGCTCCTGTGGTGCGCCAGCGCAAAGGCACCCAGCAGAAAGAGCTGGATGCTGCCCGCCGCGGTGGCTATGCTCGTGTGAAAATCGACGGCAACCTGTATGATCTTGACGAAGAGATCAAGCTGGAAAAGAACATCAAGCATACGGTGGAGATCGTGGTGGACCGCCTTGCCATGCGCAAGGGCATCCGGGGCCGTCTGGCAGATTCGCTGGAAACCGCGCTGGCGCTTACCGGCGGCATCGCCGAAGTGGACGTGATCGGCGGCGATTGTATGACCTTCAGCCAGAACTTTGCCTGCCCGGAGCACGGCATTTCCATCAGCGACCTGTCGCCGCGGCTCTTCTCCTTCAATAACCCGCTGGGAGCCTGCGAAAAGTGTACCGGCCTTGGCACTTTATGCGGGTGGACGAGGAACGCATCCTGCCCAACCGGAACCTTTCCATCCGTGAGGGTGCCATCAAGGCCAGCGGCTGGTACTATGCCGAGGGGTCTGTATCCGAAATGTATTACCTTGGCCTTGGCAAAAAGTACGGATTTACGCTGGATACGCCCATCAAAGAGATGAGCACCGAAGCGGTCAATGCGTTGCTGTACGGAACCAATGGCGAAAAAATTGAGATGCACCGCACGAATGAGTTCGGCAGCGGTGTGTATTATAATACCTTCGAGGGCATCGTGGAGAACCTTGAGCGCCGCTTCCGCGAGACCAACAGCGAGTGGATGAAGGAAGAAATCGGCAGCTTCATGTCCGGCGTGGAGTGCCCGGACTGCCACGGCAAGCGCCTGAAACCCGTGGTGCTGGCTGTGACCATCGGGGATAAGAACATCAGTGATTTCTGCGAAATGTCCATCCGGGACGAGCTGAAATTCATTGCTGAGAACGAACCGAACCTGACCGAAAAGCAGAAGCAGATCGGCGGCAGATCATGAAGGAGATCCGGAACCGCCTGCAGTTTTTGCAGAGCGTGGGTCTGGATTATCTCACGCTGGCCCGCTCAGCAGGCACTCTTTCCGGCGGCGAGAGCCAGCGCATCCGCCTGACCACTCAAATCGGCAGTGCGCTTTCCGGCGTGCTCTATGTGCTGGACGAGCCGTCCATCGGCTTGCATCAGCGCGATAACGACAAGCTTATTGCCACCCTGAAAAAATCTCCGCGACCTCGGCAATACGGTGATCGTGGTAGAGCACGATGAAGATACCATGCGCAGCGCGGATTATATCGTGGATGTAGGCCCGGGCGCAGGCGTGCATGGCGGTGAGATCGTAGCCGCTGGCAGCGTGAAGGACATCTGCAAGGCAAAGCGCAGTATCACCGGCGATTATCTCTCCGGCCGCAAACGCATTGCCGTACCGCAGACCCGCCGCACCGGCAACGGCAATTACCTTACTGTACGGGGTGCACGGGAAAATAACCTGCGCAATATCGACGTGAAATTCCCGCTGGGAGAGTTTATCTGCGTTACCGGCATTTCCGGCTCCGGCAAGTCCAGCCTCATCAACGAAATTCTGTATAAGACGCTTGCCTGCGAGCTGAACGGTGCGCGTTCCCGCGCAGGCAAATGCGATGGGGTAGAAGGGCTGGAATTTGTGGATAAGGTCATCGGTATCGACCAGCAGCCCATTGGCCGTACGCCGCGCTCCAATCCGGCCACTTATACCGGTGTGTTCAATGATATCCGCACGGTATTCTCCCAGACACAGGATGCCAAAATGCGCGGCTACGGCCCGGGGCGTTTCAGCTTTAATGTCAAGGGCGGCCGCTGCGAAGCCTGTGAGGGCAACGGTATTCTGCAGATCGAGATGCACTTCCTGCCGGATGTGTACGTGCCTGCGAGGTATGCAAGGGTGCGCGTTACAACCGCGAAACGCTGGAAGTGAAGTATAAGGAAAAGACCATCTCCGATGTGCTGAACATGACCGTGGAGGAAGCAGTGGTGTTCTTTTCCAACCAGCCCAAGATCGCCCGCAAGCTGCAGACCCTGCTGGACGTGGGTCTTGGTTATGTAACACTGGGCCAGAGCGCCACTACCCTTTCCGGCGGCGAAGCACAGCGCGTGAAGCTGGCCAATGAGTTGGCCCGCCGTAGCACTGGGCAAGACCGTGTATATTCTGGACGAGCCTACTACCGGCCTGCATATTGCAGATGTGCACCGCCTGATCGAGGTGCTGCAGAAGCTGGTAGATGCGGGCAACACGGTTATTGTCATCGAGCACAATCTGGATCTTATCAAGTGCGCCGACCATATCATTGACCTTGGCCCTGAAGGCGGCAGCGCAGGCGGCGAGATCGTGGCCGAAGGCACGCCGGAACAGGTGGCAGAGGTGCCGGGCAGCTTTACCGGTCAATATCTGAAACCGCTTTTGGAAAAAGACAAGCTTCTGCAAGCGAAAGAGCAAAAATGAATAAAGCGCGTACTTTCGCAAAAATCAGACTTTTTACGAAAAAAGCAAAGAAAATTGTAAAA
>ENA-OQAJ01000044-OQAJ01000044.1-human-gut-metagenome-genome-assembly--contig:-NODE-44-length-32597-cov-4.317647_pt1 | contig 32597 bp, 51 predicted proteins | sample MGYA00242736_ERZ504529 | MGnify/ENA primary metagenome ERZ504529 (study PRJEB26092, sample SAMD00036275) | human gut metagenome | host: Homo sapiens | study: EMG produced TPA metagenomics assembly of...
CACCGCGATCACATCCACGCGGGGCGTGAGGATCTCCTCCACCTCCACATCGTCGAACTCAATGGCGCTGCGGATGAGCTGGCTTTCCCGGTCGTCAGCTCGCCGTCGTTCTCGGCCTCGCTGACCATGGTCATCAGCTCACCCTCAGTGATGGTGTCCTCCTCGGTGCTGCGGATGAAATGCCCCAGCAGGCGCTTCCACTGGCTGAACAGCCAGGTCAGCGGGGTAAACAGGATCATGAGCAGGTTCAAAAAGGGCGAAACCGCCGTGGCAACCGTCTCCGGCATCTCCTTTGCAAGGCTCTTGGGGGTCACCTCGCCAAAGATCAGAACCACAATGGTCAGCACGAAGGTGGACACCGTCGCGCCCCGCTCCGGGTCCAGCAGGCGGGTGAACAGCACTGTGCCAATGGATGCTGCGGCAATGTTGACGATATTGTTGCCGATGAGGATGGTGGAGAGCAGCTTGTCGTACTTTTCCGACATAGCCAGCACGCGGGCTGCTGCCGAATCGCCGTCCTCGGCGCGGCTTTTCAGGCGGATCTGGTTCAGGGAAGAAAATGCGGTCTCAGAGGCGGAGAAAAAGGCGGAAAATGCCACCAGAATGATCAGTGCCGCCAAAGCGTAATACTGCCATCGTCCATAAAAGGGAAATCACACTCAACTTTCTGTTTTATTAAAGAACAGACTCCCTCAGTCTGCTTCGCAACCAGCTCCCTCAAAGAGGGAGCCTTGCCGCGCGATGACGGAAGGAGTTCTTTCCGTATACAAAAATGTGCTCCCCATCGTTGCTGTTCCGCGATGAAAAGCACATCAAATGTTATTTGTAATCATACCATATTCTGTACGGTGGTGCAAGCTTTCTTGCCGCAAAGTCCGTACAGAACAGGTAAAATTTACATTATCGCAGGGTCAAAGCGCCATTCTCGCAGTCTACCGTCAGGGTGTTGCCCTCGGTATAGCTGCCCTGAATGATGGCCTTGGCGATCAGGGTCTCCACGCGGCTCTGGATGAACCGCTTGATGGGACGTGCGCCATAGACGCTGTCGTAAGCAGAATCGATGATGAAGTCCTTGGCAGCGGTGGTGACCTCCAGCTTGAGGTGCTTGCCCTCCTCCATGCGCTTGCGCAGATCCTGCAGCTGCAGATCCACGATCTTGCGCATCTCGTCCTTGGTCAGGCTCTTGTAGTAGACGATCTCATCCAGACGGTTCAGGAATTCGGGGCGGAACTTGCTCTTCAGCAGCTGGTCGATCTGATGCTTTGCTTCCTCGCTCAGCTCGTTGGAGCCGTTGGCGCGGCGCTGCTCCAGATCGTTCAGGATGATGTCGCTGCCCAGATTGGAGGTGAGGATGATGACCGTGTTCTTGAAGTCCACGGTGCGGCCCTGACTGTCGGTGATGCGGCCATCGTCCAGCACCTGCAGCAGGATGTTGAACACATCGGGATGGCTTTTTCCACCTCATCGAACAGCACCACACTGTAGGGCTTGCGGCGCACAGCCTCGGTCAGCTGGCCGCCCTCTTCGTAACCGACGTATCCCGGAGGCGCGCCGATCAGACGGCTGACGCTGAACTTCTCCATATACTCGGTCATATCGATTCGCACCATGTTGCGCTCATCGTCAAACAGGGCCTGTGCCAGTGCTTGGCCAGCTCAGTCTTGCCAACGCCGGTGGGGCCGAGGAACAGGAAGCTGCCGATGGGGCGGTTGGGGTTGGCGATACCGGCGCGGCTGCGCAGGATGGCCTCGCTCACCTTGGTCACAGCCTCGTCCTGACCGATGACCCGCTGGTGCAGCACATCGTCCAGATGCAGCAGCTTCTCGCGCTCACCCTCCACCAGTTTCTCCACCGGGATGCCGGTCCAGCGGGCCACGATGCGGGCGATCTCCTCATCGGTCACGCGGTCACGCAGCAGGCTGTCCTCCTTCTTGGCGGCGGCGATCTTCTCTTCCTCTTCCAGCTGTTTCTGCAGCTGGGGCAGCTTGCCGTATTTCAGCTCAGCAGCCTTGTTCAGGTCGTACTCGCGCTGAGCCTTTTCATGTCGGCATTGGTCTGCTCGATCTGCTCACGCAGGGATTGCACCTTGCCGATGGCGTTCTTCTCGTTCTCCCACTTTGCCTTCATGCTGCGGAACTTGTCCTGCAGCTCGGCCAGCTCCTTTTCCAGATCCTTCAGGCGGCTCTGGCTCAGGGCATCGGTCTCCTTTTTCAGGCTCACCTGCTCGATCTGCAGCTGGGTGATGCGGTGGGCCAGATCGTCCATCTCGCTGGGCATACTGTCCATCTCGGTCTTGATCATGGCGCAGGCTTCATCCACAAGGTCGATGGCCTTATCCGGCAGGAAACGATCCGTGATATAGCGGTCGGAAAGGGTGGCAGCGGCGATCAGGGCGCTGTCGTTGATCTTCACGCCGTGGAACACCTCGTAGCGTTCCTTCAGGCGCGCAGGATGGAGATCGTGTCCTCCACGGTGGGCTCATCCACCTGTACCGGCTGGAAGCGGCGCTCCAGAGCGGGGTCTTTCTCGATATACTGGCGGTACTCGTCCAGCGTGGTGGCACCGATGCAGTGCAGCTCGCCCCGGGCCAGCATGGGCTTGAGCAGGTTGCCTGCGTCCATGGCACCATCGGTCTTGCCGGCACCCACGATGGTGTGCAGCTCATCGATGAAGAGGATGATCTTGCCCTCGCTCTTCTTCACCTCGTTCAGCACGCTCTTCAGGCGCTCCTCGAACTCGCCGCGGTACTTTGCACCGGCCACCAGAGCGCCCATGTCCAGACTGAACACGATGCGGTCCTCAGGTTTTCGGGCACATCGCCGCGCACGATCCGCTGTGCAAGGCCCTCTGCAATGGCGGTTTTGCCAACGCCGGGCTCACCGATCAGGCAGGGGTTGTTCTTGGTCTTACGGGACAGGATGCGGATCACGTTGCGGATCTCCTGATCACGGCCGATGACGGGGTCCAGCTTCTGCTTGCGGGCAAGATCTACCAGATCCTGACCATACTTCTGCAGGGCGTTGTAGGTCTCCTCGGGATTGTCGTTGGTGACGCGCTGGTTGCCGCGACTGCTGTGAGCTGCTGCAGGAACTTATCTTTCGTGATGCTGAACGCACGGAACAACTCGGTGGTGTTCTGGGTCTGCTCGTCCAGCAGACCAAGGAACACATGCTCCACGCTGATATAGTCGTCCTTCATGGCCTTGGCTTCTCGGGCGGCGGCGCTGAGCACCTTATCGGCAGCCTGCGAGATATAGACCTTGTCGGGGTCACGGCCGGAGCCGGAGACCCGGGGCAGAGCCGAAAGCTTTTCGGCCACGGCGGCAGCAAAACTACCGGGGTCAACATTCAGCTTCTGCAGCAGCTGCGGGATCAGGCCCTGCTCCTGCGAAGCGAGGGCGTGCAGCAGATGTTCAGGTTCCAATTGATTGTGCTGGTACTCCACAGCCAGCTGCTGCGCTGCCTGCAGAGCTTCCAGCGTTTTCTGTGTATATTGATTGGTATTCATAAAGTCAAGCCTCCATTCATACCGGAAGGTTTATTTTAGCGGACACGATATCCATCTGCTAAAAGCCCGGTGCAGAGATGCTGCCGAACGGGAAGCAGCGGCTATTCTTCAGTTGTTTCACGGTTTCAAGCACCTCCTGCCGAACTGGTTTTACTTGTTTTAGCACTCTATCTGTTCGACTGCTAAAACTATACTCCTGTTTTCCCACTTTGTCAATAGGGTTCATAAAAAGTTTGCAAATAGGAAAAAAGCGCTGCGGGGGCTAAAAAAGACCACCGCACAACGTTTGTGCGGTGGTCTTGCCTTTTTATATAAAGATATCAGCCCTGCTTTTTCCAGCGGCGCATCACGCCCATGCCCAGCGCATAGGGGCCGGTGTGCACGGCAATGGTGCAGCCGATCTGCAACAGGCCCACTTCGCACTGTGCGCCGGGGTACTTTGCACGCAGGCCGCGCGGGTCTGCATCCACAGGCGCTTGCCTTCCTCTTCGTCGTAGCCGTAGCCTACGGTGATGCGGTAGTCGTCCGGGGTGCCGCCGTGGGCATCCAGATAGTTCATCAGCTGTTCCAGCGCTTTTTCAAAGCTCTTCTGTCGGCCGCGTGCCACACCGCCGGAGAAGATCTCGCCATCTTTGAACAGGATCATCGGCTTGATGCCCAGCATGTTGGCTGCACGGCCCGTCACCTTGCCGATGCGGCCGCCCTTAATGAGATAGTCCAGATTGCCTACCGTGAAGAAGATCTGTTGGTAGCTTTCTCTGCTTCCAGCCATGTCACAGTCTCGTCCAGCGTGCAGCCTGCGTCCCGCATGGCCACGGCGTTTTCCACCATGGTGGACTCGGTAACGGTAGCCGCCGCGCTGTCAATGACCTCAATGCGGGCATCGGGGAAATCTTCCAGCACCAGATCCCGGGCATTGCGGGCGCTGCCCACACAGCCGCTCATCTTGCTGGTGAACACCAGACACAGCACATCCCGGCCAGCAGCAGCATGGGCACGGAATGCCTGCTCAAAGTCCTCAATGGAGCAAGGCTGGTTTTGGGGTAGGCCGAAGGGTTGTCCACCATGAACTGGTAGAAGTCCCGCACGGCGATCTCCTTGCCTTCTTTGCGGTAGTGCTCGCCGTCCAGCGAGACATAGAAGGGCACGACCTCGATTTGGAGCTGTTTGGCAGTGTCCAGCGTCAGGTCGCATGCGCTGTCGGTAATGATATCAAACATCTGTGACGCTTCCTTTTCTGAATCATTCAGGAGCTTTGCAGGGGATCATACGTGGTGGATATAAGCCTCACGCTCGGCACCCACAGAGATGTAGGTGATCTTGCAGCCGACAGCCTTTTCCAGATATTCCACGTAATCGCGTGCTTCCTTGGGCAGGTCTTCCCACTTGCGGGCTGCGGTGATATCACAGTGCCAGCCGGGCAGGTACTCCACCACGGGCTGTGCGGTGTCCAGAGCTTCGCCCATGGGGAAGCGGGTGGTGGTGCTGCCATCGGTCAGCTTGTAGGCAGTGACCATGGGGATCTTTTCCATGTAGTCCAGCACGTCCAGCAGGGTCAGAGCAACTTCATCGCAGCCTGGCAGAACACGCCGTAGCGGCTTGCCACCAGATCGATGGGGCCAACGCGGCGGGGACGGCCGGTGGCTGCACCGTACTCGTGGCCAGCCTCACGCAGGTCGTGCTTTTCCTCTTCGGTCATAGCCAGCTCGGCAGTGAAGGGGCCGTCACCCACGCAGGAGGAGTAAGCCTTCATGACGCCGATGGAGTTGTGCAGCTTGTGGCCCGGGATGCCTGCGCCGATGGGAGCGTAGGCACCGATGACGTTGGAAGAGGTGGTATAGGGGTAAATGCCGAAATCGATGTCGCGCAGAGCGCCCAGCTGAGCCTCGAACAGGACCTTCTTGCCTGCAGCGTCTGCATCGGCCAGATACTGGCCCACATCGCAGATGTAATCCTTGAAGATGGCGGCATACTTTTCGAGCCATGCCCACATCTCATCCACGCTGATGGGAGCTGCGTTGTAGCTGCCCTCCATGACCAGATTCTTGGAATCCACCATGGTGACCAGGCGCTTCTTCACAGCGTCGTCCAGATGCAGCAGGTCGCCCATGCGCAGGGTCTTCTTCATGTACTTGTCGCCGTAAGCGTAGGCAATGCCGCGCTTGGTGGAGCCGAACTGTGCGCCGGTCTTGGACAGACGTGCTTCTTCCAGACCGTCCTGCTCCACATGGTAGGGCATGGTGATGGTTGCACGGTCGGAGATCTTCAGGTTTGCCGGGCTGATCTCAACGCCCTGCTCCCGCAGCTTGTTGATCTCGCCGTCCAGATGATGCGGGTCGATGACCATGCCGTTGCCCATAACGCAGACCACGTTCGGACGCAGGATGCCGGAGGGCAGCAAATTCAGCACGAACTTGCCGCGCTCGTTCTTGACCGTGTGACCGGCGTTGTTGCCGCCCTGATAACGTGCAACGATGTCATACTCCTGGCTGATGAGGTCGACCATGCGGCCCTTGCCTTCATCGCCCCAGTTGATACCCGTAATTGCAGTAAGCATAATAAATGACCTCTTTATCATTTTTTCAAAAGACAGCCTTTTCCGTGCACCTTGCCCGGGATACGCCACCTTGGGAAAACACATCAGCAGGCATACACAAAGCACATACCAATGCAAGTATAGTATAGCACAGATCGCCGTGCAAAAAAGAAGGAAACGACAAGCTTTTGGCTTGCGTTTTCCTTCCAACAAAGTGTGCGCAAAATTGTGCGTTCAGCTGCGGGGGTTCTCAAGGTCGGCACGGCGGGTCACCTTGTGGATGGTGCCGTCCGGCTCCTGAATGGAGGTGTTGGCCAGCTGTGCGCGCAGGCTGGCCTTCATGTCGTCGATGTATTCGCGGCGCAGGGCCTGCTGCTCTGCCTTTTCGGCCTCGGTCAGGCCGGTGGTCTTGCTCTTTTTTGCCAGCTCGTTGATGCGGGCGATCTTTTCCTGTGTCATGGTGCCTCCTGTATTTTCAAGCGGAATATGTTATAATAAGAAAGCAAACCCTCTCAGTCATTGCTGTGCAATGCCAGCTCCCCCGAAAGGGCGAGCTTTTTAAGGAATTTTCTCAATCAGTATAGCAAAGGATGATAAAAATGGCAACTCAATTGAATTTTGCACAGCAGATGGATGCCGTGCTCAAAACGCTGGACGGCACCCGGCCGCGCCTTTTGCTCCACGCCTGCTGCGGCCCCTGCTCCAGCGCAGTGCTGGAACAGCTGTGCCAGTATTTTGAGATCACAGTGCTTTACTATAACCCCAATACATGGCCTGCAGAGGAATACTACCGCCGCGGCGAAGAGCTGAAGAAGTTCGTGGCAGCAGCCCATCCTCTGGGCGTGACCGTGGTGGAGGATCACTACGACCCGCAGGAGTTCTACTCTGCTGTCACCGGCCTTGAAAACGAGCCGGAGCGGGGCAGCCGGTGTACAGTCTGCTACCGGCTGCGGATGCGCCGGGCGGCGCAATACGCCAGTGAGAACGGCTTCGACTGGTTCACCACCACACTGTCCATCAGCCCGCATAAAGATGCCAAGCGCATCAATGCCATCGGGCAGGAGCTGGAAGCCGAGTTCGGCGTAAAGCATCTGCCCTCAGACTTCAAAAAGCACAACGGCTATCTGCGCAGCCTGCAGCTTTCGGAGGAATACGGCCTGTACCGGCAGGATTACTGCGGGTGCGAGTTCAGCGCGAAGGCCAGAGGCATTGAGAAATAACCCTCTCAGTCATTGCTTCGCAATGCCAGCTCCCCCGAGAGGGGAGCTTTTTCTACTTCCCAACGGTTATTTTCTTTACTGAAAAGAGAATACCAAACGGTTTTAGCACATAAAAGCTCCCCCCTTCGGGGGAGCTGGCGCGATAGCGCCTGAGAGGGTTTATTCCTCCGGCAATCTAGCTACCAGCAGGGTGAAAATAATCAGCCCCACGCAGGGCACGATGTTGGAAGCCATACCAGCGGCAAGGCCAGCCTTTTCGGCTACGATGCCAATGATCCACGGCATGAGGATGGCACCGCTGGATGCCACCGGCAGCATGATGCCCATGCTGGTCACGCTGGTCATGCGGCCCGCGCTGGCCACAGCGGTGGGGTTCAGGCCCGCCATGGAGAACGCAAACGCAAACAGCAGCACGATGGCCATGCCCTGCGTGTGGGCCATGACCAGCAGCACATAAAAGATCGTACACAGCACGCTCATGCCCACCATGGCCTTGCGCGGGTTCTTGAACGGGAACACGAATGCGATCAGCAGACGGGCCACCAGCGTGGCACCCCACATGACCGTGACGGTGTAAGCCGCCAGTGTGCCCGCAATGATGCCGCTGCCCTTGAAGTAAGTGACCATCCAGCCGTTGACGCTCTGCTCTGCAGCGTTCTGGAAGAACAAAAGGCCTGTCAGCATCCAGAACCGTGCCGAACGCAGAAAGCTCCAGTCAATGGCCTGCTTTTCCTTGGCATTCTTGGCCCTGCCGCCGCCCAGCGGGGTAAAGGCATATACCAGCCACAGCACAAGTCCCAGTGCCGCCAGCAGGAACACCGCCAGCTCAGTGCTCACCTTCGCCGCTGCCGCAATGAGGAAGGGGCACAGCAGCGCACCGCAGGCGTAGCAGCTGTGCATCAGGTTCATGCCGCGGGTGCGGTCGGCAGAGTGATCGCTGACCAGAATGGTGCAGGTGTTGATAACACTGCCCTTGGCAATGCCCACCACAAAGAAAGCCACTGCCAGCAGGATCTCTACACCGGTCAGGCCCATGATGCCGTAGCCCACCGCATAGCCGATGGTGAGCAGCAGCACACTGGGCTTCATGCCCAGTACACTGGGCAGCATACCGATGAGCAGGCCTGCCAGCAGATTACCCACACTCATAAGTGAGAGCAGGGTGCCGGTCGTGCCGTAGGCAAAGCCGTAGCGCTCCTGCAGCAGGCTGACCACCACGCCCGCACTGATGGCACAGATGCCACTGAAGAAGAAAGTAAGAAAGCCTGTATTCCGCAGGCGTGCAGACTGTTGTTCCATAATCGTCCTCTTTCTGTGAAAATATCCTCCTTCTATTTAACCATAATTCCGCATCATTGCAACCGGATTTTCTTACAAAAAGTTGCAAAAAGCCCGCCGGGTTCGGACGATTTAAAATGCCCTCCGCTTGCGCTCTGGGCATCTTCAGCGGAAAATTCATTTTTAATTTCGCGTTTGGAGCGACCGCATTTGCACAGCAATGAAAGCCCCAGTGGGGCTTTCAAGCGGCAGAGCGGTCTGCGTAAGCAGATGGAGGGGCGTTGCCCCGACAAGCTCTGCGGAGCGCTCCAAACGCTTTTTCACGAGAGGGGCTGTGACTGGAAAATGCATCTCATCTCTGCGACCTTTCTTGTGAAAATGGTAGAACGGAACGCCCGCAGGCGTTCCGTTCTACCGAAATCCAGAAGAATATTTCCTTGAATTATGCCCAGAGCAACGCAGAGGGCATTTCCAATCATTTTCTATGCAAAAAGCCCGCCGGGCATCGCTGCACGGCGGGCTTTGGTTTACAGTTTACTCTGCCTTGGTCTCGGGCTTTGCCTCAACCTTGGCTTCCGGCTTTGCTGCGGGAGCAGCAGCGGGAGCGGCGGGCTTCACCACGGGCTTCGGGGGATTGGGGTCATCCTTCAGCGGGAAGAGGATGATGTGCTTGGGGCACTTCTGGGCACACATGCCGCAGCCCTTGCACTTGTCATAGTCGATGCGGGCCACGCCGTCCACCACGTGGATAGCGTCGAACTTACAGGTGCGCTCGCACATACCGCAGGCAATGCAGGAGGTGGTGCAGGCCTTCATGGCCACAGGACCCTTGTCCTTGTTGGAGCACATGACCACCGGCTTGCGCGGGCCGCCCACGTCGATCATGATGACCTGCTTGGGGCAGATGTTTGCGCAGGCACCGCAGCCGGTGCACTTGTCCTTGTCCACCTTGGCAACACCGTCCACAATGTGGATGGCATCGAACTTACACACCTTGGTGCAGTCGCCCAGACCAACGCAGGCAAAGGAGCAGGTCTTGGGGCCGCCGTACAGTGCAGCAGCGGCTGCACAGGTCTGGATGCCCTTGTAATCATAAGCAGGCTTGCAGTGCTCGGAATTGCCCTGACACTGGACAACAGCCTTCTTTTCCACAGCGCTGGCCGTGCCGCCCATGATCTTGGCAATGGCAGCGGCAGCCTTAGGGCCGCCGGGTGCGCACTTGTCGCAGGGCACGCCGTCCATGACCACAGCCTTTGCGTAGTCCGCACAGCCTGCGTAGCCGCAGCCGCCGCAGTTTGCACCGGCAAGGCAGTTGGTAACTTCTTCAATGCGGGGGTCTTCCTCCACCGCCATGAACTTGGACGCTGCGACCAGAACGATCGCGCCGACTGCGCCCACGATGGTACACAGGATAACAGCAGATACAATATTCATAATCCTGTTCCTCCCTTACAGCGTGACATTGAACAGGTTTTCGACGATGCCGCCGAAGCCCATGAAGGACAGGCTGGTGATTGCTGCTGCGATCAGGGTGATGGGCAGGCCCTTGAAGGGTGCCGGGGGATCGCAGGCTTCCACGCGCTTGCGCACGCCGCTGAACATGACCATGGCCAGCATGAAGCCGCAGCCTGCGCCGATGGCACAGACCAGAGCCTCAATGTAAGCAACACCGAAGCCCATAGCAGCCACATCTGCGCCGTAGTCGCCCACGACCAGAATGGTGACAGCCAGAACACAGCAGTTGGTGGTGATCAGGGGCAGATAAACGCCCAGAGAGTTATACAGTGCAACCACGTACTTCTTGAGGAAGATCTCGATGAACTGCACCAGAACAGCAATGACCAGAATGAACACGATGGTCTGCAGGTAGCTCAGACCAGCCGGGTCCAGAATGAAGATCTGGATGGGGAAGGTAACGGCCGTTGCCATGAACATGACGAAGATGACGGCGCCGGACATACCAACCGCAGAATCCAGCTTTTTGGAAACGCCCAGGAACGGGCAGATACCGTAGAACTTCACCAGCACGTAGTTGTTGACCAGGATCATGCTGAAGAAGATCGCAGCGAGTTTTACTAACATCTTATTCTGCCTCCTTCTTCAGGTTATCAAGGTCGCAGCAGCTCTTGCGCTCGATGCGGGCATCCAGCTTGCCTTCCAGCCACACACAGCCGGCCATCAACAGGCCAAAGCAGAAGAATGCGCCGGGAGCCTGCGTCATGATGGAGACCTTGGCAACGCTTTCCGGGATCACCTGGAAGCCCAGCCATGTGCCGCTGCCCAGGATCTCACGGATGGATGCCATCAGGGTAGCGGTGAGGGTGTAGCCAACGCCCATGCCCACGCCGTCCAGTGCGGAGTCCACGATGCTGTTCTTGCAGGCGAACATCTCGCACGGCCCAGAATGATACAGTTGACAACGATCAGGGGCAGGAACACACCCAGAGCGTTGTACAGGCTTTCCATGTAAGCCTGCATGAACATCTGAACGATGGTCACGAAGCTTGCGATAATGACGATGTAGCAGGGCAGATGCACCTTGCCGGGGATCACCTTGCGCAGCAGGGAGATCATGATATTGGAGCACACCAGACGAAGGTGAAGGCGGCACCCATGCCCAGAGCGCTGGAAACTGCAGTGGTAACTGCCAGAATGGAGCAGGTACCCAGAACCAGACGCAGAACGGGGTTTTCTTTGATAATGCCGTTGGTAAGGATGCTTACCTTGGACTTATTTTCTTGTGCCATTTCTTACCAACCTCCTTTACGCCAGCTCGTTGTAGCAGTTGACACAGTCATTGATGGCAGCAAACAGTGCGGTGGAGGAGATGGTTGCGCCGCTGTAGGCGTCGTAATCCTGATTCATCACAATGTTCTGGGTGCCGTCCATGCCGTCGAACTGCGCCAGGAAGTCGTCACTGCTCACGTTGGAGCCGATGCCCTTGGTCTGGGTGGAAGCGTCCACCCAGATGCCGGTCTCGGCACCATTGGCATCAAAGCCCATGATAACGGTCAGGATACCGCCGTCAAAGCCCTTTTCCTCAGCCTTGATGGCAGTGCTGCCGTCCGGAGCTTTGACCACGCCGGTGATGCCGGCGGTGGTGTAATCGGTCACTTCTTCCAGCTCGCTGGCATCCGAAACGGAGGGCAGCACGCCGACATAAGCGGCCAGAGTGGTGCGCTTGGTGTTCTCGGCAATGACCGGGGCGGTCATACCGTTCACCAGTGCCAGCAGCAGGCTGGCGATCAGGGAGATAACGCTCAGCACAACAATGGGCTTGATGGTGCTCTCCCAGTTGGAAGACTTACTCATTTGCCAGCACCCTCCTTTGCTTTCTTTGCAGGCTTGATGTAGCCATACGGGGTCTGACGGGTCAGATCGTTGATGTAGGGGACCCACAGGTTCATGAACAGCAGTGCGAAGGACACGCCCTCGGTGTAGCTGCCCCAGTAACGGATGGCAAAGGTGACGATGCCCAGTGCCACGCCGTACACCAGCTTGCCCTTCAGGGTGAAGGGGCTGGTAACGTAGTCGGTAGCCATGAACACGGCACCGAACAGCAGGCCGCCGCTCAGCACGGCAACCAGAGCCTCGTGCATACTGTGGGTAGCAATGAGGTAGAACACGAACATGCTGCCGACGTAAGAAGCCGGGATGGCGATGCTGATGGTCTTGGTGGCCACCAGATAAATCAGGCCCAGCACGATGGCCAGTGCGCAGGTCTCGCCCAGCACACCGCCGTGGATGCCCATGAACAGATCCAGCAGGCTCAGCTTGGACTTATCGGCCACAGCCAGCGGGGTAGCGCTGGACAGCTGATCCACCGCTGCATCCGGGAACACCCACTTGTTCATGGAACCGGCAAAGCTGATGAACAGCACGATACGGCCCACCAGAGCGGGGTTGGCAAAGTTCATGCCGATGCCGCCGAACAGCTGCTTGACGATGACGATGGCCACCAGATCACCGATGATGAGCTGGCCGATGGGCATGCCCACGGGCACGTTCATGGCCAGAATGATGCCGGTGACGACGGCGGACAGGTCGCTGATGGGGTTGGGCTTCTTGAGCAGCTTGCAGTACAGCCACTCAAAAACCACACAGGCCACCACGGACACGGCTGTTACCAGCAGTGCACGCATACCAAAAATGATGGCAGAGGCCACCACGCAGGGGCACAGGGCGACGATCACGTTGGCCATCAGGCTCTGGGTGGTCTCTTCGCTGCGCACATGCGGGGAAGCCGAAACAATAAGCTTCGTATCCATTACTTATTGCCTCCTTTTTTGATTTCACCAAGGTAGAACGCCTTTGCCAGACTCATCATCTGGGTAACAGGGCGCTTTGCCGGGCAGACGAAAGAGCAGCTGCCGCAGTTGAAGCAGTAGTCTGCATGCAGCTTGCCCAGCTCCTGCACATCGCGTGCAGCGTATGCCTGATTGACCTCCACAGGCTCCAGACCCATGGGGCAGTACTCCACGCAGCGGCCGCAGCGGATGCAGGGATTCACCGGTGCAGGCTCTGCAGCGGCCTTGCTCAGGAAGATCAGGCCGGAGGTGGTCTTGGTGGTGGGGTAGCTCAGGTTCTCCACAGCGGGGCCCATCATGGCACCGCCGGCAACCACTTTGCCCAGCTCGCCCTTGACACCCGCAAAATCAATGATGTCCTGATAGGCAGTGCCCACGGGGACAACGATGTTCTGGGGCTTTGCGCAGGCGTCGCCGTCCACGGTGATGGTGCGCTCGACCACCGGCATACCGGTAGCCAGATACTTGCCAAGGGTGGAGACGCTGGTCACGTTCATGACGATGGCGCCGGCATCTGCGGGCAGACCGCCGTGGGGCACTTCGCGGCCCAGACACTTTTCAATGAGGATCAGCTCTGCGCCGGTGCCGTAGACACTGGGCAGGGGCTTGACCTCGATGGTGCTGTCGCCATTGGTCTTTTTGCACAGCAGGTCGATGCACTCGGGCTTGTTGTTCTCAATGCCGATGACGCACTTCGGGATGCCGGTGTACTGCAGCACGGCCTTGATGCCGCGGATGATATCATCGCTGCAGTTCAGCATCTCCTGCGTATCGCTGGTCAGCCACACTTCACACTCGGAAGCGTTGATCAGCAGGGTATCCACCTGCTGCTTGGGCTGCAGCTTTACGTCGGTCGGGAAGCCTGCGCCGCCCAGACCGACCAGGCCGCACTCACGCACAGCCTTGAGGAAGCTGGCCTTATCGGTCACTTCCGGTGCTTGACAGCCGGGTCCACGGTCTGTTTGCCATCGGTCTTGATGACGACAGAGTCGCACATGCGGCCATTGGACAGACGGAAGGGCTCCACTGCGGCAACCGTGCCGGAGACACTGGAGTGGATGTTTGCAGAGACGAAGCCGCCAGCCTCGCCGATCTTTGTGCCAACGAACACCTCGTCGCCCTTTTTGACCAGAGCTTTGGCGGGAGCGCCGATATGCTGGCTCATGAGGATGCGTACCTGCGCGGGCAGAGGCATCGGGATCGGTTTGCTTGCAGCAGTTGCCTTGTCATGCGGCGTATGCGCGCCAAGCGCCGCACGTTTCAGCTTGTTCAACATGGAATTCAAATCCCCCATTCTGCTTGAATTGCCGCCCCCACGCCCATGCAGGCGCACTGGTACAGGGACAGCAGCTGCTTAACATGTTTATTGTATCATTTTGGCGTGGGAAGTCAACGACAATGGCACAAAAATGATGTATTTTCCTGAACTTCTTTTCATTTTTTCGTGGTTATATATAACTAACCACCGTATTTTTCTTCCTGTATCCGGTGTTTGCCTTTGTATGCGGATTATGCTATACTAAGGGCAACCAAAAACTGCGGAACGTCCCCCGCTCCGCGCCAGACTTACCAAGGAGGCTTGAAACGATGAAGGTTCTCAAAGCACTGCTCGCCGTCCTCACTGCTCTGGCGGTGGCCCTGACCGCCGCGCTGCTGTTCATTCAGGATAAGAATGCACCCCGTTATATCCAGATCTACGAGAACGAGCAGTAACACCCGTCTTGCACAAAAAGCATCCCCCCAGCTGAACGGCAACGCCGCCCGGGCTGGGGGATGTGTTGTTTTATGGCATACAAAAAACACCGCCGGGTCTCCCTCAGCGGTGTTTTTAAGCAAAATATTCCTTTTAGTAATCTTTTTCGCAGCCCAGCAGGTATTTCATGTGCTCAAAGGTGCGGTCATGTCCAAGGTCGCGCACCATTTTCAGCAGCTCTTCCAGCAGGGCACGGGTCTCCGGGTGGAGCAGGTAGTGGGTCTTGCTGCGCTCGTAGTATTCCCACGGGGAAGCATCGGTGTACTTGTCGCCCAGATAGATCTGGCTTGCGGCCACGCGGTCGCACACCATTTCGCACACATAGCGCAGGGGCATCTTCATGCCGGCAAGGCCCACCTTCCGGGTGCTGTAGTCGATCCAGTATTCCAGATGGTGCTTGTTGCGGCCCTTGTGGTGCAGCCACGCGGAGGAATAGCCCCGCGCCAGACGTTCCGCTTCGTTGGGGCTGTGGTCACCCTGATAATAGATGCAGCCCGGAATGAACTCGGTAGGGCTGTACTTGCTCAGGTCGTGGGCAAGGCCCTGCTCATAGAGCCCGCAGGCAAAGCAGTATTTCATCACCAGCAGCTTATGCCGGGTGATGGTTTCAAATGGCCCTTGATGTTCATTTGGTGCTCCTCCTAATAACCCTCTCAGCCATCGCTGCGCGATGTCAGCTCCCCCGAAGGGGGAGCTTTTTCCCTGCGAATCGGCAAGTTTTTCCTGCAAACAGAAGGTTTTCTTTTCCTCCACAGCGCATAAAGCTCCCCCTTCGGGGGAGCTGGCGCGATAGCGCCTGAGAGGGTTCATCCCCTCCACTGCACCGTGATACGTCCCTCTTTCAGCCCGCGCAGATCATTGCTTTCGGAAAAATCCTCCCGGTCCATGGTCAGGTTGGGGTTGTAGTAGGGGTCGTGCAGGATGTTCGCCTTGCCGTGCACGGCATACAGCCGCTGCTGCTCGGCGGCAAAGCGCCGGGCTTTCACCGGGTCTTTTTTTCGTCGCCGCCGCGGCTCTTGCTCTCGTAATGGGTCAGCTGAGCATAGGGTGTCCACGCAATGCGGTATCCTGCATCCCGCACTCGCAGGCAGAAATCCACATCGTTGAAGGCCACCGCAAAGGCTTCGTCCAGACCGCCCACTTCGTCCCACACGCTGGTCTTTACCAGCAGGCAGGCACCGGTGACGGCGGAAAAGTCCTGCACCGTTGCAGCGCGGAACATGTAGCCGCTGCCGCCCGCCTTGCGGTATTTGTGGCTGTGGCCCGCATAGCCGCCAAGGCCGGTCACAACGCCCGCATGCTGCAACGTCTCGTCCGGGTAAAAAAGCTCTGCGCCGCAGATGGCCGCGCCGCCGGGGTGAGCACACTGCCGCAAAAGCTCCGTGAGCCAATCCGCATTGCGCACCTCCACGTCGTTGTTCAGCAGCAGCAGGTAATCCCCGCTGGCGTACTGCCGGCCAAAGTTGTTGATGCCGGAAAAGTTGAAGCCCTTCTGCAGGTAGTTGACCACCTGCAGGCCGTCGTAGCGCTGCCGGGCTTCCTTATAATAGGTAAAGGTGGCCGGGTCGGTGGAGTTGTTCTCGATGACGATAACCTCAAAGTTCTCCCAGCTGGTTTTGGTCCAGATGCTGTGCAGGCACTTTTCCAGATCGTCGGTGTGGTCCTTGTTCGGGATGAGGATGCTTACCTTCGGGTCGCCCACAATATCCCACTTCACCCGGTAGGTACTGGGGAACAGGCCATCCTCCACGGTGCCGGTGCGCCCGGTGCGGGCCAGATGGTCGGCCAGCGCCTTTTTGGCTGCTGCCGCCACATAGGGCTTGGCATCGGTGCCGCCGGAGGTGGAGCCTGCGTGCACCCGCCAGTAGTACAGCACCTGCGGTACATGGGCCGCGCCGCCGGTCTTTTCCACAAGGCGCAGGAACAAATCGTGATCCTGACTGCCGTCGCACTCCGGCCGCTCCCCGCCGATCTCATCCCACAGCGCCTTTTGGAACACCGCCAAGTGGCAGATGTAGTTGCAGCACAGCAGGTAGTCCGGGGCGTAATCCGGCTTGAAGTGGGCCACCATGGGCCGCTGGATGCTCTTGGAAAAGAGTGCTTCATCGCTGTAGAGGAAGCGTCCGGCTCGCCCTGCGCCCGCAGCTGCAGAATGGCTTTGCCCATGGTGTACATGGCGTGGGGCGCAAGGATATCATCGTGGTCGGCAAGGGCCAGATATTCCCCTGTGGCAAGCTCTGCCGCAGCATTGGTGTTGGCCGCAATGCCCTTGTTTTCGATCTTTTTGTATACGATGCGTTGATTCTTTGTCTGATATTCCTCCACGATGCGCTTCACATCGGCATGTTCTGCATCGGAAGCATCCGCAAGGCAGAGCTGACCGTTGGGGGCCGTCTGGTTCACAAAGGAATCCAGAAATTCCCGCAGGTATTTTTCCGGTGTATTATACAGCGGAGTCAGGATGCTGATGGTGGGCAGGCCGCAGTCTGCCGCCGTTTTGCCGGCCATTTCGGCCCGCTGGGCTTCCAGCACCTTTTTGGCGGGCAGATAGCGGGCACGCTTGCCAAAGCAGCGGCGCTTGACAAAGCCCGCGCCCCGTTTGAGCATGGTGGGCAGGCCCTCGTCCTTCGTCAGCTGCACCGCATAGCCTGCCAGTTCTCTGGCACGTTTCAGTCGTACATTCATATCAGGCCTCGCCGCGCTGCGTTGCCTTGTAGGCCGCGCAAACCGTTGCCGTATCGCCGTTCATTTTCAGGTGGCCGTGGCTCAGCCATGCCACCTTGCTGCACATGCGCTCGATCTGCTCAATGGAGTGAGACACCAGAATGACCGTGGTGCCGCCCGCCATCAGCTCCTGCATCCGCTTTTCGCACTTCTGCTGGAACAGGAAATCGCCCACCGAAAGCACCTCGTCCGCAATGAGGATATCGGGCTTGGTGATGGTGGCAATGGCAAAGCCGATGCGGGCCACCATGCCGGAGGAGTAGTTCTTGAGCGGCACATCCAGAAAGTTCTGCAGCTCGCTGAACTCCACGATCTCATCAAACTTTTCGTCCAGATACTTGGGCGAGAAGCCCAGCACCGTGCCGTTCAGATAGATGTTCTCGCGGGCAGTCAGGTCCATATCAAAGCCCGCGCCAGCTCGATGAGCGGGGCGATGGAGCCGCGGACCGTCACCTTGCCCTTGCTGGGCTTGTACACGCCCGCAATGGTCTTGAGCAGGGTGGACTTGCCCGAGCCGTTCAGACCCACAAGGCCGTAGAAATCACCGGGCATGATGTCCAGACTCACGTCCTTGAGGGCGTAAAATTCATCGTACTGCAGGCGGCCCTGCACCATGGCCAGAAAATACTCTTTCAGGCTCTCATGCTTTTCCTTGGAGAGGTTGAAGCACATGGAAACATTGTCCACTTTGATGATCGGTTCCATTGTTCTTCCTCCTTAAATATGCAGCACAAAGCGGTCCTGCGTTTTGCGGAACACCCACACGCCCACCAGCATGGAGAGCACGGCGCAGCAGCCGCACACCGCGAACATGTTGAAATCCAGCGGGATGCCCCACATCACGGTACGGCGGAAGCTGTGATGTACCAGTACATGGGATTCAGCTTGATGATCTGCTGCATGTTGAACCCGCCGATGGAAAAGGTCATCTGGGTGGGGTCGAGAAGATGGCGGAAAAATACAGCAATGCGGTGATGAACACGCTCCAGATGTGCATGATATCCCGGAAGAACACGGTAGCCGCTGCCAGAAGCAGGCCCACGCCCAGACTGAAGAAGAACAGCGTCACCAGCGGGTAGACTGCCTCAATGAGGGTCAGGTGGAAGGGTGCACCGGTAAAGATCATGACCAGCAGCAGCGCCACAAAGCTGAACACGCAGTTCACCATGGCAAAGCAGCACTTTTCCAGCGGGAAGATATACTTGGGGATATACACCTTTTTGAGCAGGGGCGCAGCGCCCAGCACACTGCTCATGCCGGTGGAGGTGGCCTCGTTGAAGAAGTTGAACAGCAGCTGGCCGCACATCAGGAACACGGCAAAGTTGTCGATGCCGCTGCCGCGCATGTCCATCAGACTGCTGAACACGGCCCAGTACACAAGGCACATGAGCAGCGGGTTCAGAACGCTCCACACCACGCCCAGCACGCTGCGGCGGTATTTGAGCTTGAAGTCACGGCTGACGAGGTTCCACAGCAGATAGCGGTAGCACCAGAAGCCGTTCCACATTGCTTTGAATTTTGCCACAGGCGATCACCACTTTTCAAAATATTCAAACTTCTGTGCAGCAAAGGGCTCGTGCAGCTTGTCCTTTGCGCTGGTCTTGTGCTCGCAGCCGCAGTCCGGCCACTGCACGTTCACGGTGGGGTCATCGTAAGGGATGCCGCCCTCGCTGGTGGGGTCGTACACATCGGTGCACTTGTAGCAGAACTCTGCCACATCGCTCAGCACCAGAAAACCGTGTGCAAAGCCTCCGGGATGTAGAACATCTTCTTGTTCTCCTCGGAAAGGGTCACGCCCACCCACTTACCGAAGGTGGCGCTGTGGGGGCGGCAGTCCACGGCCACATCGAACACCTCGCCCTTGGTCACGCGCACCAGCTTGCCCTGCGTGTGCTCCTTCTGGAAGTGCAGGCCGCGCAGCACGCCGCGGGTGGAGCGGCTCTGGTTGTCCTGCACGAATTCCTTATCGATGCCGGCTTCGGCAAACTGATCCTTCTGATAGGTCTCCATAAAATAGCCGCGGTCGTCGCCGAACACCTGCGGCTCAATGACCACAACACCGGGGATCTCGGTCTGAGTAAACGTAAACTTGCCCATATTTTGTACCTCTCTTTTGTGAAGCATGTTTGTTTTATCTGGAAAAGTCTGTTCGACGCAGGCTTTTGCACTTATTTGCCGCGGCGGGTCTGTCCCTGTTCCGTGCGCGTTCTGCGGCGTTTCTTCCGCCAGGTGATGAACCGCACCACCAGAAAAGTCACCAGCGCTGCCGCTGCGGTGGACCCCAGCGAGATGCCCAGCAGCCAGAATGCATGGCTTTGGGGCTTTACCGCCTTGGCCGCTTCCAACTCCTGACCGGTGCTGTTCTCCAGCAGTTCAGGCAGGCCGGAAATTTCCGCATCCACACGCACGCTGGTGCTCTCCTGCTTTTCGCCGCCGTGGACGGTGTACACAGCGTACACCTCCGGGTCGGAGCCAAGGACATAGCTTTCCGGCAGTTCCAGCGTCACCTCCACATCGTCGGCAGTCAGGCCGTTGGCCAGCAGCAGCCGCACGCCGGGGTCGGAGACGGTCACGGTGCCAAGTCCCGCCGCCGCCCACCACGCTCAGCGGTGCTGTGATGCCCTGCGCGGGCAGGTCGGTGTAGCCGGTAAAGGTGCTGAACGCATAATCCAGCAGGGTGCGCATATCGTTGTATTTATCAGTGCTCAGCTCGCTCTGCATGGTCACGCAGATGAGCCGGACGCCGTTCTGCTCCGCCAGACAGGCGTAGCTGTAGCGGGCCGTGTTGGTATAGCCGAGCTTGGAGCCCTTGACCGACGTGATATGGTACCGGCTGGAGCCGATGCGCATTTTGTCCTGCTGGGAAAAGTAGCGGGTCACGGGCTGGATGTTGGTGGGGTCCATGGTGTACATCTCATTGCGGGTGAACACCTGCTCAAAGCCCGGCTGCTCCAGTGCCCAGCGCAGGATCTGCGCCATATCGTAGCAGCTGGTGTAGTGGTCCTCGTCGCTGATGCCGTGGGGGTTTGCAAAGTGGGTGTGCGCAAGGCCCAGCTCTTCTACCCGCGCATTCATCTTTGCCACGCCGTCCGCGATGGTGCCCTCTCCCACATATTCGGCCAGCAGGTTCGCGCCGTCGTTGGCACTGGCCATCTGGGTGGCATACAGCGCATCGGTCAGGGGCACTTCTTCGCCCTCGCGCAGGGCAATGTGACTGGAATCGGTGCCTGCCAGCGAGTAAACATCCTCGTGGGTCACGGTGAGCTTTATATCATCCCAGTTCCCCTGCGCCTTTTCGCAGGCAAGGCCCAGCGTCATCACCTTGGTGATGGATGCCGGGTGCAGCTCTTCGTTCATATTCTGCTGTGCCAGCACAAGGCCGGTGTCTGCATCGATGATGCAGTAAGCGCGGGTGGCACCAAGGGCAGGGCCAGCCGCCGCTGCCCCCGGCACGAACACGCAGATCATAAGCAGCACAACGCACAGCGCCGCTGTCAGTTTTTCATCTGGTTTTTCTCCATTGAGCGTTTTTCTGCCCGTCGTACTGCACCGGCAAAGCATCAGATAATAGTATACCACACTTTACCCCGCTGAAAAGCCATTCAGACGTTGTTTTGCAGCAGAACGGGCTGCAGCTGCCGCCCGGTCAGCGCAGCGTCCAGTGCAGCGGGCAGACGGGCAAAGTCCGCTTTCAGGCTGTTGGGCTTGTGGGTGGGGTCATCCTGCCCGTAGGGCACAAAATAATAGTGCTTGCGCTGGTAGAGCCGGGCCATGTTCTCCACGATGCGCCCAGGCCGTCGTTTGTGGAAACGCCCACCAGAACCGGGCACCCCACCCGCAGCAGGCTCTTTGCCGCCAGCGTCACCGGCGTATCGGAAAGCCCCGCCGCCAGCCTTGCCAGCGTGGCCCCGGTGCAGGGCGCGATCACCAGTGCACTGGCCAGCTTTTTAGGGCCAAGCGGCTCCACGGCCTGCAACGTGTCCAACACTGCATGGCCGGTAAGGGCTTCCAGCCGTTCCTGCCAGAACTGCCCGGTGCCAAAGCGGGTATCCTGCTTTGCGGCAAAGCTCATGATGGGCAGCAGCTCCCAGCCCTGTTCTGTCAGCTGCTGCGCTGCCGCAAGCGCCGCTTCCAGTGTGCAGAAGCTGCCGCACACCGCAAATGCAATGCGTCCTTTTTTCTGCGTTCTCATGTGTGTTCCTCCCGCTCCCGCAAAATGGTCAGCACGGTGCGTGCCACCGCTTCCCCAGCCGTGTCCGGCGCACAGGCGGCGGGCAGGCTGAGCGCATGGATGGCCTTGCAGCCCAGCCGCTGCGCCGCAGCAAAGTCGGTGCCGCCGGGCTTTGATGCCAGATCCACGATCAGGCTGCCGGGCCGCAGAGCCGCCAGCACCGGCTCGGTCAGCACCGGGGCCGGGATGGTGTTCACCACCGTATCAAAGGCCGGAGCCAGCGCGGCCAGCCGGGCAAGCTCTGCACCCCGCAGACCAAGGCTCTCGGCCAGCGCACGCTGTTCGGCGCGCCGGGCACAAACAGTCACATTTACCCCCAGTGCCGCCAGCCGCGCCCCCAGCGCCTGCCCCACCGGGCCAAAGCCCAGCAGCAGAAGGTTTGTGCCCCACAGGGTACGGGTGCGCTCGGCCAGCAGGATGCCAATGCAGCCCTCCGCCGTAGGGATGGCATTGTACACCGTCAGCTCCGGTCGGGCAAAGTAATCCACCAGCTCCACGCCAGCTTTCTGTGCGATGGTCTTTGCCTGAACTGAGAGCCTGCCGCCCAGTGCCACCGCGCCGGGTTTTGCAGCCCGCAGCAGCTCTGCCAGCGGGGTGCGGGCCGCATCCAGCGGCAGAGGCAGCAGGATATAATCTGCCAGTGCAACCTGTTCGGCTCCGCCCACCGCATAACCTGCTTGTTCCAGCACCCGGCCTGCCGCCGCCTGCCGGGCATCGGTGCCCACCACCGCAAACAGCTTTTTCGCTCCATGCCGCATCCCCCTTTGCCTGCTCGTGGGCCATCCTATGCAGGAGAAATATTTGTTGTGAAAAAACTCCTCCAGCTTTCGCCGGAGGAGTTTTTTATCACGATTATAGAATGCGCCGCCCTGACATCCGGCACATCTTTTATTTTACGAACTTTGCCACAGCACGGGCTACGATGCCGCCCAGAATGCCGGAGACAAGGAACTCGGCCACGCCCTGCACGCCGACCAGCAGCACCACGAACATGAAGGGGTTCGCAGCACCCTTGACGGACACGAGGTTCTGCACGTAGTCACAGCCGTAGAAGGCCAGCACGATCCAGCCCATGAAGAACACCGTGTTCAGGAAGGGTGCGCTCATGGCGCTGAGGATGTAGCTCCAGGTGCCGGGCTTGTCAAAGCGCTTCAGGCCGCTGAAGATCAGGCCGCAGCACAGGCCCATCAACACGCGCATACCCACGCACAGGATAAAGGTGTTCACAGGGCTCACCTGAAACAGTGCGCCGGTCATGGCGGAAGCACCAGTGATAGCGTCATAGAAGCTCACTGCGCCGAACACACCGCCCAGCAATGCGCCCACAGCGGGGCCCATGGTGATGGCACCCACTGCAATGGGAAGGGTCAGGAAGCTCATGTACAGCGGGCCCACAGGCACACTGCCCAGACCCACCATCTTCATGACCAGCTCAATGGCAACCAGCAGCGCCACACGGGTAAGAGTTTTTGTATTTTTCATATTCAGTTTTCCTCCTGCTGCCGTTCCGCCCTATACGTCGGATACGCGCAAACCTGCCCGCTCTATGCGGGTTTTAAAGTAAATATTCAAACAATTTGGAGCGCGTTTTTGTCAGGGCGTGTTCCAATGGGAAAGGCTTTTTCAGTGGTCGCACGGGAAGCGGATGCCCGCATTGCGGCGGGCCACCGTGAGCACACGGCTCACCGCGATGGTGGTATCCTGCATCCGGCCGCACAGCTCCTGATCTCCGCTCTCCAGCGCACGGGCAAAGGCTTCAAACTCTGCCGCCTGCCGGGGCCTGCCGCCATTCAGGTTATAGTGCTCTTCCTTGCCCTCGTTAGGGTGGAAGGTGATGCCGCCGCAGCAGTTGGCGGTGGACTTCTGCATGATATAGCCCTTCGTGCCCTGAATGATGTACCGGGCCGGGGCCGCGCAGTCCTTGGCGGCGATGCTCACGGCCTTGAAGCCGCTGTAATCCATGGTCAGGATGCCGCTGGTGTCGATGCCGCGCTCCATGTTGGCGGTATATTTGGCCTGATTCGGCTCCCCGAACAGGCCCACGATGTAGCTTACATTATATACGCAAGATCCATCAGGCACCGCCGGCACAGGCCGGGTCAAAGGCAGGCTGTACATCGCCTGCACAGAAGGCATCGTACCGGCTGGAATACTGGCTGAAATTGCACTGTACCAGCTTCACGGTGCCAATGCGGGGCAGCAGCTCCCGGATCTTTGCGTAGTTTTCAAGGTACTGGGTGGTGATGGCTTCAAACAGGAACACCTTTTTGTGCCGTGCCAGATTTACCAGTTCTTCAGTCTGGGCCGCCGTGGGTGCCAGCGGCTTTTCCACAATAACATGTTTGCCTGCTTCCAGCGCCACGCGGGCATAGCGCACATGCTGCAGGTTCGGCACTGCAATGTACACCACATCCACCCACTGCAGCAGTTCCAGAAAATTGGTGGTGTGCTGCGGCACGCCGTACTGGCCGCAAAGGCTCTGAGCCAGCTCGGCGCTGCGCTCGGTGCTGCAGATGGCCTGCACCGTAAAAGGCGTGTGCTCTGCAAGCCATGGCAAAAATTCCCGCACGATCTTGCCCGTGCCAAGAATGCCTAATTTCATCTGATTTTTCTCCCCATCCTGTCGTTGGTCAGCCTACCAGCGCTTCCGGCTCGCGGCGGGTGCGCTTTTTGGGGTAGGTGCGCTGTTTTGCATGGCCGTGCTGGTTCTGTCGGCCATAGTGCCTGCCGCCGCCCGCACTGTGGTGCTGCGGCTGGGACGCATTGAGCTGGTACAAAAGGGCAAGTCCCTTCATCAGCAGCTCCGGGTCGTAGGTCAGCGGGTGGCGGCACAGCGGTGTCACGTACTTTGCCAGCCCTCCTGTTACCACCAGAGTGGCCGGACGGCCAAGCTCTTCCTCAATGCGCTGCACCATGCCGTCAATGAGCACAGCCGTGCCCATCACGGAGCCGGACAGCATGCATTTCTCGGTGTTGGTGCCAATGGCGCTTTTGGGCGAGCCAAGATGCACCTGCGGCAGCTGGGCACAGCGGTCGCCCAGTGCCCGCAGCCCGGTGGAAAGCCCCGGGCAGATGACACCGCCCCGGAACACGCGGTTCTCGTCCACCACATTAAAGGTCGTGGCAGTGCCAAGGTCCACCGTGACCACCGGCAGCGGAAAATTTGCCGCCGCATAAGCCGCATCCACAAGGCGATCCTTGCCCACAGCGTGGGGTTCATCCACGCCCATGGTCAGTCCGGTTCGGATCTCCGGCGAGACGATGACCGGCTTCCTGCCCGTATAATGGCGGGCGCACTCGGCCAGTGCCCCGGTGATCTGGGGCACCACGCTGGTGAGCACAGCGCCCTCAAAGCGCATGGGGCGCTCAGGATGGCGGCGGTGCGCAAAAATTTTATCCATTTCGACACGATATTCTGCAGCCGTGCGGGTGCGCACCGTGTCCATGCGCGCCACAAAGCATACACGTCCGTCCCGAATGCCCCCAAGGGCGACGGTGGTGTTGCCTATATCAATGGCTAAGATCATAATTCTGTTTTCCCTTTATAACGCGGCAGTATCCGGCAGGACGGCGGAGAAAGCTCCCCGATGGCCTGCCCCTCACCGCAGTCTGTCTATTCTTTGTCAAGCTGTATTTTACCGCATTTTGTCCCCCAATTACAAGCCTGTACAAAGATTTTGTTGTGCTGGCGGAACTTTTGCATTATACTAAGGTAAGAAATGTGGAAACAGTACGTTTTTGCAGGAGGTTTTACCAATGGATCTGAACGGAAAATGCGTCCTTCTGGGCGTAAGCGGCGGCATTGCCGCCTATAAAATGGCCAACGTGGCCAGCGCACTGCGCAAGCTGGGAGCCGATGTGGAGGTCATCATGACCAAAAATGCGACCCAGTTCATCACCCCTGTTACATTTGAAACGCTTACCGGCCACAAGTGCATGGTGGATACCTTTGACCGGGATTTCAAGTTTGAAGTCACCCACATCTCGCTGGCAAAAAAAGCCGATGTGATCCTTGTCGCCCCGGCCCACTGCCAATGTCATCGCCAAGATGGCCCACGGCATCGCCGATGATATGCTCACCACCACAGTGTTGGCTGCAAAGTGCCCCAAGCTCGTTTCTCCGGCCATGAATACCGGAATGCTGGAAAACCCCATCACGCAGGATAATATCGCCACGCTGGAACGCTACGGCTTCACGGTGATCCCCTCCGAGAGCGGCGTGCTGGCCTGCAAGGATGTTGGCAGCGGCCGTCTGCCTAAGGAAGATGTGCTGATCGAGTATATCCTGCATGCCATTGCCCGGCCCAAAGATCTTGCCGGTCTGCGCATTGCCGTCACCGCCGGCCCCACGCAGGAGCCGCTGGACCCGGTGCGCTACCTCACCAACCATTCCACCGGCAAGATGGGCTATGCCCTTGCCCGTGCCGCCGCCATGCGCGGCGCGGATGTCACCCTTATCCACGGCGAGACTGCCCTGCAGCCGGTCAAGTTTACCACCGATGTGCCCGTGACCACTGCTCAGCAGATGTACGAAGCCGTCACCAGCCGCTTTGATGCTACGGATGTGCTCATTATGGCCGCTGCCGTGGCCGACTACCGCCCCGCTGCCGTGGCAAACGACAAGATCAAAAAAAAAAGGACGGCGACATGTCCATTCCTCTGGAACGCACGCCGGATATTCTGGGCACCATCGGCCCCAAAAAGACCCACCAGTCCTGTGCGGTTTTTCCATGGAGACCCGCGATCTTGTGGAAAACTCCTCTGCAAAGCTGACCAAAAAGAATCTGGACATGGTGGTTGCCAACAACCTGAAAGTGGCCGGTGCCGGTTTTGGTGTGGACACCAATGTAGTCACCCTCATTACCCCGGACGGCACCCGTGAGCTGCCGCTGATGAGCAAGGCCGATGTGGCCGATGCCATTCTGGATGAAATTTTAAAACGCCGCTCCCAGTGAGAAAAAGTGGCTGTCGCATGTGCAACAGCCACTTTTTTATTTTTCCTTCCGTGCAAACACGATGCCAATGGTACCCGGGCCGGAATAGCCGCCGATGGTGGTGCCGATGTCTGTCTCGTGGCATTCCTTGAAGCTGCCGTATTTCTTCAGCCCCGCCTTCACCGCGTCCATGCAGCCGGGCTTCGGCTGGCAGGAGGAGATGAACACAAGGCTGTCCTCGATGTCGTCGCGTTCCACCAGACGGTCGGTGATGTACTTGCCCACGCAGATGGGCAGGCTGCCGCGATATTTTTTGACTACCTTCAGTTCGCCGTCGATCACTTCCAGTGCGGGCTTGATGCCCAGCAGGTTTGCCCCGAAGGCCAGCACACCGGAGCAGCGGCCGCTCTTGGCCATAAAGTCCAGCCGGTCCAGTACAAAGCTCAGCTCTACCCGTTTGGCAAGGCTCTGCAGCCGCATCGTAATGTTGCGGGGGGTCAGGCCATCTGCAGCCCACTTGGCCGCTTTCAGCACCAGATAGCCCTGCCCGGTACAGATATTCTGGCTGTCCACCACATAGACATTCTCGAATTCGCCTGCCGCCAGCTTCGCATTCTGGAAGCAGGACGAAAGCTTGCTGCTGACCGAAATATGGATCACCGCATCGCACTCTTTGGCAAACGGCTCAAAAAATTCGGTATATTCCACCAGATTTGCGGCGGCGGATTTGGGCATTTTGCCGCCCGCATTCACATAGGCAAACACATCTGCCGGGTGGATCGTTACGCCGTCCAGATAGCTATCCTCGCCCATCAGAATGTGCATGGGCATCAGGGCAATGTCCCACTGTGCCAAAAGCTCTTCGGACAGGTCGCAGGTGCTGTCCGCTGTGATCTTGATTCTCACATTATTTCTCCTTTTATAAAACCGTTCTGCATCCTCTGTCGGCCGCACCGACGATCCCTTAAAAAATTGTCCTTTTCTATTTTACCACAGATGATTCAAAGTTGTTAAGTATTTTGTAAAGGCAAATGTAAATCTTTTATGAAGAAGTTCCCGGTTTCGGTTTTCTTGTACACTTATCACAAATTCCGAATTGGATTTATGGTTCTTTCCGAAAATTCGGGTTTACCTGTTTATTTTGTCCGCCAAAAATTATATAATAAGATGTATCCTAATAGAATGGATTGAATCGGTCTGCTCTGCGGCCGTTATTTATTTGGAGGTTGCCTTATATGTTCATGTACACCGATTACAACCAGCACCTGCTGGACAATGTAAAAAAGATCCACTTCATCGGCTGCGGCGGCAGCGGCATGTATCCGCTCATCCAGATCCTTGCTGCAAAAGGCTACGAGATCTCCGGCAGCGATGTGCTGGATGGCAGCATCATCCGCTACGAGCGTGAGATGGGTGTCAAGGTCAGCCTGGGTCACAGCGCCGATAATGTGATCGGCACCGACATGGTGGTCTACTCTGCCGCCATTTCCAAAGATAACGTGGAGCTGAATGCCGCTGCCTCCTACGGCATCCCCACCATCGAGCGCAGCGTTCTGCTGGGTTACGTGAGCCGCCTGTACAAACAGAGCATCTGCGTCTCCGGCACTCACGGAAAAACCACCACCACTTCCATGATCACCACTGCGCTGGAGTTGGCAGGCCGCGACCCGTCTGCCGTCATCGGCGGCAGCTTCCGCTGATCAATGGCTACGGCAAGGCTGGCAAGGGCGACGATATCGTAATTGAGTCCTGTGAATTTGCCGAGACCTTCCTGAAACTGACCCCGTACCTGTCCGTTGTGCTGAACATCGACAATGACCATCTGGATTACTACGGCAGCATGGGCGAACTGAAATTCGCCTTCAAGCGCTTTGCCCTGATGACCAAGTTCATGATCTTTGCCAATGCGGACGACAAGAACACCATGGATGTCATGTACACGCTGGACCGCCGCGTGCGCACCTTCGGCATCCAGAACGACGGCGATTATCAGGCATTGAACGTGAACGAATACAAACCCGGCTTCTTTGAGTTCGACCTGAAGGAGTGGAACAAGGTCACCGGCCATATCCGTCTGGCTGTGCCCGGCTACCACAACATTTACAATGCGCTTGCCATGTGCGCCGTCTGCCGCTTCGTCGGTCTGACCGTGGAGCAGTGCGCCGATGCCGCCCTGAATTTCAAGGGTGCCGGCCGCCGCTTTGAGGTCTACGGCGAGTGTAACGGCGCTTTGGTCGTGGACGATTATGCACATCATCCCACCGAGCTGCGCGCTACCCTGAACACTGCCAAGGAGATGGGCTACAAGCGTCTGATCGCCGTCCACCAGCCGTTTACATACAGCCGCACCAAGATGCTGTTCAACGACTTTGTGGATGTGCTCAAGATCCCCGATATCACTGTGCTGACCCCGATCATGGGCAGCCGTGAGCCCAACGATCCCACCATTACCAGTGCAAAACTGGCCGCTCAGATCCCCGGCTCTGTTCTGGTGAACAGTCTGGAGGAGGCCGCCGAGTGGGTCAAGCAGACGCCCGGGAGGGCGATCTGGTCATCACCCTCGGCTGCGGCGACATCTACAAGGCCAGCAAGATGATGGTGGCCGACAACCAGTAAAGAATCTGCTATACAAAAAGAGGAACGACAGCTGTCGTTCCTCTTTTTTTCGTTGATCCGGGTCAGTTCCGCGAGCACTTTTCCGCGTCGATGGCCAACACGAACATCAGCACATAAAGCGCATCCTTCGGGTCGGTGATGTCCAGAACGTAGGTGTCCGTCCAGTGGAACGGTTCCTTGGACACGGCAGCCACCGTGCCGCCGTCCGGGCCGGTGATGGTATAGTCCCACTCGAATACATCGCCCTCCACATGCCAGCCGTTGAAGTCGATGTTGTACTTCGGCTTGAAGAAGGTCAGCTCCTTTTTCAGGGTACCGATGCAGGTCTCGCCCTCGTACAGCTCAAACTTGGGCAGCCAGGTCAGGATCTCTTCCTTGACGGTGCCCAGCTCCTGCTGTTCTTCCGGGTCGTAGATCTTCAGGCAGTGCCCCCAGGACAGCTGCCCCTTGACCACATACACGGTGTTTTCGTTTTCGTCGTAGATGTCGTAGCTGTCAAACCAGCTGAATGCACGCTGTCTAAAAAGCAGTTTCATCTTCCTCACCTCACTCGGAATACGATTTGGGACGTCCTTTTCGTGCGGTTCTTCCGCTTTTTTCCATCATACCAGATTCTGCTCATCGTGCAATCCCGAAGCAGCCCCGCCCGGAACATTCTCCGGGCGGGGCTGCCGTTTGCCGTTCAGTTTTCTACGATTCGGCATGTTTTGTCATTCTTTTTCGTTTTGTATTTCAGTGGTGTCTGCACTTCGGCGCGGATCTTGCCAAGATAGGCGCGGGTCTGCTCTGCGCCCTGCAGAATCGCTTCCACCTGCGCCCGCTGTTCCTCAGTCAGGTCATCCTCCGCCAGCAGCTCCGCGTTGCCCTTGATGATGGTCAGCGGCGTTTTCAGCTTGTGGGACAGCCGAATGATCTGCTCCCGCTGCCGCTGCTCCATGTCCCACTGCTTCTGCAGGCTACCGGTCAGTTCATCGCCCATGGTTTGCAGCGCCTGCAAAGTGCTCTCGTACTCCCGCACCTTCGCGCCGGAAAACACCGCGCTGTCCAGATCCTTCCGTGCCACCGCCTGTGCTGCGGCGGTCAGCTTTTCAGTCTCCCGGGTCAGGAAGCGCCCGGTCCTGTGGGTGCTCCACACCACCGCCCCCACCAGCAGCAGAATGCCCAGAATGCAGTGCACGGTCTGCATATCCGGCAGCACGCCCCGCAGCGCAGGGTTGGCATAGGGCACGGCATAGTCAAATTGCAGCAGACAGACCGTTCCGTCCTGCAATTTTGATGTCATATAATACTGCGTGTAGCCAAAATGCCAGCGGGTCTTCCCCTGTCGGTTCTCCATTGCCCGCTGCAAGTGCCCGGCATCCATGTTGGTGGCCAGCACCTCGCTGCTGTCCGGCGCGGCAAACAGGGCGTAACGGCACAAGGAGTCCAGCTGCGTCTCGTCAAAAGTAGCGGCGGTCATGCCTGGCAAAACGTCCTGTGCGGCTTTCTGACAGGCCTGTGCAGCTTGATTCGCGGGAAGAAACAGCCCGCCGTTCTGGATCCACAGCATCAGCACCAGCAGCCATCCCACCGCGACCAGCAGGCAGGCCAGCGCCGTGCGCACCAGATATTGCAGCAGCACGCTGCGCAGAGAGGTCAGTCTTCGCTTTTCCATCGGTACCCCACGCCCCATACGGTATTGAGCAGCTTTTCCGGCTCCGGCACGCCCGCCGCCCGCAGCTTTGCCCGGATATTTTTGATGTGCTGTGTCACGGCGGTGTCGTCCGCAGTGCCGTCAATGCCAAAAGCCGCTTCGTAAATTTGCTCCTTGGTAAAGGTCTGCCCTGCGTGCAGCGCCAGATACTCACAGATGGCATACTCCGAGCGGGTCAAGGGCAGCATCTTCCCCTCCACCGCCGCGCTCTGGGCGGTCAGGTCAAAGGCTACGCCGTTGCGCACCATCCGGTGCGCCGGGGTGCGGCTCTGCCGCCGCAGATGTGCCGCAACCCGCGCCCGCAGCTCAGCCACCCGGAAGGGCTTGGACAAAAAGTCGTCTGCCCCGATGCCCAGCCCCTCCAGCACAGCGGCCTCATCGGTGCGGGCGCTCAGAAACAGGATGGGCACTTCGGTCAGGCTGCGGATGCGCCGACAGACCGCAAAGCCATCCTCCCCGGGCATCATCACATCCAGCAGAATGCAGTCTGCCCAGCGGCAGAGCGCCTCGGTCAGCGCTCCGCCCGCCTGCCGCGTTTCTACCCGGTGGCCGTCCCGCTCCAAAGTGGTGCGGATCAGCTTGCAGAGCTCCAGATTGTCGTCCACGGCCAGAATATTCGCCACAAGATCACCTCAACACGTTATAAACAAGGCAGGATGCTCCATACAGCAGGTACACATGGGCGGGGTAGAACCAGTAGAACAGCCGCTTATGTCCGCTGCCACGCTGCCCATTGTACAGCAGCATCAGCAGCACCGCCGCTACGCCGAACCACTCGTAGTAGTCGGTGAACATCTGCGTCCACACAAAATCCGCCTGTCTGCAAAGCATCCCAAAGGTCGGCACAAAATCACATAGGAAAATGAGCACGGCCCATGCCGTCAGCTGTACGCGGCGATGCCCCCGCAGGGCATACAGCAGCACACCGCCCAGCAAAAAGCTCCAGCCGCCGTCCGTGATGGTTGTCCACATGGGCAGCGGGCTTGTAATGACAAAGGCCACGATCGTTGAAGCAATGGGCATCTCCTGTACCCCGGGGAAGAGCAGCAGAAATACTACCACCACATACGGCCAGCACAAAACGGCGGCAATGGCGCCAATGCCCTTTGCGAATTTTTTTCTCCCGCAGCCAGTCAATGCCCTGCCAGACGATGCACAGCAGCACAAGATCCTGAAAAATAGCATTCTGCGGGTAGAAGCCATCCCCGCGCCGGAAGGCCTTGGCGTAAATCATAAAAAAATTCCAGCGCCGCCATGGCTGCGCCGATAGCCCAGATGCGGATAAAATACCGCCTGCGGTCATGGGTATGGGCAAAGCCTCTACCGTGCAGAACAGAAACAGCGGCGCACTGAGCCGCCCCAGCATACTGAACACCGTCGGGATGCAGCCGGTGAACTCGAAGAAATAATGAATGTGATCCAGTACCATCAGCACCAGTGCAATGGTCTTGAGCTGGGTACCGTCCAGCCCTTTTTTTCGTCAATTTTTCCATACAGGCTCTCCTTTCCTTGTGCATTCAGTGTAACAGGAAAATCTGTAGAAAGTATAAGTTTCTGCCTTTATGATACTATTTTTTGCCCCAAAACGCAAACAAAAAAGCCCTAAGACTTTCATCTCAGAGCTTTCTGTTCAAGTCGGCGACTACCTATTTTCACGCGCCGTTTCCAGCGAACTATCTTCGGCACAAGTGAGCTTAACTTCTGTGTTCGGAATGGGAACAGGTGGAACCTCACCGTCATCGACACCGACCGATCTGACTGAACCAGTATAACATGTTTGTTGTACTTTGTCCAGTAT